>Ga0208162_1000746_pt1 | contig 17830 bp, 17 predicted proteins | sample CB_VirMetaG_4_FD_184539 | JGI IMG/M metagenome (GOLD analysis project Ga0208162, IMG submission 184539) | Freshwater to marine saline gradient viral communities from Chesapeake Bay - CB_1508_1M Viral MetaG (SPAdes) (version 4) | ecosystem: Environmental > Aquatic > Marine > Coastal | place: USA... | reverse complement strand
CTTTGCAAAAGTTTGGTGCAGACATGCAGGCTAGGGCATCTATGATGATTAAACCGATGAAGCCTATGGATATTCCTATGCCAGAACTGGGACCGGAAACGATCTTCATGCCACCAATGGAAGCTACACCACAATATATCCCACCAGCACAACAGCAAAGCACAATTGCACCTCTTATCTCTGGATTCGGTAGTGCAGCTTCGTCGCTTGCTGGTGTGGATTGGAGCAGTGCTTTTGGTGGTGGAGGCGGCGCACCTGGAGCCGGCTGGGGCGCTAGTGGTGGTCGTCCAGGCGGATACTAACTATTACTAAACTATGAAACAAGTACAATACAGGAGGGCTGCTCAAGGGGCTGGTTTTCGTCCTATACAAGTAAGTGGAGATAACATCGCTCGTATGCGTGAGGAGAGCGCCCGTGTTGTGCAAAACATGCGCGATGTACGGGACGCTGATATCAAAAATCGTGAACAGATCCTTGCGCAACAAAAAGAAAACCAACGACTAGAAGCAGGCCAGCGCGAGACCAATCGCCAAATTCAAACACAAAACTTCCAACGAGAGCTAACAGGCATTCAAGCGGAAGCACGGGCTCAGCAAGCTCAATACGAGCAAAATCAAAGAGACAACGCTTCTATTTTACAAAGCATCTCAAGTATTAGCGAGTCTGCCGGTAAAGCCTATTCAGAGTATGTTGAGGCTGAAGAAGACAAGACGATCAACCAAGCTCTTGAAGAGTATCTACAAAACCCCTATGATGAAAATCTAAACACTATTCGTAATGAGTTGGGGTTGGATGTTCTAGATGAAATGCAGCAATCTCAATTAGATGAGTATGAAGCTAGAGGTGGTGATCCGTTAGTTGTTGCTAAATCTCGTAACTACAGTGACCGCGTTAGACGTGAAATCCTGAAGGGTAAGGCTGCATTTTTCTATCAATATAAATACCCACAACTTCTTAACGAAGCTATTAAAAAGCAAGAGGATACTTTAGGTCGTCCTTTGACCTCATCAGAACTTGCTGGATACATGACAGATGTGTCTAAGATTGTTTCTGATAGGTTTAGAGCTGAAGGTGGGATGAGTCTTAAACCTGGTAGCATGAGAACTGCTCTAGAGTTTCAAGCAAAACACCACCAATCTATTTTATCTGACCGCCGTGAGCAAGAAATAGAAAATGAAAACCAGCGATATGCTGATAGCGCACTTACTATTCTAACTCAAAACCCTACAGAGTTTGGCAATAATATCAGCCAGTCTTTTCAAATGATCCGCCGTGCAAACGGTAACGACTATGCAAAAGCACATGACTGGTATGTAAGTCTTGCTACAATGCGTGGTCCTGATGGTAAGTATTTGTTTAGTACAGAACAGCTGGCAGGTACTGTGTTGCAAGCTGGTGAAAAACCGTATGCAAAAGAACGACCTGGACGATTTGCTGCTATATTGCAGGCACGTTTGGAAGACGATAATAAGTATAGAAATGCACAGATTAAAGCAGATGATCTTTCTTACAAAGAAGCAGAGAAAAATGCTCTTGAACTGATCATCCAAAATCCTACCAAAGATTATGTAGAATCAGCTGCAAATCGATTTAAAAAAACTTACGGTAAAGTACCTGCAAGTATTACTAAATATCTAGAAAATTATACTGTTGAAGCAGAGTCTAAAGCTAAACAAGTAGAAGAACTTGAGTCTATGCCTGACGGGTTTATCCTTAGGGAGCATGTTGACGCACTTAAACGTCTAGACGCTACTGCTGGTAAAGACTTAGAAAAACGTTTTGCTGCGCAAGAGGCTAAGTATAACTCAGGTGTTTACAAAGACCTATCCGATGCCTTTAAGACTACTGCAAATGGTGTGACCAGTTATGGTAGCCAAAAACCTAACAGTGCAACTAGTTTAGCTCTTCAAAGAGCTATGCGTGCTGAATTCCGTAAAAGAGTAGATCGAAGTGTTGGGGGCAATGCTGATCAAGCAGCCTTTAACACTGCAGCTGAGTTAATAGCTAAAGAAATTGAAAATGAAGTTAAAGCAGGAGCCAGGTCAAAGGACCCGGACTCTTTGTTTTACCGTAAACCGGGTGGACCTGGCGGCGCTGCTCAATTTCCAAATCTATACTCAAAAGCTAATTTAAGCGCATTCGAAGAAGCTAGACGCAGTTATCAAGCAATTGTACATAGTGTTATTGATAACGGTGGTGGAGCAAAGGGATTAGAAAAAACCTTAGACACAGCAGAAAGCATCCTTACTAGAGATGAGATTGTGTCTATTGTATCTGGCTATGGTAAGCCTGGTTTTGTAGTTCCTACGGATGTCCTTGCAGTTACTGGCATGGGCAATGGTCTTGATCCTTTTACGGTTATTAACCGTCAAATTGCAGCACTTGGAGATCCTAACTTGTTACCTTTAGAACCCCCAGCAATTATTCAAAGTATCAATAGCACAATGACTGACCAACAACGTCAGGATTTGTTTAATGCTATTAACGGTCCTAAACAAAGAATCCGTGCTTTACAACAGGTTGCTGGTACTGTTGCACAACCTTCTAATCTTAGAGCAGGTTTTGCAGGTAACAGCCTTAAGAGATCCTTTACTGATGCCTTGACTTATGAGGGCAACAGAGGTGCTTATCAACAAACTGGTCAAGCCCTGCAACAACTTGGTTTTCAAGTAGCCGAACATCCTGACTTTGGTGGTGTTGCTCCTGTACATGCAGGTAACAGTTTCCACGGTTATGGTGAAGCATTTGACATTACACACCAAACAGGTGATTACGATACATCCATCGAAAAGACACGTCAACTTAAAGAACTGATTCGTTCTATGAATCTTTTCAAAGAAGTTATCGGACCTGGCGATGGTGATCCCCGTCACGCAACCCATCTGCATCTTGGTGGTCTTATGAGACCGCTAACAGCAGAAGATATTGAGATACTAAACTCATTTAGATAAACTATGGAACTTGACCTTAACGAGCAGTTTAGGGAGGATCCAGGTGAAATGGAGCTGTCTCCTGAGTTTCAAGCTCAGCTGCAGCTCCAACAACAAGCCGAAGAGCTTGCATCTGAAGAGCCTCTTACTCCCACGGGAGAACAGCCTGAACCAGCTCCACAACCCGAGGTATCTACGGAACCTCAAGTAGAAGAACCAACAGGATTGCAACCAGTAGATACCAGTCCTTTTAGAAAACCAGACGGTACGCTTGATCTAGAAAAGATGAGGCAGTACGGTGCTGAGAGTGATATGGACGTAGTGCAAGGCATTGCCGACTTTGGTGTCGATGTGCTTAATGTAATCCCTGGTGTTAATATCCCTAAAGCTAATGACTTTGAGAATGAAGTCGCACAATCAGTACGTGAAATCTCTTCTGTTGTAGTACCTACAATGGTGTTCGGTGGTGCAATGCAAGCTGCAGGTACTGCTGCAAACACTCGTGTTGGTTGGTCACTTGGTCAAAACAAGTTCGTACAATGGATCGGTAGCCGAGGTGTTGAAGCCCTGGCTGGTCTTGGTGTCGGTGCTGTTAGCAGTGAGTACACTGAAGACAACCTGGCTGGTACTCTTAAAAAGAGATTTCCTAAAACTTACGACTTTATTCCGGATAGCATGGCTACCCTGGATACAGACAGTGAGGACATGAAACGACAGAAAAACATCTACGAAGATCTCGGGATGGGTTTTGTTGTTGACCTGGCAATGGGTGCCTCTAAGTTTATTACCGCTGCTGAAAGCACCATCGCCGGTTTGCGTAAGTCTAACCAGCTGGTCGGTGAAACACCTGAAGCCCGTGCATGGTTGAAAGAAAATCAACCTCCTAAAGGTTTGGAAGATGAAACTGCAGAAGATGTTGTTACACGTGCTGCTATCAAACAAGAGGAAGCTCTTGACGAAGTTGGTATGTACAACTACAGCAGGAATCCTGACCTTACCCAACCTCTCAAAGGTGTTCATGACATGTACGACTACACCGAGCTTGGTGTTCGTACTGTAGATGATTTTGGTGTCGTCGGTGCTGCTATTGATAGCGCACGTATTGCACGTAACCTTGATACCGTACATGGACGTCTTGGTAATGTTATCTCTGAACCTGCCCTCAAGTATTCTGTAAGCACACCTGGTGCTGGACAGGATGTTGTTCTTGGTCTTGCTGATCAGCTACATAAGGCTGGTTCTATTGGCATGGAAGGTAGAAACTGGAAGGTCACATTTAAAGATGTGATGGATGCTAATGAAGATCTTGCAATCGAATTGTTTGATCCTCGTATGACTAAGGCAGATGTACGTCAAGTCCTTGAACCTTATATTGTTCGTGGAGAAGATGGTACTGAACGTCTGGTCGAAGACGGGATTGCAATGGCGTCTAAAGCGCTCCGTAGCTTCGGAGAAGAGCTTACAGGTATGGATGTAGCAAGAGCACAGTCTATCCTTGCTGGAAGCCTTTCTGGACGTGTCTCAGACCTTTCTGAGGGTGCACGTTTGATGAACGGTACTAGCGCAGTACGTGAAGCACAAGATAAGATTGTTGACATGCTTCAGTATGTTAGCCAGCTATCTGCTTCTGCTAAGTATTACAAGAACCGTAAGATGGGTCTGATCCAACAGGTAAAGAATGGATTTAGGAACATCGAAGGTTACAACGAGGCTACTGCACTTGGTGCTGGTGAAGTTGCACAACGCATCTTTAAAGATTCCGAACGATTTGCCACTTCTATGCGGCAGATTGCAGCTAACCAACCACAGCTGATGGATCAATTCCTACTTGCTTATGAACTTACTGATGGTAAAATTGACACCATCATTAAGATGAACAAGTGGATTAATGAGATGACTGTGGATATTGGTAAGGGTATTGTCAATCTAAATCCTGAAGTACAGAATAAGATTGTTGCTGGTGTATGGTCTAACATTTACAATAGCATCCTGGGTATCGGCTCAAGTGTTAAAGCACTTGTCGGTAACTTTGGTGGTATCATTGCACAACCTACAGCACACTTTGCTGGTGCCTTGATGTCTGCTGATTTGAAAGGTATTCAACGTGGTTGGGTAGCTTACAGTTCTCTGGGTGAAACACTGCAACGTGCATTGCCTTATGCTGGTGATGTGTTTATGCGTGCATCACGCAATCCTCAATCCGTAAGTTCTGGTACACGTATTGACCTGCTGTTGCAGTCAGAACGTGAGATGGACTTTCTTAAAAAAGCTGCTGCTACTGCATCAGCCGAAGGTAATGATGGTTTGCAATACATTGTAAATCAGATTGAACTCCTTAATGACCTTGCTAAGGATCCTGTGTTGCGGTTTGGTCCTAACGCCATGACTGCAATGGACGGTATGACTGGTGTATTTAATGCATCAGCAGAAGCTAGGTTCCGTGCTATGGACGAACTGATCGCTTCTGGTAAACCTATTACTAAAGAAAACGTCAAGCCTATTGCAGATAAGTACTACAGTCAGATGTTTAATTCTGATGGTTTGCTGCAAGACGACGCAGTTAAGTATGCTACTTCTGAAATGGCACTTAACATCGACACACCTATGGCAAGAGGTCTTGATGACTTAACTAGGATCATCCCTGCTGCTAAACCGTTCATGATGTTTAATGCAACTTCAATGAACACCATTGATATTATGGGTAAGTATGGTCCTTGGGCACCTTTCCAACGTGATGTCAATGAGCTTGCTTATGTACCTCTTAATGACCTGTTGGCAGATGAAAGCCGTGTTAATCAATTGCTGAAAGCACGTAACTTTGATGTTGAAAACATGGATGTCATTGCTAAGCAGGAACGTCTTGCTGATCTTAAGTATATGACACGGGGTCGGAAAGCTATCGGTGCACTTGCAATGCTCGGTACTTATAACCTTGTCATGAATGACAGGATTACAGGTGATGGTTTCTATGATAAAGAAACACAATTAGCTCGTGTTAAAAACTCTAACTGGAAACCACGTAGCATCAAAGGTTTAGATGGTAAGTATTATTCCTATGCTCAGTTTGGACCGATTGCTGATTGGCTAGCACTTGTGGCTAACATTGGTGATAACTTTGATAGTCTGGGTGAAGCTAAGATGGAAAACCTCAGCCAAAAGATGGCTTTCATCTTGAGCGCTGCTATCACTAACCGTACTACATTGTCTAGTATCAAGCCGTTGATGGATATGACAAGCGGCAATGGTGCTGCTATTAACCGTTGGGCTGCTGGTTTTGTCAACAGTCTTGGACCCCTGGCTTCATTGCGTGGTGATTTTTCACGTATCCTCAGTGAAGGTTTGCTAGAGGTTGAGGCTGATTTTATGTCTCAACTTAACAACCGTAACAGGTTTATTGGTGCATTGTTTGACACTAAACAACCTTTTGTCTATAGCCCTGTTACCGGTAAGAAACCTAATGGTTACGGAATGATGCAGCGTCTGTATAATGCATACAGCCCAATTCAAATCCATCCTGCACAAACTCCTGAGGAAAAATTCCTGGAAGCTGTTGAATTTGACATCAACACTACGTTTAGAACTAAAGACGGCATCCGACTGCTTCCTGAGGAACGGTCTGAATTGTTCCGTCTGATGGGTGAGCGTGAGTACTTTAAGGACGCTATTACAGAAATCATGCGTGACGCTGGTGATTGGGATAGCATCCAAAAACTACGTGAATTGCGTAGCCAAGGATTTAAGTCTGATGAAGTGTCTCTGAAGAAATGGCATGATCTCCATGCTCGTTTGTCTGAGGCAAGGCGTGAAGCAGAAGAAATTGCTTATGCTGAGATGGACGGTGATATGTATGCCGCCATTGAACTAAGGCAAGTTGAAAAAGACCTGCGTGAGGATTACGCGACTACAGGTGATGTTTTTGATCCATCCATTCTAGAAACACGGAAGTAAATTTATTTAACTAACTATGGCGTGCTCTGACGTACAAACAATTCAAGCTGGAGACGGGTCAAAGACACAATTCTCTTTTGATTTCCCGTATATTTTTAAATCTGAGATTCACGTTTATTTTTGGAACGCGACTACAAAAGAATACGACGAGAAGCTTACGACAGATGCCACCTACCCTTGGCAGATTACTGATGCCAACCCAACGATCGTAGAGTTTACGGGGACCGCTCCACCTGCCCCGACTACTCCTACAGATCCTGGTGAACCCACGGTTGACAATGTTAAGATTCGTCGAATCACTAAGGTGGACGACATCCGGGCATTGTTCAACCCTGGTTCTGCCATTCGGTCTAATGATCTGAATATTAACTTTGAACAGCTCCGTTATGCTATTCAAGAGTCTAACTGTCAGGGTATTCCTGATGATGTTGATCAGTACCTAAAAGATTATTACTGGGACCGTTACGACAATACGTTGTATGATGGTGACACTTGGGTCAGCGATGACACCAAGATTGCTACTACTGCAGCACTTGACGCACGGTTCCAAGACGAAGTAAACGATACATTTACTAAGGCTGAGCTGGCAGCAGCCAGCGATGTGATTCCTGACGATGATGTCGCTGTACCTACAACAGGTACCGTTAAGAATTATGTTGACCATGTAGTTGAAAGTGACATCCTTGTTGGTGATGGTCTTACAAGAACCTTTGGGGGTGGGCAAACAACTATTAGTATTAATCAAGGGTCAGTTGACCTTGATAAAATTAAGCCTGAAGATCTTGTCACTTCATCAGAAGCAAACCCTAACAACGATACTACTATCGCCACTACAGCTAAAATCGATGACATGATCGATGCTGCCATTACTGGTGATATTGCTGTTGATAATACTGGTTTGACCGTTACTGATGATGGTGATGGCACTATTACGCTTGGTATTGGTTCTAACTCTGTAGATTTTGATCGTATTAAAAACGACGATATTATTACTAAAACTGAGCAGGATTCTGGTTCTCCAACTCCTGCAGATAGTAATATTTTTACTGCATCTGCTGCTGTTAAACGTTTCGATACCCTTGTACAAACTGGTACTCCTAGTGAAAGCAGTTATGAAGTTGGTAAGACTTGGTTGCAAAATGATGACGACCAAACCCTTAAAATTTGGAATGGTAGCACTTGGCTAGATGTTGCGTCTGGTGGTTCTTTCCGAACCCAAGATAAAGTTATTTACGTTGATGCAACTGGTGGTGACGATTCAAAAACCGGTCATCGTATTAGCGGTCCTAAATTAACCATTAAAGAGGCTATTAACGATATTAACGCAGACATTAATACGTCTATTAAAACTGCTGGTTCAGGCTATACTGATGGTACATATCAAGATGTACCCTTGACTGGTGGTACTACTGGCTCAGGTTTGACTGCAGACATTACAGTGTCTGGTGGTGCTGTGACAGCAGTTACTGATATTAGCGCATCTACGCTTGAGGAGTATCAGATTGGTGACATCTTGTCTGCTTCTGATTCTAACCTTGGTGCTGGTGGCGGTTCAGGTTTTGAGCTTGAAGTTACTGGTGGTGGTGACGGTATGACCGTGATCGTGGCTGCTGGTGTTTATCAGGAAGCTGCTCCTATTCAAATCAAACGTCGTAACGTGTCTATTATTGGCATGGCATTGCGTAGCACTATTGTACACCCAACTGTTGCAACTGAAAAACCATCAAATGCTGGCAACTCTGCACTGTTTGAATTGAACAGTGGTTCGTTTATTCAAAACTTGACGTTGACTGGTATGCAAGCCAGCAGCTCTGGTACTAACAGTATTGACTCTGATCTGCCTGATAAACAAGGTTGGAACTTTACGTTCTATAACAATTCGTTTATCACCAAATCTCCTTATATTCAAAACTGTACTAACTTCTCTGATAGTCAGATTGACAACAGCGATCTGCGGGCTCATCGTCCACGTGGCGGTTCTGCAGGTGACTTGACTAACGCTCCTACCGGCGGCGGTATGTTGATTGACGGTTCTGTGCCTAAGACCACAAGTCCTTTGCGGTCGATGGTTGCAGACAGCTATACACACGTTGGTCTTAACGGACCTGGCATCCTTGTTACTAACAATGGTTATGCACAGTGTACGTCTAGCTACGCCTTCTTTAACAAGTATCACATCAAAGCATTAAATGGTGGTCAAGCCAACCTGGCTGCTTCTACCACTGATTTTGGTGAAAAGGCATTGGTTGCTGATGGTAAGTCTACTGCTGCCATTTTTACTGCAACAGTTAACGGTGCAGCTTCTAGCGGCGATCTGACGTTTGACATTGATAACGTTACTGCAGGTACAGGTTGGTTTGGTAGTCAAACTAAACCGGCGAGCAACATGCTTGTTACTGTCAACAGTGTCACCTATCCTATTCTGTCGTCTACTGTTATTACTGGTGGACACAGGGTTACTATTAGTCGTCCTGATCCTGACAACCGTAGTACCAACCTTGGACTTAATGGCGCTGTAGCTGACAACGCTGCCGTATCGTTCTTCCTTCGTTCCCAAATTGCTTCTAGTGGTCACACTATGGAGTATGTTGGTAGTGGCATGGACTACGATGCATTGCCTGAAAATGGTGGTGTACCGGATGAAACCAAACAGATCACTGAACTCAACAACGGTAAAGTTTGGACTGCAGTTACTGACCACAACGGTAAGTTTAAGATTGGCGGTAACCAGACTGATGACCCGTTCTTTGAAGTAGACCAGCAGCTTGGTTTCGTTACCATTCCTGAAGGTTCTATTGCCTTTAACCTGGTGTCAGATGAAACGCCACAGCTTGGTGGTGATTTGGATGTCAACGGTAAGAAGATTGTCAGCGCGTCTAATGGTAATATTGTTATCGAACCAAACGGTACGGGCACAACTAACATTGATAATCTTATCCTAGATGATCGTTCAATTACTACCACAGGTACTGGTGATTTAACACTTGATGCTAATAGTGGCGGTATTAATGTAAAACAACAGATTACTAGTGATCTTGGTAGTGATGTTGAAATCTACCCACGTGGTACAGGTAATGTTAACTTTGACCCACTAGGTATTGGCGGAACAAGGCTGATTGGTATTGATGACCCAACCGGTGCACAAGACGCAGCTACCAAGAACTATGTAGATACAAATTTTGTTGCCGACGCTGGTGGCACCATGTCAGGTGACCTGGCAATGGGTACTAATAAGGTTACGGGTGTTGGTGATCCTACGGATGCACAAGATGCAGCTACTAAAAATTATGTAGATACCAACTTTGTTGATAAAACTTCTGACACTGGTTCTGCACAGCTACCTGTAGGTACTGAAGCTCAACGTGACAGTACACCTGCTGCAGGCATGATTCGTTTTAACGACGACGTTGACCAGTTTGAAGGTTACAACGGTACTGCATGGTCAAGCGTTGGAGGCGGTGCCACTGGCGGTGGAGGAGACCAATGGGCTGTTGAACATGACAACACCATTACTACTTCTTACACCATTAGCACTGGTAAAAACGTGATTAGTGCTGGACCTTTGACGATCAACTCCGGTGCAACTGTCACCGTACCTTCTGGATCTACCTGGACTATTGTTTAATTATGACTATTAAAATTAACGGCGACAATTCAGTCGCAAACCCTGGATTTAGTGGGGATGATACAGACACTGGTCTGCAGGTTGGTACTAACGAACTTAAGCTAGTTACTGGTGGAACGGAAGCTGTTACTGTTGATAGCTCGCAAAATGTTGGTATTGGCACGGCAACCCCAGGTGCACCACTCGAAATTAAGACGCCTGCAGACACTGATGCTGCAATTAGGCTGAATGAAGGCACAACTACTAACCCTTTACAAATTGAGCAATCATCAACAGAAGCAAGAATTCAAATACTAGCGTCTCAGCCGCTTGTATTAGCAGGTCAAAGCGGCTCAGGAAGCACCTCATTCATTAAGTTTGAAACACGTGGAAACGAGCGGGCGCGCATCGATTCCAGCGGTAACTTTTTTACCGGAGGTACGAACTCTATATCTGCGATTGAAGGAGGTACACAGGCTGGCAAAGTATTCAAAACCGATCACACCGCTAGCTCTGGCGCTACATCCACAAGTCAAGCATTTCACCTTAGTTTTGCCAATCCCAATGGTTTTGTAGGCTCTATAAGCACGAGTGGCTCTGCAACTGCTTTTAATACTTCTTCTGACCACCGCCTCAAAGAAAACGTTGTTGACCTAACTGGTGCTATTGATCGCGTCAATCAGCTTCAGGTACGTCGCTTCAACTTCATCGCGGATCCTGACACCACGGTTGACGGCTTCATTGCTCACGAAGCACAAGCTGTTGTGCCTGAAGCTGTCACTGGAACGCAAGACGAAGTTGACGATGACAACAATCCTGTTTATCAAGGTATTGACCAGTCCAAACTTGTGCCTTTGTTGACTGCTGCACTGCAGGAAGCTATTGCTAAGATTGAAACGCTTGAAACTCAAAACGCTGATTTACTTACTCGTGTTACCGCCCTGGAGAATGTATAATGACTATTAAACTAAAAGGATCTACAGACGGGAGCGTATCACTACAGGCTCCCGCCGATACCAGCCCGACTGGTGATGACATTACGCTGACCCTGCCAACTTCGGCTGGGTCTGCTAATGAATTTGTAAAAAACAGTGGAACTGCTGGAACGCTTGAATACTCCGATATGGTCGAAACTTCGACTGGTATCGGTATTGGCACATCTTCTCCAGCATCTAAAGTTCACATTGTTGACAGCCTGACTGGCGGTCAACTGCTGGTGTCCAGCGCTCAATCCGCTTCGGACATTGAAAAGTATGGTACATTCGGCACCGAACATTACGATGCAGATGAAGAGCCGGCACTGGGAATTGCAGTGCAATCATCCTCAAGCGCTAATACTGTGCTTATCGGTGGAGCTTTGGGTGAATTTAATGCAGCGACTGACATTAGATTTAGCACCGCAAGTAATAGCACTACAACGACTGGCACCCAGCGCTTGGTTATTAAACCTGATGGCCACCTTAGGTTTGCCCAAGACAGCACAAACACGCCTGGAAATGGCAACACCACTGCTGGCTTAGGCATTGAATATCTTTCAAGCGGCGCTGCAGCTTTTATCTCTAGAACCGATAATACGGCCCTGTATCTTAACCGTAATAGTGACGGGAATATCCTTTCTTTCCGTCGAAGTGGTACTGAAGAAGGTTATATCAACGTAACTACTACAGCAGCCAACCTAGTCAGCACTTCAGATTATCGCTTGAAGGAAAATGCTGTATCAATCGCTGATGGCATTACTCGTGTCAAACAACTTCAGCCTAAACGTTTCAACTTTATTGCTGATCCGTCTACAACCGTAGATGGTTTTATGGCACATGAGGTGCAAACTGTTGTGCCTGAAGCTGCCTTTGGAGAACATGATGCAGTTGATGCTGAGGGCAACCCTGAATATCAAGGTCTTGACCAGTCCAAACTCATACCCTTGCTAACTGCTGCATTGCAAGAAGCAATCGCCAAAATTGAAACCCTTGAAACTAAAGTCGCAGCACTGGAGGCAGGATCATGAGTACTATTAAAGTAAATAAAATTGAAAACACCTCTACAACAGATGGTGGTATTTCTATTGACAATGCCGGTCACGTACAGATTGATGGACAGCAACTGCCAACTGCTGGTGCATTAAGTCACAGAAATCTTGTAATGAATGGTGCAATGCAAGTGGCGCAAAGAACTACAAGCGCGACAGGTGTTACTACAACTGGATATAAGTCTGTTGATCGATTTAAGGCAAATATAAGCGCAATGGGCACTTATACAATTAGTCAATCAACGGACGCACCGGATGGATTCAGCAACAGTTTAAAGTATGAAGTAACGACAGCTGATGCATCGCCAGCGGCTAGCGACCAAGTTGCCGCAGAGTACAGAGTTGAAGCTCAAGATTTGCAGCATTTAAACTATGGTTCAAGCTCTGCAAAGTCACTCACTTTAAGTTTTTGGGTTAAATCTGACGTCACGGGAACATATAGCAATGAATTTATGCAGGCTGACAATAGCTCCAAGCATTACAGCTTTTCATACACTATAAACACTGCGGATACTTGGGAGCACAAGACTGTGACAGTGGAAGGTGACACTTCTGGAGTGATTAATAACGACTTTGGAGAAGGTTTACTCATCAAATGGTGGTTAGGAGCAGGATCAAATTTCACCTCAGGCACGTACTCCACTGGCTCATGGGCAGCAAGAACTGCCGCAAACGCTGTATCTTCTTCCTCGCCAAACTTTGCCAGCACCGTAGGTAATGAGTGGTACATCACTGGAGTCCAACTAGAAGTCGGCTCTGTCGCAACACCGTTTGAGCACAGAAGTTTTGGCGAGGAGCTTGCTAGATGCTATCGCTATTTTCAAAAGTCTTATTCATACGGCACCGCTGTTGGGGCTAATACTACTGACGGTCGATATTATTTTCTGATAGGTACTACCAGTGATGCAGCTAACAAAGGTGGCAGTGTTTATTTAGGCACCAACATGCGTGTAGCACCTACTACTAATTTTTACAATGATGCAGGCACCCAAGGGGTTATTCAAATACCTGCTTCTACTGTTACACCTCTTCTACTTAAAACCGGTGTAATAGCCATATACGTGGGCAACACCACCTCAAGAGAAGTTGCAGGTGCATGGACAGCTGATGCCGAATTTTAATTATTATGGAACTAAACTACAAACTGACTGCTGAAGACGGATTTGTCCAACGTCTCACAGACAAAGCTTTCATCCCGTTTGATGTTGGCAATGTCGACTATCAAGAATATCTTGACTGGCTTGAAGAAGGCAACACTCCACAACCCGCAGACTCATGATTACCCTTATCCGTCCAATCCTTTTCTCATTCCTTAACTCTGAAAAAGTGAAGCGTCTTATCGTTGACCTTTTGAAGAAACTGGCTGAACAAAGCGACAACACTGTGGATGATGAAGCAGTGAAGTTCATCGAACGCGGTTTGTTCGGTGCCAACGTGGAGTGATCCCCCTGTAATACCTTACCTGGTGCTGCCTGAAGCGCCAATGATGCCACCTCCGGTACTGGAGGTACCAAGAGCGGAGCTACCTAGCTACAAACCGCTTGTCGTACCTCCTAACACGCTTCGACCACCGCCAGGTGTTAAGGGTATTAACACAGGTGATGACCCTCCACGAGAGGAACCAAAGACTACAAAACCGAATATACCACCTGAAGCTCAGATAGTAGACATTCCATTTACGGACATTGAAGTACCAATGCCCTCTACTACTATTATGACAACTGCAGCTACAACAGCATTTATTTCTGTTGCCGCCACCCTGACTGCTACGTCTTTGTTCAAATACCTAGTAATGGTGTTTAAACCAGTATTCAAACAAATATGGAGCAAACTAACAAAAAAGAAGGAACAAGAAGTTTCTTAGATAAAGTAAAAGAAAATACTGAGGATGAATTACAAATCCTTGGTACCTTTGTCCGTCTAGGTGTCGTCGTTTGGAGTGGTTTTATTATTACCCTTAATTACGTTGACCTTCCTATGATTAAAAAGGGACAAAGCGGTGGCGATATTACATTTGTAGCTTCTGTCTTTACAGGCGCACTTGCGACTTTTGGACTAACTACATCAAACAATAAGGCAAATCCTAAACCTCCTGAACCTAAAAAGAAAGAAGAATGAAACGTTTTATTTTGTTGATGATGTTGGCTAGCCCTGCTGCCGCACAACAAGTTACCCCTAACTTTACACAGGGGTCAATGCAATCGACTACTACCACCACGATTGACATTGAACGTACAATTAGCACTGAAATCTATGGTGGTGATTATTCATCATGGAGTGGATCAAACGTTACTCCCAGCTCCGACATTTCTGGCAGCGGGACAACCTTTTCAGTAACAACAGCTGGAGATCCTTGGTCTCTGGAAGTTACAACCAGAAGTGCAGGAGTAGTAGAGACGATCGACGTAACCGAAAGCATCGATTCAGTTTCTACCACTACCTCGCTCTCTATCTTCTCGCAGTAAACCCTGCTTACGCAAACGAAGAACCAAGAGTACAAAATACATCAAACCCCGTGGCAGCAGCAACGGGCAATGTGACTAATCAGGCGGTGCAATTCCAAAACAATGGAGCACCGTCTCGTCAATACTTTGCAAGTAATAATAGTTGTAATGGAGCTACGATGACGTTTAGCCCGTTTTATATGGGCAACGACACTATTCCATACGAGCATCATGGTTATGTCCGAACTAATAACTTTGGAGCACAGCTAAACTTTAGCGTACCATTAGATGGTGGTATGATTGAAACTTGCAAAGCTATTGCACGTAAACACGAACAAAAGATGAGGCTTGATTACGAGCTTGTTCGTGCTCTAAAATGCACTGAAATTATGAAAGCTGGGTTTACGTTTAGACCTGGTAGTCGTGTAGAAATGCTCTGCAACGACATTGTGCCTATTGTGTCTTTAACAAATGAGTGAAGCTATTGTCAGTTTAGCTGTCGCTGTCATCGCTGGCGGCGCTGCCCTAAACAACAGATTACACAACCGAATAAATAGCGTCCATGAACGTATCAGTGCCCTTGATCGTAGACTTGACGGCGTAGAACTAACAGTTGCTTCTGACTACGTTAAAAAAGCCGAACTAGCTGAACTATTAGCTAGGATGGAAGATCACATGGTACGCATTGAAAACAAACTTGACCAGATCGTATTAAGAAATGGCTAAGAAAAAAGCTACAGAAGACCAGTTTAACGAGTTGCACAACCTTGTTACTAAGGAGTTCCTTGCCAGGATAAAATCTGGTGAGGCAACTACCCAAGACTTGAAAGCAGCTTGTGACTGGCTTAAAACAAATGACATCAGCGGTGTCGCCATGGACGGCAATCCACTTGGTAAACTGGCTGCAGTGATGCCTACAGTTGACCCTGAACTCGTACATCGGAGGCTGCATGGCTCGAACGTCTAAACATAGTGGTGCCAAATACGCTAACGGTAACTACAAGTCGTACCAAAAAGAGTACGATGCAAGTAAACTGCAGATCAAAAAGCGGTCTGCACTCAACAAAGAAAACAGAAAACGGGGCACCTATGGCAATGGTGACGGTAAAGATGTATCACACAAAAAGAATGGTAAAACATTCCTTGAAAAAGCATCTAAAAACCGAGCACGTAAAGGCCGAGCATGACCCCGTTACTTCCAACTCCTGACGATTACCTCTACAACTTAATAGTTATGACCTCACCAGAAGCCAAGCGCCTGTGGAGGCGCTCTATTAAGGAACACTTTGACCATACATGTATTTATTGCGGAAAAACTTATGACCTTAGTCAGTTATCTATCGATCATGTTCATCCTAGGGCTCGCGGTGGGCAGGATGTCGCAACGAATGTCGTATGTGCCTGCACCCGTTGTAATCAGGAGAAAGGAAGTGCCCCCGTCCTTGAATGGATGAGGGACAAATTTGGAGTCAATAGGCTCCGTGAAAAAGTTTTATTGGAGCATATTGCTTAATGGATAAAGAACTAGCTCAACTAGAAGAATGGGCTGTAAACCTTGTTAACGACTACGAAGAAGAGTTGCTGCGTACTAAGCCTAAATCTTCTATGCATAAACGCATTAAAAGATTTTCTGGTGAGCTGGTTGCAAACCCTGAAGCTTACGGCGAGTTAATGGAAATGGGTCGGTCTCAAGGTATGACCGGTCAAGAACTTCTTAACGCTATTCGTCGTATTGAGCAAGGATTGCTTGACGAGTCTGGTAGAGGTAAGGCACCATCTAGAAAACAGATGATGTCTGATGTTATCCACCACTTTTACGCACAACGTACAGGTGGTGATACCCTTAGAAGACTTGGACAAGCAGACCGTCAAGAGGCTAGAGCAGCACTGAGAGGTGAGTTTGGTCGGTGGGGCAACGTCCCTGAAAACCTTAGAAGCTTGTTTAGAGCTGGTCACCTTAATAGTGACGTGTTAAAAGGCATTGAAGGCGAGGCAATGGCTGAGCTGGGTGTGACTAAAGCTGGTCAATTAGACCTACCTAAAGCTCACACAACTACTGGTAAAGCTGTTACTGGCGATATTGTTGGCGCTACTACTGCTAAAGAAGCTATTGAGGGTATGCGACCTCAGTTTGAAATTCAAGGCAGAGAAACACAAGCAGCTATTGAAGCGACACAGCCGTTGATGCTAGATATTGACAAAGTTGCTGGGACTACTTATAGCACTGGTATGTCTGCTGAAGAACTGGCGGCACGCCGGAATATATTAACAGCTAATCCAGAGCAAGTTAAAGCTGCTATTCAGTCACGTTTGAAACCGTTTATCCGGGCTGGTACAGTTAATTTAGGTATGTCTGTTATCTCAGAATATGGTGAAGCTATTGAAGAGTTGACAGGTGGTGCTATTTCAAATACTATTAACCAACTGGTTGTCAATCCGTTGAGAAAGGCTGTTGGTCAAGAACCTGTAGCACCTTACCAAAAACCTGACCCGACGGCTGATGTACAAACCGTTAAACGTGCTAAAGCAGCAGTACAACGTGGTGGTCAGATTTCATTTGGTGCAGGTGGTGTTAAATTTACCCTACCTGAATTTGGATTATCCGAACTCCTGGGAGTTAACTAAAAGCCCCTGTAAGCCCTTCACCACCCCTACACGCTAGATTGTACCTATGAATACTTTAGACCTCCTTAGAGGCGATTTTAAGCTGTTTCTACAGGCTTTGTGGACACAGCTTGACCTACCAAACCCAACTCGTGCACAATATGCAATCGCAGACTATCTTCAGCATGGACCTAAGCGTCTTCAAATACAAGCTTTCCGTGGAGTGGGAAAGAGCTGGATTACTGGAGCCTTTGTTCTGTGGACGCTTTTTAA
>Ga0208162_1000745_pt1 | contig 17834 bp, 14 predicted proteins | sample CB_VirMetaG_4_FD_184539 | JGI IMG/M metagenome (GOLD analysis project Ga0208162, IMG submission 184539) | Freshwater to marine saline gradient viral communities from Chesapeake Bay - CB_1508_1M Viral MetaG (SPAdes) (version 4) | ecosystem: Environmental > Aquatic > Marine > Coastal | place: USA... | reverse complement strand
TTCTTTAATAATTGCATCCAATCTTTTAAATGCTTGGTATTGTTGAAATCTCCATCTACATATAGTCTAAAGTCAATTTTCTTTGAATCTTTGAATTGATTGCTATTTATAACCTTTTGCAATTCTTTTTCAATAATATCAAAATTAGACATCAAAATAGTATTTTGTAATTGTCTAAAGAATGCGGCGGGATATCTCCAAGCTTTTAAGCTATAACAATAATTAAGACAATCCCCTGCGCCAATACAATTAATTACGGGTAAATTACTAAAGCTTAAAAAGGGTAGCTTTGAATTACCTATTTGAAATACTGAATAAGGTAAATCACCGCCATATATTAACCAATTTAAAAACTTCTGTATATGGTATCCGTTCGAATTGATTTTGTATTTAGCATCGGGAATTAATAAACTATCGAGAAGTTTAATAAGTTCTAATTGATTGTCGTGAAGCCTAGCTATTTTGAACTTAGTTTCTTGAGTAAGTTTGATATTTGTATATTCCATCGCCTACTTTCCCCCTTTAAAAAAGTAATTATCTCTTTTTTGTCTTGCCTCTTCTAAAGTATTGGCAATACATGAAAATAATTCTCCGTTATGGTCTCTAAAATCGTATTGAACTTTTTGTTTAGCCTTGCGACCTCTTCCACTTGTAAAGTATTCAAAACGCTCTTCTCCGTTAGTTTGACAATTACTAACGCCGTTAGTGTTCATGTGTGTTTTCAAAATAGCCTCCTCAGACTTTTTATTTATGTGATTATTTTTTTGCCATTGTTGGCAATAGAACTTACACACAAAACAAGCCGACACAATGAAATACTTTTAATTATATATATAGAGACTTGCAAGAGCCGAGGGAATATATTATAAAGTATTAATTGAACAGATCCGTAATAAGTGCAGCTATTATTGAAGTTAAAAGGGACGGAAGGAATGAATTGGCTTGATTAATTTAAAAGGTGTTTGCGAAGTGGGGACGGCTACTTTATCGACGGACACCACCCCCCCCCATACCTTGCGATGCTGAGGACGAGGGGCATATATGTTAGTCCCCATACATATTTCTCAGCAAAACATCGCCCCCCTTAAATTTGACAATATCAAGAATTACCTATTTCATCTAATGATATTTCTAGTATATATTCCAACCAATTTGAAAGACGCACACAGAAAAAAATCACCGAAGGAAATGGAGAAATCTGCCGTCAATAAAGCAGTTAAGAACTTGCATGACAACAAATACTATGCAAACTTCTTATCAACACTAGAGATCGACACCAGTCAAAAGGTTCGATTTACAGACGACAAAAAAGATGCTTTCTTAAAGACAATGGTTGATTGCCACGGATTTCCGTCCATAGCAGCAAATAAGATGGGGTTCTATTACGGCAGTATTCAGCACGCAATGAAGAATGACCCTCAGTTTGCACAAGCTGTGGATGTTCTGCGTAAGTCCTTTAATCAAGAGCGTTTAGACGGATTAGAGAAACTATCGTATGAACAGGCTTCAGAAGCGAAAAACACAGCAGAGCGTATCTTTCAATTAAAAGCGTTAGATCCACATAAGTACAGAGATAGGATGCAGAACAATAATACGCAAGTAAATGTCATGGTCGCAGGAATTACACCAAAAGAGCGTAGTAAAATGATAAAGAACATAAAATGAAGTATTATCCGTATGCCGTAGACAGCAAAGGTAACATTCAATATTTATCACCTAGAGACTTCTTACTTGACATATTACGGAGTTTATACGGATTGGATAAAGTAGAATCTAGGGAAATTGTGGACACAGCGATAAAGATTTTTGATTTGGAATCAGATGGTAGCTTACCAATAGATTGGAAAGAGTTATATAAGAATCAAGCATGAGTAACGATATATTAATTACATATAAGTTCCCAGATGGGACACCAACTGATCCTCTACCACATCAGCAAGAATTTCATTTATATACAGGTTGGAGCAAGCATCATTTGCTTGCAGGCAGTTTAGGTACAGGAAAGACCGAGGCTATGTGCATGGAAGCGATCCAACAAAGTGCAGCGTATGAGAATAACTTAGGACTAATGGGACGAAAAGTATTAGATGCGTTCAAAAAATCGACATTGATTCAACTCCTGGACTTAGCAGGTGGTTTTGTTTCCAAGCACAGGTCTCAAGATAGAGAGATCATCTTTAAGAATGGTTCAAGGATCGTGTATATGGCTTTAGATGACTCTAGGGACTCGATACAGCGTATTAAATCGATGAATCTAGGGTGGTATGCCTTTGACCAGTTAGAAGAGGTTTCTGAAAGTACATTTATTGCTGCAGCAGGTCAGTTGAGAAAGAAGGGTGTAATGCGTTGTAGTTTCCATACTTGCAACCCTGCAGGACATGATTGGGTATGGAAAAAGTTCAAACAGCATAAGAAAAAGCAAAATGAGACAAAAGGTGACTATAGACTGATAGAAACTCGTACTTGGACACCCGATGTACCTCCACCTGAAACAGACGAAGAAGTCAAGGTTTATAGCGATAACCCACACCTCCCTGCAGATTACATCAAACATTTACTCTCCATGCCTCCAATGTGGGTTAATCGCTATGTATATTGCAGTTGGGATGATTTTGCAGGTTTGGTCTATCCGATGTTTGACGAAAAGATTCATGTGATAAAACCCTTTGAAATGCCCAAGTGGTGGAATAGATATGTGGTTTACGACTATGGTTATAAAAACCCGACCTGCATACTATTTGCAGCCGTAGATGACGAGAAGAATATCTATGTGTATGATATAATTTATGGCGATGAGATGAGAATTGATGAGATAGTACCGATGGTAGAAGATAGATTGGAAACGGGTATGGACTATGAGTTTATCGCAGACCCATCTATCAACAGGACGGAGAGGGACGGTTATTCTATTGCTGATGAGTGGGAAGAGTATGGCATACAGTGGGAGAGAGCCAATAACGACAAAAGAGCAGGATTTGATAGGGTAGCACGCTACTTAACGGCAGATAAGAACGGACATTGTCAATTAAAGTTCTTTGATGTCAGGAATATGGGATTCTTATTAGATGAGATGATGGATTACAAATGGAAAGAATTAAAACACGGGCATAGTGAAAAAAGCGCACCAGAAGAGCCTGTGAAGAAAAATGACCACGCTATGGACTGTGTCAGGTATCTGGTTCATGCTGTTGAAGGTGCGAATAAACCAAAACGCAGGGATTCGTATAGAACTCCTAGTTTCTTTAGACAAGCAACAAGTTGGATGGGTACATGAGCGATTTAGCATATTTACACGAAGTTTTTCAAGCAATGCAGAGTAGTAACAAGAAGTTTATGAAGTCTGCAAGAGAATCTATGTATTTTTACACGGGTGGGTACGGAACTGGACAATGGGATCATGCCGACATTTCCAAGTTAAGAGCTGAAGGTCGTCCTCCTCTTCAGCTTAACATTATTCTTCCGAAGGTCAATCTAGTGACAGGAATTGAACGGCAGGGCAGAACATCGTACCGTGCCAGACCCGTAGAAATGAATGATGATAATGAAGCTAAGTTAATTACTTCTTTATTATATCACCTAGATAAAAGTCAGTCTTTACACAATGTTTTCAGTCGTGTATTTAAGGACGGTGTGATCACAGGTAGAGGATGGGTGGATATGTCCGTAGAACCAGGTGAATACTTTGATAGTAAGATAAGTATTAAAAGGGAGTCGTGGGCGAATGTACTGATGGATCCCGAAGCGACCACTCCCGATTGTTCTCAATGGGGTAGATTGGCTCGTACTAAACTATTATCTATCACGCAAGCGAAGAATATGTTCCCAGATGCGCTTAAAGACATTAAAAAAGCTGAAGATATACAAGAACCCCTTATGGGTGAGGAAACGCTCTTAGGGATGCAAATGGGCAACAAATATAAGAATGTAGACCCTAACTATGGGTATAAGAGCATGGAAGCCTATAATATGGATGCACATCAGAAGAAGATTCGTATTGTAGAGTTATGGGAAAGAGAGTATGAAAAAGAATTTTTCATTGTAAATCCAAAGTCAGGTCGTTTTTCTCAGGAAGGATTTAAGACCAAAAGAAAAGCCAACGAAGCTATTAGGCAGATAATGGAAAGACCTGAGATGGAAGTTGCACCTGTAGAACTTCAAGTAGCTACAAAGACAGTACCAAAGACATATGTTACTATCTTTGCAGGTGCAAGGGTCTTACAGGAAAAAACACCAAATCCTTATAGACATAATCAGTTTCCGTTAATACCATTCTTCTATACTTTTGAAGATTATGGTAATACCGTAGAAACTTTTGGATTGGTAGAGAATTTAAAAGACCCTCAAAGAGAAAAGAATAAGCGTAGGTCACAAGCCTTAGATATTATTAATCGTTCTCCAAAGGGTGGTGGTATCTTTACAGGCAACAAGGTAACTGCTGAACAGATGAACAGAGCTTCTGCGAATGGGGAATGGATCGGTATTCCTGGTTACAAAGGAAGAATATCTGATTTTATGAGTCAATGGTCTAATCAGCATACAGCACTTGTACCAACGATAGCTTCATTTGAACAGCGTAGTGATTTCGATGCAAAAGAAATTAGTGGTGCTACAGACCCGATGATGGGTAGGGCAACCTCTTCTACGGAGTCAGGACTCGCTGTACAGACTCGTATTCGTCAAGGCATGAATACATTAATGGAACAAATGGAGAACTTAGATACTTGTAAAAAGAATACGCTAGAGATGGCGATAGGTAATATGCAACAGTATTACTCTGTAGAGAAGATACAAAGAATTATCGGTTCAGAGTTTGAATCAGTTGAACCTGAAGAACAAGCAGAAGTGAACCAAATTATAAACAAATTTTTAACAAACTTTTCGAACATGGAGTTTGATGTGGTCTTAGATCAAGGTCAAAATACTCCTACGATGAGAGCGTTAATGGCGAACCAAGTTGGGGAATTAGTTCGTAATGGATATGCTAGCTTATTTCCATTATTCGTAGAACTATCCGACATGGAAGCCTCCGATGAGATACTGGAGAAGTTTGAGCAAGAAAGACAAGCTCAAATCCAGTCACAACAACAACAACAAAAACCCCCACAAATGAGTGGAGAAGGAGTAATGTCAAATGAATGAATCTGAGTTTCAATATATTGATAAGGAAAAAGAACTATCTGGTGAAGAGTATGATGAAAGTTCTCCTGTAAATGAAGAAGCTGAGGTTGAAGCAGAATCAACCGAGACCCCAGAATCAGAAGAACAAAAGTTACAAGTAGGCGATAATCAATTTGATTCCGTTGAAGATCTCTTGAAGTTCGCTGAGGAAAGGGATAAGTCTTATACTAACTTACAAAGCCTAAACGGCAGACAGACCAATGAACTTGGTGATCTGCGCAAGATGGTAGAAGAACTACAGACTTCTATACAGCCTCAAGAAGAGCCTGAAGTAGAACCTGAGTTCGATGAATACGATCCTGCAAAGCAGAAAGAGTATATTGAGTTTATGGCTGCAAAAAAAGCACAGGATATGATAGAACAGCGTTTTCAAGCTGAAGAAGCAAGAAAAGCTGAGACAGAGTATAATAGTGCTATGGATGCAATGATGAATGATTTTATCGAAGCGCATCCAGAGTTAGGTCAAGAACAGTTAGCGAAGATAGCTGCATTTGGCGATGAAAGAGGCATCACTTTTATAGAGGATGCTTATAATGTTTGGAACATCCAGAATCAACAACCCGTTAATGATGTCCCGAACTCACAGGTAGATAAAGCACAGAAAGCAACGGAAGCAACAAAGATACCGACCACACTGTCTAATGTTAGTACAGGAAACGAGTCGGACACGGACTATGATAGTCTAACACCAGAGCAATGGGCAAAGTTACCAAGTGATGTTCGTAGGAAAGCATTAATGGATGTGACTACTGGATATTAAATAATAGGAGTCAGAAATGGCAGCAGATTGGGCATCAGGCTTAGAGGTCTCGCGATGGGCGAAAGAACTCCAGGTCGAAGTCGGTAAAGAAATCTATTTTAGTAAATTCATGGGCGAAGGGCCAGGAAATGCAATTCATGTAAAGCAAGTAGAAGAAGGTGTAGGTAAAGATGTTACCTTTGGTCTTGTTACTCAGCTTACAGGTTCTGCAATTAGTGGTGATTCAGCATTAGAAGGTAATGAGCAGTCTCTATCTACCTATGCTAATACAGTATCTCTTAATCAAAAGAGATTGGCTGTAAGAGATACAGGTAAATTTGAGAATAGTAAAGTGCTTTACAATTTCAGAAGCACTGCTCTTGATCTTCTTAAACAGCAGTATGCAGAGCTAATTGATGCTGATATTTTCTCAGCATTAACTCAGACTGCAGATAACCACGCTTACTACAGTGCGCAAGCAGGTGGATATGCTCAGACTGGAGAAGATCCTGAAGGTGCATTAACTGCAACTGATAAAATTGCATTAGATGATATTAGTGCAATGAAAACAATCGCTAAGATTGGTGGTGCGTATAACTACAAGATCAGACCACTAAGGGTTGATGGAAAAGAATACTATGTTCTTATCTTACATCCTGAAGTTGCTTATGATCTGTTTACACTAGATGGTTGGCAGACTGCACAGCGTGAAGCTAATGTTCGTGGTAATGATAACCCATTATTCTCAGGTGCTTTAGGTATTTGGGATGGTGTGGTTGTTCACTCTCACGAAGGTATTACTACTGGAGCTGATGCAGGTTCTGGTGATGATGTACCTTTTGCTAGAAACATCTTCATGGGTGCGCAAGCAGCTTGTTTTGCAGATAATAGTGGTATGAACTGGGTCGAAAAGACTTTTGACTACGGAAATCAGTTAGGTATTTCTGCAGGCAAGATCTACGGTGTCGGCATATCAGACTATAATAACAAGGACTATGGTGTTATTCAGTATCTTACTGCAAGAACTGATGTTGATGCCTAGTAATCAATAACCTAGAGGGGGATTAACTTCCCCCTCTTTATTGGAAATATTATGACCTTATCAGAAATAACAACAGAAGTCAGAAATATTACAGGTGTAGACTCTACATCTGTTTTAGCTGATTCAATTATACATGACCTTATCAATGAAGGTCATTTTCAGCTTTGCGATGAAGCTAATTTATTACAAGGATATGCAACTCGTAATTCAGTTGTAGATCAGAGTGAATATCAAATGAAAGATAGTAATACATTAGTTACAGACTGGACATTAAATCAGAATAATTTAGACGGTGCAATAAGCACAAGTCTATCTTTAGAGTCAATGACTCGTATATATAGAGTAGATTATGATGGTAGCATTTGTCAAAGAATTGGTATTAATGAAATCAATGATATTGCAGATGATTCTTCATTAAGTAATATTACTACAGATAAAGCATTTTACATTCATGAGGATAAATTAGGAATATTTCCTACTCCTACTGAAGTAAAAGAAATAAAAGTATATTATTATTATGTACCACATAAAATGTTTATTGATGCAACAGTTGATGTTTCCAGTGGTTCTACAGATGTAACGATGGATTCAACGGCTGATGTTAGACCAGGTATGTCAATAGTAGGTGCAAATATTGCAGATAATACTATTGTAAGAAATATTACTAATTCTACTACGATTGTTATCACAGCTAATGCTACAGGTTCTGCATCAAATCAATCAGTTACTTTTGGTAAACCAGAGATTGATGAGCGTTATCAAAGAATATTAATTTACTATCCTTGTTGGAGGGTTTCAGAAAGACTTAGAGACCTAAATTTAATTTCATATTTTAAAAATGAATGGTTAGAGCAAAAACAGCGAGTAATACTTGAAAGACAGTCCAGAGATGGAAGCACAGTTCTAACTGTTCCATACAATGACTTTTAATGGCTAGAAAAACGATAAGAGATTTTTCAGGTGGCTTAGTAAGCTATCAATCTGAGTTAGATATATCAGATAGTCAGTTCCAAGAGTTTGATAATGCTATCAATACTAAGCGTGGTAGTATTACAAAAGTTGGTACAAGTAGTGCTAAATCTTCACAAGCCTTTTCAGAATCTTCTTCATTATTTCTTGATACAAGCACAGAATTTCTTCGTTATCGAACTGAGAAAGATGGTAGTGGTAATGATAAAAGCACTGAATGGTGGGTAGTTGCTAATACGGATAAGGTATATAGGGCAGATGTTGCAGAGGGAACTTCAGGTTCTTGGACAACAGTAAATACCTATTCTACTTTAGGAAGTGAATTAATTACTAATGGTTCTTTATCTACAAGTAGTTCTTGGACATTTGGTACTGGTTGGGCATTTAATGCAGGTGAACCTCCATCAATCCCTGCTCATGTTTCTTATACTCGTAGTTCTGGTGAAGGAGCATTATCACAAACCAATGCTGATATGGCAGGGAGTTTGGAAAAAAATAAAATTTATAAATTACAATTTACACTGTCTAATATTACAGGAGCAGGAAAAGTAGAATTAAAAGTTCAGAGTGCAGATCTTAGTGAAACATATATTGATACAACTAGACTTTTAACAGGTACAAATACTTTTTATTTTTCTCCAAAAATAAGCAATGCAGGTATTGCATTTTATTCAGTGGATTATTCAGGGTATGATACTTATAGAATAGACGATATTACCGTTAAAGAAGCTCCTAGTCATGATCTTTTAGTACATAATCAGATACTAAGAATCAGCGATGGTTCTTTTGTAAACGACCCTAAATGGTATGGACATATTAAAAGAGATATTTTTGGGCAAGGACAATCAAGAACTCAATTTCGTTTTAGAGAACCTCCTATGGCAGCATCAGTAAATGAATGGGTTTTAGAAGATACAGAGCTTACAGCACCAGTAGTTGTTCCTTTAGAATACGCTTTTGATCAAGGTAATGTAATTAATGCAGTAAATGAAGTAGGTATATTTGTATATTCTCCTTCATCAAGTTCTTTAGGATTTGGAGCTTCTTCTGTTGATGATACTTTTACAAATAAAGATAAATATACCGTTACATTTATCTATGACTATATACAAGAAAGTGAATTAGGAAGAGATGCTAATGGTGACATCGGTGTATTTTCACAAAATGATGTTGATGCTGATGGTAAGTTATATCCAGGCATACAATTAGTTATAGATACGGGTACAGACCTTGCTCGTTGGAATAAAAGAATTACAGGTATTAATTTATATTGGCAACCTGCAGATGATGTAGACTGGTACTTAGTTACTACTTATGATATACAAGATGGTTTTTCAGATGATCCAAGAGCAAAAGATTCTTCAGTAACTACTGCTATTCGTGGTCAAATATCTACTGTATCTAATCCTGGTTTTTGGATACCTTGTTTAGAGCCATATGGTGCAACCACTAATGATGCACATGATTTATCACATACAAACAATGAATACAATGAAAATACATTATCAGGTAATGGAGCATGGGATTTTACTAATTCTAATTTTGTTGCAGATAAAGCAGTTATTGTTTGTGATAATATTTCCGATAAAACAAGTTTGTCAGATTTTGCTGCTGAATTGGAAAAACCAACTACATTTATAGCAAACATAAAATCTGTTAGTGGAACTACACTTAGAACAGGAGTATCTTCTACTTTAGTACCGTGGGGTAATTGGAGAGGTGAAGGTTATGATATACTTAGCACACCAATTGATGACTATCCGTGGAATCACAAAGATGCTTTTGTGTGTTCAGTTTCAACAGATAAGTTAGCAACTTGGTATCTTCCTAATGACGGATTAAAGCTCGCAACCTATAATTCTCTTACAGGTAGAGCTGCAGAAACAAGGCTCAAGCCAATAAAATGGAATACAGCAACAGTAGTAGGTAACAAAGCATTTTATGGGAATATAGATTTTAAAGATGAGAACGACCAAACAATTCGTGAAAAGAATCGCATTGTCTTTACTGATAACTTTAAGCTCGATGAAGCCGTGGTTGGAACAAAGTTTGTTGATGTTGGTAAGAATGATGGTGATGAAATAACTGCGTTGCATTCGTTTCAGAATAGATTATATGTATTTAAAACAAGAAACATATATATCTATAGAATACAAAGCGCACAATCCGTTAATTTTATTTTAGAAAGACATATAGCAGGTAATGGATGTCTACATAAACACGCAGTAATAGACACACCTTATGGTATTTGTTTTGCTGATAATAAGCAAGTAAGCCTACTTAGAGGATTAGAAATATCTGAATTGTCTTTACTAATTAGAGATACCTATCAAGGTTTAAGTTTAAATGTCAATGAAGGTGCATTGTCTTTAGGGTATCATGGTAATATAAACACATTAGTTGTCAATTATGATTTTGATGCTACAACAATGTATGCGTACAACTTTGATACGCAATCTTGGTCTAAGTTCAGTGGATTTTCAGGACAATATCAAAGTCAATTTGTATTAGATGAAACTCAAGAATTACAGACATTTAATAATGGAACAAAAAAAGTAACAAATTTATTTAGCAGCACTTCTAACGACTCAACTTCTACAATGCTACTAAAAACAAAAAGATTTGATTTTGGATTACCTGATCAGTTTAAACGCTTTACAAAACTGCATATTACTTACAAAGGTAGTGGTACTGGAACTGCTATGTCTTACAAAGTTTATTTAGATGGCAGTGATACACCTTCTATTACACAAGAAATGATTGAACATACTACCTTACAAACACATTCAAGTAGAATAAATGAGTTGGCTAAAAGTATTGAGATAGAAATTTATGGTGTAGAAAGTAATGTAAGAATAGATGGCATAGATATAGATTACGATGTAGAAGGAGGTAATCCATAATGTCAGAAACGATTGAAACACTTACAGATGGTAAGCAAGATAAAATATTTAACCTTAAACAAGGTTTTTTTAGTCCCAGAGAAGGGAAAGATACTGATATGGGAATATGCACAAAAGATGGTAAGTTCTACTTAGCTGTAAAGCTAAATGAAGAGTGGCATTTCTCTGAAATAAAGAAAGCAAAGGATTTGTAAAATGGATGAACAACAATTAGAACAAGAGATTTTAAAGATTAGAAGGTCACCTTTACCTGATATTACAAAAGAGACCTTAGAGCAACAAATGCGTGCAAGATTTGCTAGGCTTGCAGGGATGTCAGAACAAGAAAGGCAAGCATTATCTGAAATTGAAAACATACCTTTTATAAGTGACTCTATGACTGAAAGTTTAATGGAGCAGTTTAGAAGATCTAGAGCATTGCAAGAACAAGCAGGTGTAGTTAGAGATCCAGAAACTGGATTATTTAAAACTGAAGATGGTAGAGTATATCAAACTTTAGAAGAAGCTCAAAGAGGACAAGAAGAGTTTCGTAGAAGGCAACAACTTGAAGAAACAGAAGCTAAGACTGAAGCACAACTTGGAGAACTTGAAAGTCTTATCAGGAGGTCTGGAGCTGCACAAAGACAAATGGCTGAAAGAGTTGGTGCTAGACAAACAGGACAACTGATGAGTCAATTAGAGCGTAGTATTTTAGGTGCAGGAGGAGAAGCTCAAGCACTAGAAGCTCTTACTCCTGGTATTCAAGAAAGAGCAGAAAGAAGTTTATTAGATAGGCTTACAGGTATAGAAGCGCAAACTGCACAACAATTACAAAGAGTTCCTCAGTTAGCTTTAGGTCAAGCTACTACTATGGCAGGTTTACAGCAAACACAACAACAGATACAAGATCAAATGGCAAGAGCATTAATGAGAGAAGAAACTACTAGAGCGCAGATACAAGCAGGTATAGATCAACAACCAGAATGGTGGGAAAGTATCTTAGGAGCCGCAGGTACAGCAATCGGGACTGCAGTTGGTGGGCCAGTAGGTGGAGTGATTGGTGGAGCATTGACTAACGCATTAACACCAAGTCAAACTTAGGAGTAAATAATGGCTTTTAAATTTAAAACAAAGAAAAGACCAACAGCAGCACAAGCCTTTGCAGGTGGATTCGCTCAAGGTGCAATAAAAGGATTGCAAGAAGGTGCAGAGAGAAGTTTACAAGATAGATTAAATCAACAAGAAGCATTTAAAGATTTTCGTAAAGACTTTTCTCAATCTATTAATTATATTGATGTAAGTGATGAAGATAGAAAGATATTGAGAGATACTCAATCTATGATGTTAATGGGTACATTAAAGAATAAAAATGAAGTTATTACTCACTTAAATGCTAAGTCTCCTAACTTAGGTTTTAAGATAACTGGAGCATCTGTACCAGAAATTAAAGGCAGTGCGCTGAGTGGTTATAGTGCAATACAGTTTAAAGAAGGTAAACCTATTGTTACAAAAATTACAGATCCAATCAGAACAATAGATCAAGGTGTAACCCCTGCTGAAGCAAGAGAAGTAAAATTAGCTACAGATAAAGTTAAAGATGTATCAGGTAGAGTTAGTGAGTTAGAAACAAAAAAAGCTAATGCAGATTTAGGACTCGGTCAGTTTACAGAAGATGATCAGAAAAATCTTGATAAAGCAAAAGAAATTTTACAAACTGCTACGAGTGAGTTAGATACAATTAGAACTAGAGTGTTGTCAGATACTGCTGTAGATACTGTAGAAGATGTAGATCCGTATAGTCAATATCTTAGGTAATAGTAAGTATGTCTCAAAGATTCTTTGTAGGAAATAAAAAATACGATATACCAGATGATGTAAGGGATGCTTTTCTTAAGGATAATCCTAATGCTATTCCTGGTATTGAATATGATGTAGATGGTAAGAAATACTCTATACCTGCCTCTATAAAGGATTCATTTATTCAAAAATACCCTAATGCTGTGCTTGGTGGACAACCAAAGATGAAACTTCCTGAACCACCAAAACCAAGAGAAATAGGTGAAGTATTAGAAGAAAGACCTGAAGCTGTTACTGCTCAACCTATTTCTGTAGCAGAAGCAGCAAAGATGCCTGTAGAGGTAGACCCACAAGCTGAGGCAGTAGCAAAGGGCGCAGCTCCCGAACCTATATTTTCTACAGACCCAAGAGATAAAACATATAGATTTAGAGCTAATTTAATTAGAGAAACATTCGCAGGGTATCCTGAAATGGGATTAGATGAGCCACAAACTCTTGGTGAGACCCTTTCAGATGTAGCAGGTGCAATCGGTGGTACTATACTTTCTTTAGGTACAACTGGGGCAGGAGCATCAAAAGTAATTAATTACACAGGAAAAAAACTTCCTAGAGTTGCTGAATGGGTTAATAGAACATTAGCAGGTAATAAAACAGCAAAGAAACTTGCATTTAACTCTGCAAGAGATTTGTTATCATTTAATGTACATGGTCAAGTCTATAATAGACCTGATATAAAAACATTAGAAGATAGACTGAATTTAGCAATGGAAAACTCTATTACTGCTTTAGCATTTAGTGGAGCAGGTGCATTGAGTCACATTCCTAAGTATGGAAAAAAATTAGGTACAACAGCAGTAGGTATTCTTGGTTGGGAGATGGGTGGAGATACATTTGAAGAAAAAGCAATCAACTCGATTGCACTTATGGGATTACATAGTTTATTTAATCCTGCTCCAAATAGAAAAGGATTTAGAGGTAGCACAGAAGATTTACTTACAGAGATATATCCTAATCTTTCTAAGAAAGAAGCACAACGCATTTCTAAACAACTGCAGTTTAATATTTTAAGTGCAAAAGAAAAGATACCAAAGAGCTTGCAAGAAAAGCCTTTATTATTGTTACCAGAAAAAGCTGAATCTATTAGGCTTGCTAGACCTGTAGGAGTTCCTTACGATCCAGATATAAAAAGATCTTTAGAAAGATTATTAAAAACAACTGAAACTAGAAAACTGCCAGAGCAAGCAGCTTCTTTGCGATTTGCTAGACCTGTAGGTGAGCCATATGACCCTAGAGTTATGCCTTTTGGTGAACCAATGAAATTACCTCCTGCGAGAACAACTACAGGATTTGAAAGAGGTTCTGCAGTTAGAATAAAAGGCATTGGTAAGTATGCAGGAGAAACAGCAGTTATTCGTGAACTTAGACCTGATGGTAAAGTAAAGGTGTTTATTGAAACAACTGTACCTACGGTTAAAGGTGCGAGAAAATTTAAAGGTGAAAGAATATTCACTACAGATCAATTAGAACCTGTACAACCGATTACTACTAGAGGTGAAATAAAACTTACACCTCAAGAGCAATTATCATTTGAATTAAAAGAAGTACAGAGGTCAGCTAATCCTACAGGTAAAGCTGTTGAAAAAGCAAGTAATGCGACAAGAGAGTATAGGAAATTAGATACATCAGTAAAAGAAACTCAGACTATCTTAGATAATCCAAATCTTACTCAACAGCAGAGGACTGCTTATGAGAACTCATTAAATCAACTAAAGAAATTAAAACAAGAGCTTAGAGAAACTGGTGAAATAAAACTTTACTCTGGGTTTCCAATCTTTGACTTATTAAAAACAAAACGCACAATGCGTGATCTATCACCAAAAGAAATTGACCTTTTATATCGTGAGGCACTTAATAGACCACTTATTGATACTCAAGCTGTTGGTAAGCCTCGTGTAGCACCAGAAGGTGTAAAGGATGTGCAGACTAAGTATGGAGTTTTTTCTAATATTGTTGATGGTGTAAAGCAAGTAAGAAACAGAGTAGTTCAGCCAGAAAGTAAGGTTTTATTTAGAAAGATAGAAAAAGCTGATGAAGAATGGCATACTTTATTTGGTAAATACAGTGAAAGATTAAATAAAGTAGGGTTTGATGAGTTTACTGAAGCTCAAGGATTACAACTATCACAAGCATTAGAAGCAGGCAAAGCACCAGAGGTAAAAGCAATATTAGATGATATTATATCTCAACTTCGTAAGAATGGTGTAAAGATAGGTTATATAGAGAATTATTTTCCAAGAGTATGGAAGAGAGAAGTAGCTGAGAAAGTATTTGATGATTTAGCTACAGTACAGAAAATGATGATTAACTCAGGCAATAAATCTGATGCAATCATAGCTAATTATCTTAAAGACCAAAGTAAAGAAACATTAGACTTAGTCAATCATTTAATTAAAACAAAGCAAGCAACTTCTTATAGTAAAGCTATACAAAGACTTCAAAAAGATGTTTCTAATCAGTTATTTCCTGAATCTAGTTTTGAAAAAGCTAGAAAGCTAGACCTACCTGCAACTATCTTTGAAAGAGATGCTAGAAAAGTTATTCCTTATTATTTAGATACTATGACCAAAAGACTTTCACTGGCAAAGCAGTTTGGTGCAGATGGAAGCAAAGCATTAAGAGCTATTGAAAAGGTAGGTCGTAAAGATACAGATGAATCAAGGTTATTGCATGAAGTATTGGATATGTACACAGGTAACGCTGAAAGAGTTAAGGGATATACAGGTAAAGCGAGGGATGTATTAAACGCATATTATGGATTTGAAGTTGGTTCTAAGATTGGTTTAGGTACTGCAACTATACCAAACCTTACACAGACTTTAGTATCTACAATGCCTCAATGGGGTGTATTTAGAACGCTAAGAGCAGGTATAGACCTACTTAACCCTCAATCAAGACAATTTGCTCGTTCTACAGGTATATTTAAGGACTCAATGGTCAATGCGTTATCTGGTGTAGAACCAACAGGTGTTATGGGTAAGTTCTCTAAATATGCTACTAAACTTGGGTTTGAACAAGCAAACAAATTTAACTTATATCTAGCTGCAAATACTTTTAAGATGGGTGCTAGAGATTTAATGAAGGTTGCAAATAGCGATAGTATTAGAGCAAACTGGGCAAGAAAAACTTTAAAGCAATTTGGTATTAATTATAAAAGTAAGCTAACAGATGATCTGCTTGCAAAGAAGATGTATCGTTTTGCAGTAGATAGTCAGCTACAGAAAAATGTATTAAAAGACCCTAAGATATTTAATGACCCTAAATGGAGACCATTATTCTTATTTAAACGCTTTGGTGTTAGACAAGCTACAATGATCAAAGATATGCTTAAGACTGAGATTAAAAATGGTAATGTAATGCCTATTTTAAGATTAATGGCAGGTGGTGCATTAGGTGGTGAGTTTGTTATTTGGGCAAAGAATGAAATCAAAAGTTTAGCTACAGGTGAAGAATATTATAGAAAAGAATCAGAAGTAATGGATAGGTTTCTAAATAATATTGCAGCAGTTGGTTCATTTGGTATTATTAGTGATTTTATGCAAGCAGAGGAATTAAGTTCTATTCCAGGTAAGGTAGAATTTGCTGTAAAGCCTGTATTTCTTCAAGATGCTGAAGATGTAATAAAAGCAACAGAAAGTGTATTGAGGGATGCAGAAAAGTATGAAAGTTTTACTTTAGCAGTTAGAAGGAACTTAGATGATTATATGGGTCTTTTAGGTGGGTTATCTAGGTATATTGGTAAGAGATTCTTAACAAAACAACAAGAGACTGAAAGACAAAAAAGATTTAGAGGTTTAGAAAGAACAGCTATATTAGACCTTATCTTAGATAAAAAGCCAGATGCTGCAAAAAGAAGAATTAGATTATGGAATCAAAATAATCCTACTAATCCATTAACAATAGAAGATGTAAATTATGATGAAGTATTAAAGAGATTTAAAGCAAAGCAATCAGCATTAATTAAAGCAAGTCAATAAAATCCCACCCTCCCTCTTGAACCATACCCTTCTTTATTCTTAAATTCCATAAAATTATGGTTCACTCACGGTATCGCCAGTACCTTAGAACCTTCCACAAACCAAAGGAGAAATCATGGCAAGAACAAATACTTATAGAGACTTTTCAGTTCAGAGAAGTGCTTCCCCTGCAGTAACAGCAACAGAGAGAGCTGCTGATACAAACGCTTTTGATGTAACCAGGGCCATACATTGTAATGAAGATGCAACATACGAAGTCACCTTTCAAGGTGATTCTGCCTCAGTTACTATGGATCTAAAGGAAGGACTTACTTACCCTTTTGCAATCATAAATATTACCAATTCATCTAGTGCTGCTTTAACTGCAGGACAAATAACTTTATTGTACTAATATGCGTTTAGGCATGGGACTCGGTCTTGGCAACCTGTTATCAGGTCAGCCGATCACTGGTCTTGCAAACGACTTTTCCTTTAATTTCGATGGTTCTAATGATTATTTATTATTACCAGCAGATAATAATTTTGGAGTTAATGATACTTGGAGTGTATCCTTTTGGTTTAAATCAGATAGTATTTCTACTACACAGGCATTATTTAGTGCATCTAAAGCTCCAACTGCTACTAACAGAATAGGAATTAATTTACATGGTTCAACTGTGAGATTTTCTGTATATGGAACATTTGATAGCACAACTGAATATAGAGCTAAAAGTTCAACTTCTTTATCCTCAGATACTTGGTATCATCTAGTAGCAACTAATTCTAATGGTACACTTGGATTGTACATTAACAATGTAGAACAAACAGGTACTTCAGCTTACAGTCAATCTCATTCTGCAAGAAGAGTTATTGGTGCTGGTATTAATTTTAGTTTACCCTTTGACGGACTAATTGACGAATTTGCTATTTGGAATACTGTTCTTGATGCAAATACCATTGCAAAACTCAGTTCTAAGCCACTTGATGTAACAAAATACTCTGCATCCAATCTAAAACTCTGGTTACGCTGTGGAGACGCATCCGAACCAGAATCCACTACTGCAATCGCAAGACAGGATTTCTATACAGACTTTGATGGTACGGATGATTATGTGGATTGTGGTGATGGAAGTGGATTAGGATTTAGTGGTGCAGATGCTTTTAGTATTACAGCTTGGATAAATCCAGATGATGTTAATGCTAATCAAATTATT
>Ga0208162_1000743_pt1 | contig 17880 bp, 13 predicted proteins | sample CB_VirMetaG_4_FD_184539 | JGI IMG/M metagenome (GOLD analysis project Ga0208162, IMG submission 184539) | Freshwater to marine saline gradient viral communities from Chesapeake Bay - CB_1508_1M Viral MetaG (SPAdes) (version 4) | ecosystem: Environmental > Aquatic > Marine > Coastal | place: USA... | reverse complement strand
GGGCTTGTTCCTCCCTCGCAAAGCCACGGCAAGTCTTTTGCATACAATTCATACTGGGTTAGTGAACATTGTTCTAATGGCGCGATACCGGCGGTTCCACATATGATAAATTTGCCAGATGTAGATGGCGACCTAAGAGAAGATCTTGGGATACCAAAAGATGGAGTTGTTTTTGGTAGAAATGGAGGTACTTACAGCTGGAATATTAAATTTGCAGAACGCTCTATTAAATCAGCTTTAGATCAAAGAGATGATATATATTTTGTCTTTCAAAACACCCCTAAGTTTATAGACCATGATCGTGTGTTTAATATCCGCGTGACTTCCGATATGGAGTACAAAGTAAAGTTTATCAATACCTGCGATGCTATGCTGCACGCAAGGACCGAAGGAGAGAGCTTTGGCTTGACATGTGGTGAATTTTCTGTAAAAAATAAACCAGTAATAACTTGGGATGGGTCAAAGGAAAGAAACCACATTTTTATACTGGGGGATAAGGGTATATATTACAACAACGAAGAAGAGCTAACAAAAATCCTAACCAAATTTCAGCCAGATCCAAACAAAGACTGGAATGCTTACAGAGAATACTCTCCAGAAAAAATAATGGAAACTTTTAAAAGGGTGTACCTAGATGATTAATTTAATTTTAACCGCAGCTGGAAAATACGAAAGGTTTAAAAGGTTTAGCTACTCAGTTCCAAAATATTTATTACCTATTAAAGATAGAACTTTACTATATTATGTGTGTAAATCTTTTTATAAACTTACACTTACAGATACTAAATGTACTTTTGTCGGGAACAAAAATGACATTCAGTTTGAACCAATTATAGAGGAAACGCTAGGAAACTTTTTTCCTTATGATATACAATGGGTGGGCGACACCAAAGGACAGGCTCAAACTCTAGCAAAATCAATTGATTTTCTAGAAAAGAAAGAAAATATTATTGTGCATAATATTGACACAGTTCTGGCGCAAAGAAGCTGGAATGAGATAGGAGCTGCCGACTGCGTTGTCGATGTATTTAATTCTTCTAACAGGGATTATAGTTACGTAATCGAAAATGATGGACTTGTCCTAGATATCAGAGAAAAGTCAGTGATATCAGAGAGGGCGTCCTCTGGCTGTTACTATTTTAAAGATGATAAATTCTTAAATTATATCACAGAAGAAACTAACTATATCAGCGAAATAATCAAATCAATGATAGACAGCGGATTAAAAGTTGTGAGCAGCCCTGTATATTCAGCAGAAAGCACTATAGTCTTCGGCACACCTGAAGAATATGTAGCCAACATTAATAACTCTGAAATGGATAAGGTATGAAAGAGACATTGCTTGCGGGCGGTTCTTTAGCAACCACTTCGCTAATAGAAAATATGGACAAAATCTTTGTTAGAAAAAAGATTTCTCTTGTAAAAAACCGAGAATATGGCTATTATAGATGGTACTCTCAATTAAAAAAGATGCAGCGTCTTGGCGAGCAATTTCCAAAATTATTTCCTGTCGTTATTGATTACGGTTGTTTAGAAAAGACTGCATATATGGATTTGGAGTACAGGTCCGACGCAGTAAATTGTTACCAATACTTGTCTGAGAAAAACAGAACAAAAGAAGAGGCGGAATTACTTGTCGATAAAATAAGGAAAGCGTCATCACAGATACATCAAATCAATGCTTCTAGAATATTTGCCTCGAATGCTATGGGTTTATATTTTCAGGAAGAAGTATTGGATAAGCTGAGAGCTGCTGATTTGAACGCGAGCGCGCCGCTAGAACAAGTTAGAAACAAAGCCATTGATATTTGGAATAGTTTACTATTAAAAGAGTCTATGACTCACGGAAATTTAACACTAGAAAACATCCTATATTTACAAGACTCTAATGAAGTTATGTTTATAGATGTTTACGAAGAAAATATTATTGATATCAAGCATACAGATTATTCCCAGCTTTTACAGTCCAGCAACTCGCACTATGAAATAATGGTAAGTCAAGGTGAAAATTACACAATACCAGATGGAATTAATTGGTTTAATACAAAGCTGTTAGAAACCATGAGGCAAGAGTTTTCAAAAAAAGAATTAATGTTGATCAAATTTTTTGAATGTTCGCAGTTTTATCGTATGTTACCATTCAAAGTCGCTACGGGCAGCGATCCTGCACTATTTTTAACAAAGGCAGATATTTTGGCAGAGGAATTTTTGAATGAGCCAAATTAACTATAAATCGCAACAAGAAATAATTATGAAGATAGTTTCTTGCAATGATATATTTGCAGAAGATTGCCTTTTAATGGGTGGCGATAGCCAAAGAAGACTGGTTTTTGTTGATGGATTTTTCCATCGCTGCGGCCAATGGAAAGATCGAATCTACAAATATTTTGCTGAAAGAAATATAAATGCAAAGATTGTTCCAATAGAATGCTCAGAAGATACTAAAGATTTAGAGACCTTGTTGTGCATATTAGGCCACATGGAAAGGTTCAACTTGCTTAGACGTAGCGAGCCAGTGATCGCCATTGGAGGAGGAGTATTGACTGACATGGTTGGGTTTGCCTCCAGCATGTTCCGTCGCGGCGTTCCCTACATCAAAGTTCCTACAACTTTACTAGGCATGGTGGACGCAGGACTAGGAGCAAAAACATCAATCAATCATTTTGACCGCAGGAACCGTTTAGGCTCCTACTTCCCGCCTATACTAACTTGCATAGATAGACAATTTTTACAAACATTAGACCCTAAAGAAATTACAGTTGCTATGGGAGAAATTATAAAAATAGCAGTAATAAAGGATGCAGAATTATTTGAGTTCATAGAGAAGAATTTAGAATGTGTGCTGGAGAATAAATTTGTTTGCGAGGCTGGTAAGAAAATAATAGATAGATCTTCTGCTTTAATGATGGAGGAGTTAGAGCCAAACTTATGGGAAAAAGATTTAGAAAGAGTAGTGGATTTTGGACACACGTTTAGCCCCATACCAGAAATGAAATCCCTAACAGACACAGGCGCAACTCCTTTGGCTCATGGAGAAGCAGTTGCTCTTGACGTTTTATTTAGCTCTAAGTTATCGGTTATGAGAGGCATGTTAACAAAAGAAGAATATAACCGAATTTTAAACTTGGTAGAAAAAAGCAAACTGCCAGTAAGTCACAAATATTTTGATCAGGCATGGATACTATGGGACTCTCTAATGGACGCAACAAGACACAGAAATGGAAAGCAAAACGCTCCTGTACCAACAAGCATAGGTCGTAGTATTTTTTTGTTAGATATAACCCTAGAAGAAATAGAAAGGGTAATAAAATATGAAAGTCATAATTAGCGGAGCCAGCAGCGGCGTCGGCTTAAAATTAGCAGAAATGCTTTCCGATAAACACAACGTAGTTGGCTTAGGACGCAGGGGTAAGATAGCTTCTAATTTCGAGTATCATTCTATAGACTACACTAAGGATTTTAATTTTGATTTAGCGCCCAGACAAATTGATAGCATTGTGTACTGCTCGGCACAATTTAAGAGCGCCAGACTAGTTGACCATACTGAAAAAGATATACTGGATATGGTATCTGTAAATTTAACTGGAGCTATATTATTTGTCAGGAAATACATACCCTACATGAAAAAAGATGGAAGAATAATTTTGGTTTCGTCTGTAGCTGGCCTGAGAGGTCAACATCTACAAACTGTATACTCTGCCACTAAGCATGGATTAGAGGGGTTTGCGGACTCTTTGCGCATGGAAGTTAGCCAGCAGGTAACAACATTATCTCCCGGCGGTATAAATACTCCGCTCTGGAACGCAGAAAATCCATATGATGGAAATGTTGATGATTTACTAACAACAGAAGATGTAGCTAACTGGATTAATTACGTAATGAATTCTGATCATCCGGTTAAAAATATTACTATATACCCCAAAAATGAAAGTCACTAATATGAAAATTGCGGTATGCCTGTACGGACAACCAAGAAATTTTGAAATAGGACATAAGTATCTTTCTAATAGTCTTAAAGATTATGAGGTAGATTACTTTATTCATTCTTGGTTTGATAAATCAGAGGTCGGTAAGCAACTGATTAAATACTCAGATAAAAAGGGTGAAGTTTTAGACACAATTAAAGAGGACACTGAAGATAGAATTTTACATCTATATAAACCCAAAGAGTATGTAATTGAAAAACAGAGAGTGTTTGAAAAAATTCCAGAGCTAGAACTGAACCACGGCAACCCACCAGACGCAACTATACCTACAGATGTGTTTCAATCTATGATGTATTCTCGTCGTAGAGCAATAAATTTGATGGATGGAGACTACGACATTTGTATCGCTACAAGGACTGACGTTGCCACAAGATCAGATTTTGTTAAGGAGATCGAAGATACAGACTCGATTTATACGGGGTTTTGTCAAGGCGACATATGGAACAACGGGGCTTTAACTTGCGGTATTATAGCGTCTAGTACCGAAAATATAAAATACTATGGCAAAATTTATGACGAATTTATGAACCTATACAATGACGGTGCTTCTTACTGTGCGCACAGGATGGCTTATGAACATATGAAAAAATTAAATAAGCCTTTTAAATTCTTTTTAAGAAATAATTGGTTTTGGGTTAGAAACGGAGGGGCTTTGATACCGGCCTATTTTTAATGAATAATATAAACGAAGAAATAAAATCTGCTATCATTGACGGGCGGCCAGTCTCGTTTGGTAAGCTAGGTAGTGTAGAGGCAGATTGGCTAGCCGCTTGGGCAAGAAGAGGCAACCCGTACTACGGACAGCTATTTGTTAACGCTGGCGTTTATTATGGCGACAGGCCCGACGAGTGGGGAGAGGCTTTTATTCAAGCGATGCAAAACTTGGATTATGCACTGACTTGGATGCCGAATAAGACAGACGATTGGTGTTGGGATCAATACAAGCCAGACGTAAAAAGATTTGATTCTTTTGAGGGTTTAGAGCCATTTGTATTTGGTAAAGATGGATGGCACTATAGCTTGGCTAACAAAAAAGTTTTATGCGTATCCCCATTTTCAGAAACTGTTCAGCATCAATCGAAAAATTTCGGTAGTATATGGAAAGGCGCAGAAATTGGAGAAGTTGTCACAGTGACATCTCCGCACTCAGATGCGCTAACTGGGTCAAGACCGCCTAAAATATGGCAAGACAAATATAGAGATATGACAGACCAAATAGACGAACTTGATTTTGATTTTGCTACCGTTGGCTGTGGTGGTTTATCATTGCTAATCTGCAATTATATTAAAAATATGGGTAAGCCATGTGTTCATCTTGGCGGAGGCAATCAAATTTTATATGGGATCAGAGGCAGGAGGTGGGATGATGGCTTTAAAGATTATGATTGGTATGGTACAGAGTATTGGGTTAGGCCAACGGGGTCAGAAGTTCCATTAAACTATAAAGCCGTAGAAGGCGGCTGTTACTGGTAAGGAGAAAAAATGAAAAAAGTTTTAGTCACTGGGGCAAGCGGTTTTTTAGGCAAGAACCTAACCCCGTATCTCACAAAGCGGGGTTACAACGTTGTTCCGATTGGATCAAATGTTTATGACCTACGAGACATGTATGCCTGCAAAAAAGCAATCAAAAATGAAAAACCAGATGTGATTGTACATGCGGCTGGTAGCGTGGGGGGTATCGGTGCTAACCAAGAAAATCCCGGCAAGTTCATGTACGAAAACCTTGCTATGGGAGCCAATATGATCGAGGCTGCGAGACAGCACGACGTAGAGAAGTTTGTAATGCTAGGAACTGTGTGTGCTTACCCTAAGTTTACGCCGGTCCCATTCAAGGAGGAGGATTTATGGACGGGGTATCCAGAAGAAACTAACGCACCTTACGGCATCGCTAAAAAGGCGCTAATGAAGCTGGGGGAAACATATCACGAACAGTACGGTATGGATATTGTAAACCTAATCCCGGTTAATATGTACGGGCCTTACGACCATTTTAATCTCACAAGTAGCCATGTTATACCGGCCCTTATCTTGAAGTTTTATCAGGCTTTAGTTGACCAAAGCGACAAAGTTTATGTGTGGGGAACTGGCAAAGCGTCTAGGGAATTTTTGTACGCCCCAGATTGCTGTGAAGCTATTGATCTTGCGATCCAGAAAAATGTGGGTCCAGAGCCAATCAATATCGGAACCGGCAAAGAAATCTCTATTATGGATCTTACATTGCTTATTGCTCAGATTATGGAATTTAGCGGGGAAGTACATTTTGACGCCAGCAAGCCAGACGGACAACCCAGAAGATGTTTGGACACTTCAAGGGCTAAAGAATTGTTGGGGTTTGAGGCTAAGCATGGTCTTGAGCATGGTCTGATGGAAACCTGCGCTTACTTTTTAAAAACCCGCCTAGATAAGATACCTCAAGATTTTGTGTCTAAATTCTCGTTAAAAGAAATGCACCTACCGATTCCAGATAGTATCAAGCAAGAAATGTCTAATAACAATTTAAGCCTCAAAAAAGGAGCAGAATAATATGAATATTGGATTTTATATTGAAAACACAAATAGTGACCCTAGAAATTTAGAGATATACAACTTTCTAAACAAGATGGTCGAAAATGATAAAGTAACAGACGCTTGTTTATTTTTTAACAACCTAGACTACGTTCCGGTAACCACAAACTTTGGTATCTTCGACGGTTCCGAGATTTGGAGTTTCACTGGACTTTTAATTGTAACATCATTAAATAATTTAGATAAAGCAAATAAAGCAACAAATAAATTTGAAACAGTTTATTGGTATGACAAGTCACAGAAAAACTTGACTGGTCTTCTAAATAGTGTTAATTTAAATGTCAGGGTGATAACCACAACGCAAGAAGATCAACAGGAGTATTACCGCTTGACTGGAGAGAAGGCTTACGTTCTGGCGGATCTGGAAGGTTTTTTAGATTATAGGAGTATTTAAAATGAATGAATTTGACAAAACAGTTATCAGGCTGTATAATGAAGAAGATCAGAGTACCTACGAGATCGCCAAGAAATTAGATACATACCCAAATAAGATCAGGCGAACACTAAAGAAACACAAGATACCGCTAAAAGACCGCAGCGAAGCGCAGAAGATTGCGCTACGCGCAGGTAGAAGTTCTCACCCGACCGAGGGTAAAAAAAGAAGCATCGAGGAAAGAGTCAAGATTAGTCAGAGTTTAGTGGACTATTGGGGCGACATGAGCGAAAAAGAAAGAAAACGAAGATCTAAACAGGCTAAAGAAAACTGGAACAGTATGTCCGCATCACAAAAAGAAAGTATGAGATCAAAAGGTATTACCGCAATTAGAGCTGCTGCAAAAGAAGGCTCTAAATTAGAAAAGTTTTTTGAAAAAAGATTATCTGAGGCTGGATATAGAGTACAAATACATAAATTGCTAATTCCAGCAGAAAATCTAGAAATTGACTTGTATATTCCTGACTTGCAGGCTATAATAGAAGTAGATGGGCCTAGTCATTTCTTGCCTATTTGGGGTCAAGACAAGCTAGACAAGCAGATCAATGCTGACTTGAGAAAGACTGGTACGCTATTGACAAAAGGCTACGTCGTAATTAGAGTTAAGTCTTTAGGTCAAGAATCTGTTGCAAAGAAAGAGCAGATGATTGATAGTGTAATTAGCACGCTAAAGAGTATTGAAAAGAAGAAACCTAACCGTAAAGACCGTTTTATTGAGGTGGAATAATGGAAGAATTGTTTGAAGGATTGGAAACAGTCCAAGATGTTGATACTAGTGTAAATGATGTAGTTCAGGCTGACGGCCCAGATCCTACATCTCCCGAGTGGAACGACTACGTTTTGAGCTTGTTTGAGAATAATGAAATGTACGACGGACGACCGCTTTGTCACGGTTTAAGACGTGTGGCAGAGCTGTTGTTGGGCCGCATCGTTTCTAGTCGTCCCACACAAATCTTTGCACCGCAAGGTGGTAATGAGATTGGTCGTGCGACGGTGGTGTGGGAACTGGTCTTTCAGGACGGGTCATTGTTCTCCGACGTGGCAGACTGCTGGGAAGGCAATACAGACGACGCATTCTGCGTGTTTAACACCGCTACAGCAGCTACTCGTGCAGAAGGACGGGCTTTGAGAAAGGCTCTTAGACTGCGAACAGTGGCCGCTGAAGAGATGACTAGCAAGGATACGGCTACTGTAGCTAGAAGTCTTAGCCAAACAAAAGCAGTCGTGCAGGAGGAGTTTGATGATAGCCGAAAGATGACTCCTAATCAAGCCAATCTATTAAACAAGATGGGAAGTCAGTATAACATTGATTTGACCAAAATGTTTAAGCTAAAGCTGAGTGCGAACCCAGCAAGACTAACAGTTAATACCGCTAGTGATGGTATTAAGTTATTACAGAAATATCAGGCTGATATAAGTACGATCCCTGATGATATCCTTGGTTTTAATGAAGAATGGAGAGGTTAATTAATGTCTATGTATCATAGTAAAAACGGTCGCTTTAGTATCGAACTAGAAGATTCAGATCAACGCACTATGTTTCAACAAGTTGCGCGGTTCCAAGAGGTTTTCGAGGAAGATACCTGCGGCAAATGCAAAGGCGATAATCTTAGATATGTAGTCCGTAATGTAGATGATAATCAATATTATGAACTTAAATGTCAAGACTGCCTTGCTAAGTTAGCTTTTGGCTCTATGAAGAAGGGTGGAGGTCTGTTCCCGAAACGAAAAGACGGCGACGACTGGTTGCCAGATCGTGGATGGGTGCGATGGAACGCTAAGACTGGCCAGAACGAATAAATTATGGGAGGTTACTGCTTACTTACGGCCATACCGTAGGTCATTAAGGACTTCCCAAAAAAAAGAGGGGGCGAAAGCCCCCTTGTTTTTGCTATTATGCTTATTTGCAGCAACCGCAGCAGCACCCAAGACAACGCTTGAGGGCTTTGCGAACTGGACGAGCTGCATCAACTTTCTTGACGAAGCTGCGAACAGGTTGCTTTTCTTGAACTTTGCGAACCACTTTTACTGGAACGCAAGCAATTCTTTTGGCAACATTCCTTACTGGCTGGCAGCATTGAGCAGAAGCTGCGTTAGCAACCGCAAAAGTCATAACCAAAGCCAAAACGATAGTAACGATTCCTTTCATAATATCTCCTTATAGATATTCTAGGGTAAAATAAAGACCGTAATCAGTCTTTGAGCCAATCTCATCTGGTGAGGCACTCAATGCCAAATACCAGTCATGTCTTGTAGCTCTACAGGCTGAACCAGAGCCAGCGATCCAGTTTCTATAGCCTCCAGTACCAATTTCTGGGATATTTGCAATATCTACAGCACTGGTATTCAAACCGCTCGGTCCCGGTCCGGGGGTCAAAACCATGTCCTCCATCGGATCGCCGTCCATATATGTGACCCAAGCAAAGTCTTCAATACCTCTAAATGTAAAAGCCTCTGCTCCAGTGGGGTCTTGAATGGGGTTAGGATGGCGCACCTCTACAACTTTGGTAGTAACACCGTCTGCGTGATTTTCAATATTATTTCTATCAAAAATTCTGAGTCTGCAATTTTGTACCCTTACGCCCTCGTCGTGTTCAAATCTAATATTTAGCGGGGTTTGGTAATTTGGAATACCAGAGTTTCCAATTTGTGTAACCCCAAGATAAACACCAGATTCTGCACCATTTGTGACGCTAGTGTCATATTTAGTATTAGCGGCCTGAATGCCGCTGGTTGTGCCGTCAGAATTAGTGACATATGTGGTAGACTGCCACTGGCCCACAGGTACTGAAATACCAAATGCAGAGCCAAAGAAGCCTAAACCAGACCCGCCAGTGTGGCCGATCAGCGTAGGATCTTCTCCAATAGCCGCCCCTTGATTGTTTGTATGAAATGTAATTGTTGGCATTATTAATCTCCTGTAAAAGATTTTACGTTATATTATACACGAAAAAGTAGTTATGATGTAAATATATTTAAATTTATGAACTGTTCCCCTACCTCTGCGGTATTGAGGTCGTTCCCATAATAATATATTTGTGTTGCAAATCCGGGGCTAAAAAATGACCCGCCGTCTTCTCCTCCTCCAGCACTATTCCATACAAAACTAGGATCGTTTTGAGCATGGAAAAATAAGTCGTATTCGTTATTTGATGATTTTAAGTCATCTGCTACGGTAAAAATTGTGTCTAACTCTTCTGCAATAAATCCATATTCCTCATCTCCAGAACTGGTTTTATTGGATAATGAAGAAATCTGAGATTCTCTAGTAATGTATAAAGGTTTTTGATCTATACCATAAGTGGTTTGCACCATGCCATTGATCATAAAAGCAGCAAAATCCCTGCCATTTTCGCTAGTGATTGTTTCAAATTTTAGTCCTAAAAATGAGTCTTTATCTAAAACGTCTATCTCTTTAGGAAATATGGTAGGATCTATTGCTGGGAAGTCACCAATATCATCATCTATAAATGGGTTATCAGCGTTTGCTTGTGAAATTGGTCCAATATATTTCAATCCTTTGATAGCTCCCGGAAGTCCGTCTACCTCTTCTACCTCCGTAACTTCAAATTTCAGGTCTTGGTATGTAAGACTACCAATAATATCGCCCTCCACGTAGTCCTGCCCTCTATCAATCAGAATAATTTTACCTGCAAAGTCAGTAGCCGGAACCTCTGAATCATCCGTGGGTAGCTGTGAAAAAGAGCTGACATCCAAAGTTCTGCTATTAGCCTCAGTTACGAAACTATCATCAATAGATATAACGGTCGTTTTGTATCTATAGGGTAGCATCTTACCAACTCTAGTAACATTTAGTCCCCATTGACTTTCTGGTAGCAGGGGATAGCCACCAGCGCTGGTTTCACTGTAAATTACAGCGTTTTGTTCTAATACATATGGAGCGCCTTCAATGATTATTGTAGGTACTCTAAGTTCTACACCGCCCGTTGACGTATAGACTTTTATTTCTCCAGTAAATGTATCTACTCCATCAGTGACATCATACTCTTGCGTTTCGAAGAACGGCCACTCTGTTCCGTCTTCATTTTCTGGCTCGTCGTAAGTTTGATAATATCCACCTGAATGATACTGTGTAGATCTTCCCTCTAAGTGTGGCAGAGGATTAAAATGGTGTACACAAAAATACTCAGAATCAAAAATAGTTTGACCTCGCGGATGTTGCTGATATATGGTAACAGATAGACAGTAAGTGTTATCTCCTTTATATCCGTCTTCACCTCCCCAACTTGGATCTTCTCTAAAATCATCTCCGTTTGGATTTCTAGCCGAAGACATACCAAAGAAATTTTCTGTCTTGAACTGAAAGGTCGTGCGCGCACCAATGGTACATTGGGCAGTGATAACCCCTTTGACTGCTGGGTCTACTACAGAATCTTGCGACTCCCCCTTCCATAGAAATAACTCCTGCCAGCCTTGCACCCCAATATAATCATCGCTTCCAAACTCCCAATATGATGTCGGTTCGCCACGAACATTAAAGAACATTCTGTTGCGTTGGTCTGAAGCCTTATCTACATCCACGCTACCAATTTTTAATTGTCCTGCTGGAATGTTTGTACCAAGATCTCCTTGTGGAGCCTGAGCATCTGTTCTGTACATTTCTGTTAGACTTCCAAAATTATTAGTAGTCTCCCTTAATAACATATAGTCCATATCTACCATTGGCCCACGGCTTCGGAAAAATCTACACATATGATTTCTCCAGCTTTTGTATGGTAGGTCTCCGAGACTTCTTGCGTCTGGCGCTTGTTCGTTACCGTCTTCAGGATTTGTAAACGTATCTATCCATTTTGATTGCCGATCATTATCCATAACAGGTAAGAAATAGGCTTCTCCGAATGGGTCATGGCTAACTGGCCCATTACCATAGTCTACTGCGTCACTATCTCCGTCTGCTAAAACTTCATCATGCCACTGGTTGTAAGCAAGATAAGTTTCCATTTTTAACGGTCTGAATTGTAATTTATTTTTATTCTTTGGTTCAAACCCAAAAGCAGCGTCTATGTCGTATTTATCACCATCGGGATCTTGGTCTGTTTTAGATATCCAAGCCGCAGACTGGAAAGCTTTGGCAATCTGTTTCTTTACCCCTAGATCGCCCCGATTGGCTTCGTAGTTAGTTGGGTCGTTTTCGTGTTTGTACAATAGCTTTGACCGCTGCACACTATACCAAGGTTGTCCCCATGTACTGGTCGGGTCTCCTAATGTGGCGATATCTGCCGGTAACTGTTTAAAATCTGTGATCCCCACCTTGTTATATTCGTAGAACATATCAGGACCATAGTACGCTGTCGCAAATGTAGTACCCGGAGGGAAGCCCGGAGTGTTGTTGGTACTCGTAAAATCTCTAAACCAAGGCCAATACCAAGCATTTTCTCTGTCGGTTAGCTTTTCTTGATTATAAAAATCTGCCTTAGTGGCAGAGACTAGATCGTGTCTTGTAGCTATAACTTCGGTATCGCCTTCTGGATATCTGTTGATCGTAACGTCAGGCTCTTCGTATTCATCAAAAAATGGGTTGCCTGACTTGTCCTCTTCTTGTATAACAAAGGGTGTTAGAAAGAAAGACGCAGTGCCTGAGTATTCTACTTTAAAATCCCAGTCCCTAGCATCTGTATCAATAACCTCAGTTATGGCAGATCCTTCGTAGCCCTCTGGAAAAACACAGCCAAAAAATGGACCGCTGTGAGCAGCATTTCTGTACAACGTATTTTCATTTAATAATGGTATATCTCTACCGGCTGCATCAATTGTCGCTTGAGTTGTTCCAATAGCGTTGCCATCGGGTCGTGTGCCAAATATTTTGCTATCCATAAAATCAAAAGAAGAAACTTGCCAGCAAGAATCAGACTTTTTAAACCCCGCCACGTCGGCGTACCCCAAGCTACTAAACTGATCGTTATAAACAATACCGTCTTGCTTTGTGTCGCCCAAGTAATACCCTTTGTGCGCTATTCTTTCCGCGTCAAATGGTGTAACAGACACTAGCTGATCAGCATCGTTTTTGCCTCTAAAATATTGATCTTTTGTGGCTAAAAAGTATTGAAACGTCCACTCTTTAGCTACACCTACGGTTGCATCTTCTTCAGATTTGTCTAGCGGGCTAACGTGCCAAATACCATCAATTTGGTTTAAGTTAACCATGTCATCTTTTTTGTAAGACCGGTTTTGAGAGAAATTAAAGCCCCTAACTTTGTGTTTTACTAGATCTTCATCTCTACAATCTTTTGTTCTGGAATAGTTAGGAGTCCACTGTCCGGGGTTGCCGTTTTGCATAAAAATTGGCATACAAAAACCAGTACCGGGAACAAATTTATTTGTAAGTCCTTCTTGGCCTAAAAGTTCAGCAATATCTGATGCAATCAAAACATCTACGGTGGGAGAATTTGCAGTTGGTATGTCTTGCATACATTTGCCTAATACTTGCTTGGTTCCTGTCTCCCACTTGTCTAAATATTCATTGTAGCTCAAATTCCATCCAGCCAAAGCCTTTGTGCCATCAGGAAGCGTAATTTCTCCATCTTCTTTGTTGGACATTTGGCGACCAAAAGCGTCAGTTTTTACGTCTGCAACAAAGTTACTTTTAGGTACGGCTACGGGCCTGCTCAGATTAGTCATAGGCTTGTCATAAAGACGTAGCTCAAATTCTACCCACTCAGTTACTGGACAGTTAACTGTGTCGCCAGCAAGCGCTAAATCAAATGTTAACTCGCCGCTAAAAGCAACAGTTCTATACTTACTGATTTTAATTTCATCGAGCATCGGCAATATAGAGTCAAGCTCGCTATCACCCAATGTCTCCTCGCCGTCACCGTCAAATTCGTCCCACTCAGACGGGCCTATAGTTTTTTGCAGGTCAATCATAAATTCATTCATTACAATTAAATTTACAATTGGGCAGTCAGTTTCCGTTAAAAAGCTAGTATCTTCAGCATATCTAAAAGTGCTGGTGATTAATCCAAGCGTATCATTTGAAACGCCATTTTGTGAAGTCGGGTGAAATGCCATTGGTGTGTATTGTCTAGATACAGAATCTTCCCCCACGACTGCAATATTTGGTATTTGACCATCTACGAGTCCAGATGCAGGAGCAAAGTAATCCAAATCAAAATCTAGATGCCTTCTGATGCCATTATCCTTGGTTACTAATGCCCAATTTCTATATGACTGGTCTTTGTAAACTCCGGCGGGTTGATCTTCAACAGGCTTCCAGCCTTTCCAGCTGCCCCACATCTTATCCGCACCCTTGGGCGGCGCGCCAAATATATCCGCTATAGTAGTTACTTCCTCATCTTCAGATTTTCTTATTACGCCTCTATTTATATATTCACCATCATTACCTCTGGTATTAAAGTATTCGTATAAAATACCAGTAGTAAAAGATCCTAATCCAATTTCTTGAAAGTATATATTATCTGTTGTGATAATATGTGTAAACTTCTCTTGTTGTGTAAAAGAGAATATTGAATTATCTGCACTCATTTATTTTCCTTTCTTTTTCCTATTGTACCCCAATTTCTAGATCGACTAGGCCGGGACTTGGGAACCACCATCTGGTATCGGCTGGGGGCGCGCTAATCGAAGTTCCAGTAGTTGCAACAGCGTTTGAATTATTTGGTAAAGTATTGGGCTGTACGAAATTAAATACCTCAAACATTTCGTTGGTCGGAATAACATTAGCCACCATGCCGCCATATGCAGCCACTTGTGCCGCAAAAGTTGCCTGAGTTTCCAACCCTCTGTCGTAAACATCTTTGGGAGTGATGCCATCATTAGTTAGCAACAAAGCTCGTCCTCTACCCTGCTCAGCTTCGGTGAAAAATGTTTGCTGGGTATTTGCTAGGTTAACTATCTGTTGACCACCATTAGCCATAATTTCGCCCATTAAATTCATACTTGTTTGACTTTTTCCTAGTCCTCTCCTGATAGCGTTATTATTTTGATCAGATATTTTTTGCCTTTCTCTAGCTATTTTTGATATTGCATCGTCTTTAGCTTTTTGCAATTTACCATACTTAGCCGTGTAAAGATCTAAATTAACACTAGTTGTTATACTATCACCAATATTTACAGAAATAGAAGTAACTAGTGGACCTCTATTCTTCAACTCTTGTCCTAAAGAAACGCCGGTTGGCGCTCCGATGTAAGAAATCCCACCGCGCTCACTGATTAATAACAAGCTATTAGAAAACTCTGATCTTAAAGTTCCAGCCGCATCTAATAATTTATACCCGCCATATGCCCACGGGGCTAGAGACTCGTCTTTTATAACCTCTACCTGACCGCCTATATTAAAATACCTGACTTTTCTATCTTGGTTATCTTTTTGTTTTACGGCTGCCGAGAACCAAGGTCCGTAACATCTTTCCCAAGACATTAAAGGCAAAGCCACCATGTCTGGATACACGGGAGAGGGCTGTATATAATTAATAATAGAAGTTCTGCCTTCTCCTAGTCTGTAACCTATTAATGCTTTTTGTTGTACTCTTTGCGCCAAAGTTTGCTCAGTCAGTGTGATGTTTGCGCCAAGTTCTTCACAATCTACTTCTTTAGAATTAAATTCTGGGAACATCGGTCTCTTAAAATTATCAATTTTTACAACATCTTGCGTGAATAGATTTTTGATGTCCGCAGTATTAAATGCCTGCATTGGGCCGTCAATCCATCTTTGGTCTACAGTAGACTTGATCCTTCCCGGCACTGTAATCAGAGCGTATACATGGTTTGAATCTAAAAACTTATCTTTAGAATCTATAATCTGGTCTGGTGTTTTTTCGATGGAAGCAGCGGTTCCAATCAGTGGTATAACAGATATATCTGCCACTTCTTCCTCGCCGGGAGGCAATTCTAAATCTCTTTTATTTTTAACTTTTTTCAACGGCTGTCTTACAAAGTCGTCAATGCTCACTTTTTCTGCATTCTCTAGAACGCCTCCGTTTTCTGCGATAGTAAATACAGGCTCCATCTTATTAACTTTTATATCATATGTTGGACAGCCATCATCATTAGTTTTCTCTATAGTTATCGGTAAATTAGATAAAGATAATTGATATTCCGATGCGAACACAGGAGTTTCTACTTTTCTGATTTTTGGCGGCATGTAGAATCTTTCATCTATCTCACATTTAACAAAAGCTACGGACGTATTCTGCTCAATCTTAGCTTCGTTTTTAGTGCCGGCTTCTTCTTTAAACTTGTTTTCTATATCCTCTTGTTTTAATTCTAATTTTTGATCTAGTCTAGTATTCGGCAGTATTGTAGCAACGTCTGGTGTCCAGCTTAGGCCGCCATCTTTTGTGTATTGCTGAGTCATATTATCTTTAGGCACAAGAGAAAGATCAAGTAAATGACTATTATTAAACTTGACATAGCAATAAACTCTACCGTCTTGCGATATCAAATTGTTCATAAACCTTGGCGCCAAGCCGTCTCTGGTAGCTTGTGGTAGCTGGTCGTATGGATTAGTAATGAACGCCTCGTCTGTTTTTTCAGACCAGTCATTGTAAAAGTCTAAATTCTTTTCTTGGAATAGTTCAAATGGCAACCAGCCGCCAAGAGGCTCTGGTTTGTAATTAAAGTCCCATCTTTCTGCTACTGGGTTATAATTATTTCTTAGCGCACCATTTTCAAAACTAGTACCAAAATTATTATCATTTTCGATATCTTCATCAATCACGTATTTATTACCGACATCATCGCCAGTCTTTTTGTAATAATCAATACCAATCTGTAGGTAGTGTTCAAACTTTTCTGTGCCGTCTAATTTTTCTAGTTCTGTTGGGTCAATTTGCGGGTAAGTAAGGGCAATACTTTCAGCCCAAGTCGATTCAAAATCTGCCGATCCAGTTGTTGGATCTATATCTACAGGGATATCTAATTCCTCAATCGCAGGATAAGCTCTTGGCATAAACCCAAAGGGGCCTGCTGCAACATCTTTAGCTTCATTATAATTTTCCCCCTCTTTGTATATACTAACCTCTGGTTGGTATCGCAGGTTTGTTGCTTTAGGGATCTTGACTAAGTATTTCTTTCCTAGATTTTCTTCAGCTACCTTTTTAACAAATTGATAAACCTTTTTGGCATTTTCTAAATGTTTGGCGGCAAAGTGCGATCTATTAGCAGCCAGCACGCTATTTGGTAAATTTTTTAGCACACCTTGGGTTACGGTTAAAAGCTGCTTGCCTTCTTCTCGTATCTTTTTCTCTACTGCTTGATATTCGTCATATATTGCTTGCGCTTTTAGTAATGCCGCACTATAGCTAATAAATTCTGGGTCAGTGTAAACTTCGACTTTACCAACAATTGGTTTTGCTACCTCATAATCTCTTTTTATTTGGTCTAATCTTTCTTGCAATAAAGCAATTTCTCCAGCAAGAGTTTCTGCAATCTCCGAAGAATGACTACCAAAATCACTAGTATCTCCAGCTAGTTTATTGTAATTGGTTCTCACTTGCTGTAGTTTGTCAAACACTCTAATCAATCCCGCCTCTGGAATACCAATAGCTTCAGCGCGCTTGTAGTACAACGGATATCCATAAGGAGGTGAGCAGGGACTAGCGGGAAGGTTATTGTCCGTTCGTACAAAAGAGCGGTCAGAGTTCCAAACAGAGCGGGGTACAACCACTCCAAATTCTCTATTATTGAACTGAGCTAAAATTTCCTTACCAAGCGGTGAATCCTCGGTCAGCCCTGTGTTATTTTTAAAACCGTTTAAAACATCATTGATTTGATCGCCGCCATCTTCTGAATCTCCCAGCGCAGCAAAAGTGGCTTGGTATGGACTTATATCACTAATATAAACATCATTGTATTTGAGTAAGAAGTTTTTCCATTGTTCAAAAGAAACAAGGGCTGATCTTAACTCTATCTCTGTCG
>Ga0208162_1000742_pt1 | contig 17920 bp, 30 predicted proteins | sample CB_VirMetaG_4_FD_184539 | JGI IMG/M metagenome (GOLD analysis project Ga0208162, IMG submission 184539) | Freshwater to marine saline gradient viral communities from Chesapeake Bay - CB_1508_1M Viral MetaG (SPAdes) (version 4) | ecosystem: Environmental > Aquatic > Marine > Coastal | place: USA... | reverse complement strand
ACTGTTCTTTACGCATTTTTACTTCTATCATTTAATTAGTGGGATTATAGGCGGGAATCATCATACCCCCGCCAAAGTCATCATCATCGTCTGCATCATTATTACCAAGAGCCATAATGAAGAAGTATGTCCCCAGTAAAATGACCGCAAACAATAACATTACCATACTCCAGGAATAATTTGCCCAGTGGTGAAGTATGCACCGAAGGCGGCGACAATGCCAATCATTGCTGCCCAACCATTAATACGTTCTGCTTTTTCGTTCATTTGTTTTCTCCTATTTGACTTTAGAGTAGATAGAGGTCTCACCATAATCGCGGTGAGTTTTATAACCAACCACTGCACCTTTGGTGTTCATCAGTGCGGGCATAAAGGCAACAATAAAGAATACTGCTGGTGCTCCAATAATCAATGCTCCAGCGATCACATAATATGTGAGAAGTTCAATCAGACTGTGTTCCATTATAAGGGTGCTTTTGTTTTAGTTCAGGGTTTGGTTGAGAAGGGACTACTGGACTTCTAGTTGCGTTCTCGATAACGATGAAGGAATCTTTGTTATACTTTCGAGTACCAATGGGTGAAGACCATTTTGGATTGTAGTTTTCACCAACGTCGATACCAGAGACTTGAGTGCCGCCAATCTTGACTACGATCTCATCATTTCCATCCCAGTCAAGTTCTTGAAGAGCAATAGCAAGTTGCCCAAGCATAGCGGTACTCACAGGTTTTCTTCCTGTTCAGTAAGGATGATGCAGTCAGACTTGGGATATGCAACACAAGTCAGCACCCAACCTTCTTCCAGTTGCTCATCGTCAAGGAAAGACTGCTCTTCATTATCAACTTCACCTTCAATCAACTTACCAGCACAGGCAGAGCAAGCACCAGCTTTACATGATGAAGGAAGATCAACGCCTGCTTCTTCAGCAGCCTCAAGGATGTACTGGTCCTCCTCACATTGAACGAGGGTCTCGGTGCCGTCGGGAGAGCGGAGAGTAACATTGTATGCCATTAGTAAGTTTCGGATAATTGGTTTACTGAGTGCGCCAACAAAACAAAGAAGACGACACTAGTTATTGTAAACAAAAGTGAAGTCATTGTCAAGTCTCAGAAGATACCAAAAAAGAGTTTGCCAGTAGCAGCATAAGAAATTAATCCTGCTACGAAACCCATCATTGCCCACCGACCATTGGTGCGCTCCTTAACCATATTAGGGGTGAGCATTCCGTAATTTTCATAATACATTACGGGTTCTTTGGCAAACATGTTCTGTTGCCCGAATTCATTCGTTGTTACAGTCATTGTAGTTTTGTTAAGAACTATTACATTATATAGGAAAAATAAAGAGGGGTCAAGCCCCTCATGTTTCGGTTTCCACACCAACCTAAGTATAAATGCTTACTATTTACCTTCAAATCCAGGAGGCAACCTGCCGTAATATGGATCATATGTGAATATTTTCTTCCAATTATCAACGGAAGGTGCATCCATTTTCCAGAAATTCCAAAGACCATCATAACTGCTTCGATGAAATGCATCAGTATGGTCTTCATGGATAGAAGATCCAAGTTCAATTTTATAAAGAAACAAAGGAATAGCATAAGTATTGCCAGAATTATAAATCAAATCATCAGCAACAGCTCTTGGTTTGACACCATTATCAAGACGATACAGATCTTCACCTTTAACATGTAGTCTCATCAGTTTTTCTGCATGATGCCTTGTAATTAAATAACAAGCAGTAGAAAAATCATTAACAAATCTCCTATGAATTTGAAATACAATTTTTGCAGGATTAATAATTGCAAGTTGAACTACATCATAATCATAGGGAACATTTGAATAGAACTCTTTCCATGTAAATCCCCACCACTTCACGGTATCAAGATCACAATCATCCTCCATAAAAATAGCATATGGAGAATCAGATGTCTCTAACCAATGCTTCATTGCCTTAAGGTGTGATGTGACACATCCAACTTCCCCAGAGTTCATCATATCTGGATATCGACCCTTAAGAATATCTCCAAGGTCATCTTCTCGACCATCATATGCAGAGATGCGAGTATAATTCTCAATCTGCCAATACTTAAATTGGTCCTCCATATACTTCCACCTTTCTGGTTGGTTATCCAGATTGATGCAATAGATTGGGGGTATACCCTTTAGTTTGTGTACTGCCTTGTTTTTATCCATTACTCAGAAAAAAGACTCTCAATAATTCTGTTGAAAATTTTAGTTTTTTTAGATAAAGGATCTTTTGTTCCTTTCCAATTAGAATGCCAATTTGTTGCTGCCCGATAATGGAGAAAATTTCCATTTACATGTAGTTCCATATCATATCCACCAGAATCTTTTTGCAAATCAATGTCGTAATAGTGTGTGGGATAATCAACATCACTTTCTTTCATTTTAACACCTGTACGAAGAAAATACCAGTAGGTCATTCCACCAACATCAGTCATATTTCCTTCAACAACTCCATCAGAAAAATCAATATCCTTATCTTCAATTTTTGGCATATTAAAAAACATAATACCATTCCACATATAGGTCACATGTCCTCTATATTGTGGCAATCCACCAATGATTGCATCACTCATATATTCTTCAATGTCAAACTCGTCAATGAGGAACATATCAGAATCTAAAAACAATACAATATCTTCACTATGATTTTTACAAATTAAATTATCATATGTCCATTGTACAGTATGTGCACAAGATTGTGCAGGATTCATTCGTTCAGTTGTTGGTGGTTTTCGATAATACTGAATTGAATTTGTCTCACAAACTGATTTAAATTCTTTGCTGACAACATCATATACAGAATCATCAATAACATGAAAAGTATAATCATTCTTCAAATATTTTTTGAAGAGATTATTTTGTAAAGAAACAAAGTCTGGTCTATTTACTACAGACGTAAAAATGTGAATCATACAATTTCTAAAGGATGGAATGTACTAGGGTTTCTATTCAAATCTGGGACTCCCTGAAGAGAAGATAAATTTTCTATCGTCTTCGTAAAGAATGAATTTGCATCAGACTTTTCAATACCAACATCAGAAATCTTACACGTTGTCACCGCGTTATTATATCCACTCTGCTTGAAGAAAGGATCATCTACAGAATAGACATTGAAGTACTTCTGAACCTCAGCAAATCCTGGATCCTGATTGTATCCTATAACTTCACAAGCATGACGACTTATTCTCTGACACATTCCAACATAGTCTTCAGTTAAGTATAAGATTGCATGTCCGCCAAGCATATTATAAACACGCACAATGTCATCAGTCGCTTTCTCATAGTGTACAAATGGTCCAGAAAACTGCAAGTATCTAGCCCACTGAGAAGTTCCCAAATAAACAGCATCAGCGTCTTCAGGAACCTCTATAACTGGATTAAAATTATGAATTAGACAATCGTCTTCAAATAAAACAAAAGGGGGATCTATTTCAATCAATCCGTTATAGTGGGCACCAGCACATCCTGCTTGAGGATTCTCTGGAACATCAAGACCTTCCACACGAAGAATGGTTTCAAATCCACACTCTTCAAGCATAGATCGCATCTTATCATTCTTCTCAGTATGCCGTTCAAGATTCATATAAACGGCAGGGACTTTCCTCAAATCAATTTCCAATAAGTTCTTTTGTGATTTTTCCATACTGACCCGCTGCAATTTTTTCTTTATTAATCGAGTTATCTTTCTTGATGGCGATAATCTTTGGCTTCCAAGGATAAGTAGGATGATTAATAAGTTCTTCTGGATACATATAACTTGGACTCAGATCCGAAGGTGGATTTTCGTTAAAGTATTTGTTCAAATGACTTTCATCATGCCATATAGCAATTATGCCATTCTTTTCGTCTTCTTCAACTCTTTCAGAAATTGTCCTTGCCATTTCTAAGAAAGTTTCAGATTTTCCACCAACAAATGCGGCAGCATAATACTTATCATACCTATCTGGCGCAACGTAAGCAGTAGATTCTTTACGTTTTTCGTAAGTATAGTTTTCTTTTGGTTCCAAAATTTTATATGGATGCAATACGCCAATTAAGTCCTGAAGAACTTCTTCACCAACGGGACTGATTATATCTACGTCAGCATCAAAAAGATAGACGTAATCAAATTCTTTGAGATTTTCATACTGAGAATTAATATAATTATATTTTTTTAAGGCAGGCTCTGGCCATTTCTTATGTTTAATAGTACAGATTCTAATATTATCAGATGTCTCTTCTAAATCATCTTGATTAAAATCTGTAAAAAGAAAACAAGTGAACTCATTTTCATCGTCTGATAAAAAATATCTATCAATCTTTTCTAAAAGATTTGGAACCCAACTAATGTAAACGTTAGTTGCGATTGTTACAATTGCAATTTTCATTTTTTTACCCACCAAACATGAACAGGACCAGGAACTCCCTGAACAGAATTTCCATAATGATCAATAACTGCTTTTTGTACACCAGGGAAAGATGGATGCTCCCAGTCATGTCCCATCACATAACCGCCCTTGCGAACACGGTTATGCCAATAATTAATATCATTAAAGCAGTTTTCATAATCATGGATGGCATCAATAAAAACAAAATCTAAAGAACCATCTTCAAAATCTAGTGCCGCTTCTGTTGACTTTTTACGAACTAATTCAACACGTTCACCAAACTGACTTAGAAGTTCTTTAACTTCACCATATAGTCCATCAAAACTACCATACTCATCATCAACACTGAAAAAACTATGCATATCCCAACTATCTGTGATGTAAGGATCTATACCATAAATTTTTTCAATGGTAGTATTTTCCATTAATGCTTTAATGTGCTGCCCACCAGCAACACCAATCTCAGCACCAACTTTCAGTTCTGGATGTTCATTAAAGAAATTAGATGTCCAGTCATAAGTGCCTTCCCAGATAAGACGTGTCTTACCTCTAGTAGGATCTGGAATGGATTTGGTTTTAGGCATTGGTTTTCTCCTTCTTAATATACAGGGCATCACCCCAAGTGTAATACGTTTCTGGCCAATGAGTTTCTACTCGTTCAAAACCATATGTACCAAGGAACTCATCAAGTTCTTCAACCATAGGAGCACCCTCATAAACTTCATCACGATTTACTTCACAGTAAACATAGTCAATATTTTCAAGAGTTTTCTTACCACCTCGAAAAACTTCAAGTTCATAACCCTGAACATCAATATTAATGAAGTTAGAATCACCAATATCATATTCATCCAGAAGTGAAACTTCAACTTCTTCAGTTCCATCAAAAGAAACATCAGGATGAAGCTCAAGATGCTGCTTGGGTTTCAGAATAGAACTACTCTGTGCATCATTACTACTTAGGAACATTGTGGCGGTCCCCTTTTTGCTGCCAAGAGCAACTTGATATCCTTCAATATCTGCATTCACACTTTGAAGACGCTCAAATAAAACATCGAAGTTTTTTGATAGAGGTTCAAAAACGATGATTTTTTGAATACCATTATCAACGTATTCTTGAATCTCTTCACCATAGTGGGCACCAATATGAACAATACCTTTGATGTTCATCTTATACTTATTGTAGAGATTTGTAAAACTTATCAGCATTTTTATTTTGAGATTGATTTAGCGATTTGGTTTAGGGTTCCATCCCATGTTAGGTACTTATCATATACCATTCTACCATACTCAATATATTTTTCAAACTCACCAGAATCCAAAAGATCATCAACGATCTTTGGTATCTCATCAATACGGTCTGGAGTAATTAATACTGCTGCTTTATCCCATTCAATTTCATCCTCAAACGGAAGCCAAAACACATCACTAATATAAATCGGAATAGCGTCCATCTGCATCGTTTCATAAAATCTGAATGATGTTGGACCATATCCGCGAGGTGCAAGTCCAAACACAGAGTCATAAATAATTTTTCTGAATACTTCAGACAAACTAGCAGTCTGGTTTACAAAAAACTTATATCCATCAAGTCCCTGCAACTTATCGCACATCACCTTTCTCATTGGGTGAGTATCATTTCTACCAGCAAACCCAACCTTATTCATTCTAGTTTCTTTGGGAGAACCAGGATGAGGATCTGAAAGGAGAGGAATAGGAATGTATTCCTGAGTATCTGCCTTTGGTGACTTTGGAGAGTTTGAAGAAGCAAAGATTTTACAGTTGTCAATAGAAACTAGTGTTCCATCATCATATTGAACAACGGTGAAAAATTTTTCTCCAGGATACTTATTGGGAAGTTCGTTTGCCCAGTTCTGAATCTCTGCAATCTTTGCAGTATCATTACCCCAGTTATTAGAACAATGATATTGAGTCCACTGGATAGGAATGTAGATATAATCACTATCAATATCCTTCGTGGTAAAATAAGAAAAAGCCCTCTCTTCAATAAGAGGGTTTAGACCTTGGTGTGGAGGATATCTAAATGTATTTTTGGGCATCCACTGCTGTGGAGTATCAACAATTCTAATCATAGGTTTATCATTTTATCTTTATAATGGTTTACAGATTGCATAGAGTTAGAACCACATGCATTCCAGTAACTTTCTGGTCTAAGTCTATGATTGTGTCTCAGTTCATCAACAACATAAAACTCCCCACCATTCTTCAACCAAAAATAATAAACAGCAGCAGTGTCGGCATGAAGTAGAGGTGTACTTTCATCTTCGAATGGTTGCTTCAAAGATTCAAGATACATCTCCCTGTTGATGACATAGTTTCCACTATTAATAAACCAGTCAAACCATTTAGTTTGTTTAAAAATGGCATCTTTCGTTTCTTCGATACCAATTACATCATACTTAAATGTATAGTCTGAGATATTTTCGTAGTCGGCAACTGTATCATTTTTACAAAAGAGTTGTCTGGGAGAGAAGCAAATGTCTGGTCTATCATCAGGAATAGTTCTAATGACTTCATATGTTTCTTCAAATGGATGGTTATCACTATCCAACAAGTATACCCATTCATTAGTACAGTTTTTTACTGTGACATACTTGTTTCTAAATGCACCAAGATTTTGCTCATTTCTATAGACTTTAATTTTATCATTTTCTTCAACTAAAGAAAGTAAGTTTTCATATTCTTCTTTACTTGAACAGTCATCATTGACGACTATCTCAGAAACAAAGTCATCGTCAATGGCATACTTAATACATTCTAGAAAATACTTTGATGTATTATAAAATGGAATAGCAAGAGTAATAGATTTCATTTTACCAAATAAACATAGTCCCTGTCAGAAATTTTATTGTCCATCTCATAGTATATAGAAAGCAATTCGTTGACTGATTTTATACGTTCTCCATGACATTCTACAACAATAACTTCTGGTTTATATTTTTCAAAATCTAAACCACACAAAACATTATACTCATACCCCTCAACATCTAACGACATAAAATTAATTTTTGGTGGATTAATTTCATCTAAAATAGATGTTAAAGTTCTCACTGATATGTTTTCATGAACAACTGGTTTCTCTACTTCGTTAACCCAGATACCACGATCACCAACTGTCCCCATTGCACCTTTACATGCAATACTATAAAGAACTGTTGTATCACTATCATGATCGGGAGAAACTAATGCACAACCATAGACATTAGAGTTAGGTCTGTTTTCAATACATTCTTTAACATAGTCTGGATTTGGTTCAACCAAAAGTCCATTCCAATTTAATTCAGTTTCCAGGTAATAAGTATTACTTTGAAAGATGCCATCGCAAGCACCAGTCTCAATAAAATACCCATCACGAATATCACGAAAATATTCATCAACAAGAATTCTGTCTATTTTAGAACCACCCACAGAAGGATAAGGCATTAGTAAATAAACTCCCAATTTTCAAGAGGTGGACACTTAATCATGTTAAGGAAAGAATTATTGCAATCTGGTCCATCACATTTTCTATGTGCCTCCTTTCTACCATAGGTATGTAAATATATTTTGTTTCTTTCCATAAGATTTGAATATTGCATATGATAGACAAACAAAGATACTGAATTTTCAATCAAATGAACATCATCACAATTTTCTATAACTTTAATTATATCAAAAAAAGTTGATGATATATTATGAAGGTTTATAATTCTATCATATTTTACATGTCTATGGCGAATAGCATTATCACCATATTCACAAACAATTGAGTATGGTTCATTTAAATTTAAAGAATTATAAAACTCTTCTTCTAAGTCATTCCTCCTTTCAAAATAAAAATAATCTCTTTTTACTTCACAATCAATACCATGTCTCGTATAGTATAATGTATTTTCTGCACCATCGACGGTTGGTTTTTTACTACCAAACAATGGATTGTGTTGAGAATAATTTTTTCCCTTATGAGGAAAATCTCCATTCCCAATTACATTTGGATATCTCATATCAATAAGATCAAATTCCAAACCACTTGCACAAAAACTTTTGTACTCGTTGAAGTTGATGACTTTAATTCTTGGGTCGTCAGAGTATAACATTTCACAATGTTTTTTGCGAACTTCCCCAACTTCCAAGATAAGAAATACCTCATCATACATTTTCTCACTAAGAATATAGCGGACAAATCCGTTAATATTCATCCAATCCCCATGAGAATCATATTGTCTTATAAAAGATCTTTTCATATCAATGACGGATAATCTGTGCAAACTGCATATGCATTATCATAATAGCAAGTATTTGTCAAATCTCCAATATCAATAGAACTGAGTAGTGGGATAATTACATTCTCATCTACTTTCATTTTTAAATCATGCAACCATATCTTTCCATTAGAAACATATGAGTATGGATCAGAAGTATGGCAGAAAGAATTATACTTCCAACATTCTTTTGCTGCATCAACATTCTTACAGTGCAACCAAAGATACTCTTTACGTGCACTAATCCATTGATGAGTAACTTTATACTGAGGTTTATCATGACCCAACCAAAGTTCCCCATCAATTAGACGGACATCAATTTCAACATGATATCCATTACCAATAGCACAATCAATATAACTTGGTCTGTTCTCTTGGTCTAATCTTTCGCCACGAATATTTCCTCTATGAGAAATGATAATCATAGTTCTTCAATCCTCAATGCTTTGTCCTCAATGAACAGATCGTAAAATGGTTTATCTACTTTCAGTTCATGATACTTTGCGCCCCATTCGTTTAATTGCTTCTGTGTCAAATCAGTCCAATCAATTTGCTTTCTACTTCCACGAGCAGTCCAATAAACTATTGTATGACCTTCATCATATAGTTTATTGATTTTAGCGATATTCTCTTTGATTGGTTTTGCTTTTGTGTAATCGTGAGTTGTTCCAAAATCTACTGATGTTTCACGATGACAAATAGTTTCATCAATGTCAACATAAATTACTTTCATTGATACATGCTTCTTCGATAATTTTCATTTGGGCACTGGTCAACATCATCAACCTCATTAATAGTAAGAAAGTTAACTCCTCCAAGATTTTGAGCACCTATAAAAATCTCAGCAGACTTTTCACACATTAAACTGGATGCAGCACAGTCAACATGAGATGCAGATGCAGTAATTATACCATGATTTTGTAGAAGTATCAACTTAGGAAAATATCCTTCTCTTTCCACAAATTCAGTCACGTGCTTTATTACCAATTTTAAAATCTTTTGTCCAGGGGGTGCATATGGAACAACACACGATTTTCTACCATTTCTAACGATTTGATCAGGAAACCATCTATTGTTAGCAAAATTATGTATAGAATCTGAACACAAAATTTTTGTAGTGTGTGGAGGATGACTATGAGCGATATAATTAATTTCTGGGAAGGTTCTCATAATCCAAGCATGAAATAACGTTTCAATACTAGCCTTCTTATCATTCGCATTAAGTTGATTTCCATCCATATCACAAAGAGTTAAATCACTTTCAGATAATGTGTAGAGGCTTGTTCCGCTAGCCTTAACTAGGAATGAGTTATCGTCAACTCTTACTGAGACATTTCCCTCACCACAGATGGTGTAAGGACTGATTTGTTGAGCGAGTTCTATAATGTTCATACGAAAGTCCAATTTTCTAGTTTGGGATTTAAAAACATGTTTACAAAATCTTTCCTTTCCTCTTCTTGCCTAACATAAGTATGAAAAGTGATTGGTACCTTTTTCATTCTTCCAGTCAATTGTAAATAATAAATCAAAAGAGAAATTGAATTTTCTATTAAATTTATTTCTGAAGCATTTTCAACTACCTTAACAATATCAAAATATTTTTCAGATAGTAGATGCAAATTTACAACTCTATCAGATTTTATATATTCAGTTTTTATTGGACTATAATTAAATTGTTCCCAACGAGTAAATCGAATTCCATAATTATTAGACTTACTACTTATCATATGATTTCCATTACAAATGATACCATATTCTGATGGCAGATCTAATCCTTCAAAAAGTTTATCCTCATCATCTACCATCCTATCAAAATTAAAATTTAAATATTTCATCTCTGTCGGTAATCCAACTCTATTGTAAAAATCTGATGTTAAATCTAAACCTTCTTCTCTAGGAATATCAAATCCAAATTTTTTACCTATAAGATTATACTTATCATACACATTTTCAGAAATTCCTTTTGAAAGAAAATCAAAAATTGTCACGTTACAATCATCATATACAAACCCATCAGACTTCACACAACTCATATTTAAATGTCTATCATAAAAATCTTCTGTGTATAAATTTAAAAAATCAACTTGATCATCTTTATGATTTTCTTTCCAAATATTTCCCATAAAATAATCATAAGATATTGAAAATGCTTTTGGATTTGCTCTATAAAGATTACTCGATGTTGATATAAAATTCCAGTGAGTCAAGATAATAACCCTATCATAGTGATAAGTGAAAAAATTAACCATACCATTTATGGATATTGAATCACCATGACAATAATATGAAGATATGTATAAAATTTTCATATTTTATCTTTCAAAAAATAGTCCAATTTATCTATACAAACTTTCCAGGGGGAATTTAAACCTCCAGATATTGACAGGGATCCCTGACTTTCAACACTTTCCTCCATCTTTTCAGTGAACTCTGTGTCATCAAAATGATGCAAATCAGTGTGAGACATTGAATATTCAAATCTCTGATTGACATCAAAGAACATTGGACTATTGATAGAGATTACTTTTGTCTCTGGGGGTGAGAATATAACATTACACATTCCCCCGCCAATAGGTCCAGCGACAACTTTTGCAGAACTGAACAATGCGATCTTCTCTTTCATTGTCATATTCTCACAGAAGACTTCTTCAAATCCGTGAGAGATAAAGAGTTCTGCCATCTCATCTTCATTGACACAACGTCTACGTTCCGTATAGTTTGTACCAATGTTTTCAAAGTTGTTGTGCAACCAAGTACGACGAGAAATATAAATCTTCTCTGGACCTTTGACATCACCTTTCATACGGTCAATGATACCAAAAACACCTTTATGGGGTTTAACATTAGATAAACCATTATGAGTGAGCGAAGAACCTATAACCACGGTATTATATACAGTAGTTGGGTTGAGAAATACAACATCCTTTCTACCAATACCAAGAAGTTCAAGACATTCCCAAACAAAAGGATAAAGATCATCCTTACCCTCTGGAGGACTTACAAGTAGTTTAAGTTCTGGGTGAATTTTCTTTTCGTTAAAGTATGAATAAAGATATGGCAATGTATCATAGATGAAATGATAATAATTTGCCATATTATAGACAAAGTAGAAAACAGGCAATGAACAAAAGTTTTCAAACTTCATTGGAAGTTCCACTTCATATTCCATCGTTTCTTCATATACGGTTCCACGACCAAGAGACATAAACATCTCTCTTGTTGGGAGAGTCAGTCTTCCTGTTTTATGTGAGAACAATAAAGGTTGTGGATAATGTTTAGAAAGACCTGTAAATTGGCAGGAAAAAAAGTATGCTACTTCTATACTTCTTCCATTTTCATCCACACCCTCTATTATTCTGGTTCTTTGATTATTCCAATACTCAATTTGCATTATATTTAAAGACACATATTTCCCAATAATCAGGCATCACAACATCACAAGTAATAAATTCAAAATTCAAATCATATTTTTCACAAATTTCTTTATGTGCTCTACCTTCACCACACTCAAATTCTCCGACATTTTTATCATAATGTCCACCCCAATCATCATAGACAATTAACGCACCATCAACCAACAAATTATTTTTAACGATCCATTCTAAAACTTGAATTGTAGAAGTATAGATATCACAATCTATATGAAAAAGACCAACTTCATTTTGAGAAACTTCCTTATAAGTCTCTTCATTTAAAGTATCTTCAAACCATCCATCCTTTACATTGACAAAAGGCAAAAAAGATTTAATATGTTCAACCGAACTATCTTTAAATAGACCTTCTGGCCAATAATGTGGATTATTTTCATCCAATTCTTCTTTAGGAAGTCCTTCAAAAGAATCAAATCCAAAAAATATTTTTGGAATTCCAAATTCATCATAAAGTTCAGAAAATATATTAAGAGAATTGCCAGAGTAAACTCCAAATTCAAGTAATGATTTTCCCTTTAAAAATTCTTTATAAGTTTCAACTAAGTTCCTTTTGTTATCATAAGAAGACCACTTAGGAGTTCTTTTTAACCTAGTACTAAAATCTTTCATCATTTTAATTGTTTAGAGAAATAATCTTCAGCATACTTATAAGGATGCCAATCTACCTTGTGGAAAAATCCTTGCCAATATGCATATGTTTTTAAATCGTTAGGTGTACCCCAACAAATGTAGTTATCTATCTCAAAGTTCTTTACTTTATATCCCAGAGTAATTGCTTCATTCAACATACTATCAACGTAAAACTCACCATTAGTTCTGACATCATTCTTATAAAGTGATTGCAACGACTCATTGAATACTTCTTTTGAACGGAAGAACATGGTTCCAGTAATAGCAAACTCTTTTACTGGGTTAATTCCATTGAACTGTTTAACATCAACACTACTTACATTACCTTCACTATCACAGTTCACCCATGAATATGCGTTTGGTTGCAACTGACTGGTATAGTTGTTGCGATACGTCCATACAATTATATCATTACTTTCATCATTTACCAAATCTAAAAATTTATCTGCATCATAGAATACTCCATTATCACAAGCAGAAACAAGAATAGAACCACTATCACACTTTTCTACAATTCTCTCTGTGGTGCAAGCCTGACCGTCCAAAACTTGTTCAATCCATACAACATCTTCAGATGGTGCAACGCTTCCTTTCAAACAGGCATAAATTATCCTATCAGTTTCTGGCAAACATCGAACTGCCTGATCAACCATGTTTTTTTGATTAACCTTAATAAATGGTTTTTTTTCTTTATATCCCTCTTTCGCAAATCTACTTCCCGCACCTGCCATTGGAAGTGCGAGTGTACAATTCTCCAATCTGATTTTTTTCTGCCCTTCTAACGCTTTACGATAATAATCTGACCATGTATTGTAGATATCAAGATCACCAGGAGTTCCCCACTGTAGCATATAAGGTACTTCAAAAACATAATTGTCAAGTCCATCTTGAACCATCAAATTATAAATTAAACTTACATAATACTCACCGTTAATATTAATATCTTCATCCATCAACTGTTTAAAATACTTCTTCACATAACTGCCTTTTCTAAAGTAGTAGTTTCCAGCAGAGGCAAACTCAGACATCTTATCATCTGTGAATGGTTCCTTCTCTCTTACTTCTAGAATCTTATATCCTTCAGTACGACAGAAGGCATAATTATCACTACCGAGCATATGTGGATGGAATCCAGTATAGCAAATTACACATCCATCACACCCAATGACATCAACATATTCCTTAAAATTACTATACTCCCAATAGATTGAAAAATCACAGTAATTGATAATTACTTCTTCTTCATCATCAATGTATTCCAATGCCTGCATAACACTGTGAACTGGACCTAGTTTGTGGGGTTCAATTACACTAATAGTAGAACCTTCAGAAAGTTTCTGAAGTAAGAGTCCTGCAGCATGAGTTTCATCATGATGCTTTCTATTCAGAATGCAAACAAACTCAGTATCTTTTGGATATAAATCGATGATATGTTCAATAACAGTTTTACCATCAACTTCAATAAGATACTTCGGAGTGGTATATCCAGCAGCAACAAATCTGCTGCTCATACCAGACATTGGAATAACAACTTTCATTTATTTTCTTTTTGAGATATTTATTGATTATATCACTATCCATCCTGGCAAATAAAGATCACTCAAATCTCTAGAAGCATTTGGTCCAGCAAACCAAACACTAGGTGCAACAGTCTTCTTACTCTTTGCCAACCATGAACCCCACCAAGAGAAAGATGAATTTGCAATAATATGATAAGTACAGAGGGACTGGAAACATAAATCAACACCAGTAGGATTTCCCTCAGACATAACAAATCTATCATCTTGAAATATTTCCTGCTCTTTACACCATTCTATCCCATCAGAAAATACCATTACTGGAATATTGTCGGGAAATTTTTTCAAAGCCTTTTCATAATATTCCAGTTCTTGTACTGGATGATGAGGATACTTCAAATAATCACCTCTCCTCATATGAAGACTGAGAACTTCTTGGTCACCAAACATCTCAGTAAAAGCTTCTTTTACTGGATTGTATATTTCATCCACAAATGTGAATGCTTCCCTAATTTCATTTTCAATATGTTTAAAATATTTTTCAGTTTGAAAGTATCCATACAAACTAATATTATCTGGACAATTATTCCAAAGATCTTTGTCCAATCCAAAAGTAGATTCTTGTATTCTCCTACCATTTAAAATGTGTTTTGGTGCATCTGGTATTTTAAAGCACTCAAACATAGTAATGTCGGATGCAACACAATTTGGATCTCTAGTTGCAACTACATTTCTCGGAGGAAGGCAATACTGGTATCCATGCTTTGCAGCAAGACCCCGAAGAGAGGTATACTGAAACATTTGATTTCCAAGTCTGCCAAGATTTCCCAAATCATTATTTGCAAGCATAACTAAAGAAAATACTATACAATATAGTTATAATAAAAAAATAGGGTGGTTAGAAACCACCCAAATAGGTCTTTTCATGCACGCCACTTGCTCTTTGACCAGAAGCAAGAAACTGGGCGGGAGTTATCCCATCCGCACCAACAATTTTTTAAAGAGAAATTGTAAACTCTCGGGATTGAAGGGGATCCTTCACCGACCAGTGCTGTTTTCGTCCATCCGTGACGGGCATAAGGGGATTGACTCCACCAGGTTTTTTAAAGACTCTCCATGTCTTCATCATCGTCCTTACGATAAGCAGGGACATTATCAGGGTCCAACCAACAAGTATAAGAAAAATCTTCCATGGCAGTCATAAGTTGCATCTCATTATCGCAAAGGTACATATCCCTATAACGACCAGTATAGGAATCTACTTTCTGAATGCGGCAATCAGGCATTCCATTGATTTCCAATGTACCAACCTGCACATAACGATAAGGAAACCGCTCCATAAGAACGGTAGGTTTTTTGATAACTTGCATCACGCAACCTCAATAGTTTGAAGGTCTTGATAGAGATAATCCATCAGCATTTCGTAGTCATCAAGGGGATCTCCAGAAAACACGACGCCCTCATTTTCATAATAACGACGCACTTTCTTATAAAGTTTCGGACTCTTTACATCAAGGTAGATATCCCCGTTAGCAGCAGAACGCAAAGTGCTAACATCTTTCTTGAATTTTTCGATCAGAGACATTGTTGTGTGTTGAATACCTGAGTATTATAAGTGTTTGACTTTATATAGTCAAGGTGCCAGTCAGGAAACTGGCGATCGGGGCGACAGGATTCGAACCTACGACTTCTGCTTCCCAAAAGCAGCGCTCTACCAAGCTGAGCTACGCCCCGTTGCGATAGGTTCCTTTCGCCGCTAGTCCTGAACCCATCAGAAGGGGACTACCGCAGTTGAGTGGTCTCAACAGAAGTAATTATACTACTTCTTGTGCCCCTTGTCAAATGGTTCCCAGTGTTGCCAGTTGTGTTTGTGGACTAACCAGATACCCAGAATAGGCACAACAACTAAAAGATAACAGAGAAATCCTAATGTAACTGGTGTCTCTAATGTCCAGCGTGCGAAGTGTCCCATTACCAATCCGTTAAAATAGAAACTACAAATAAAAATACACCAAACATACACATAAAAAATAGAATGCCTAGTTGGACTTCCATGTTTCCCAGGGATCGCAGTTGTATACACATGATTCTGGATGAGCCCATTCTTTTTCCTTTTCCATTGATAACTGATGTCTCAGTCTTCTAATCTCCTCTTTAAGCCAAAGATTTTCGTTTTCTAACTCTGTAATTCTGTCCATAATTCTCTAAAGTATCGATCTACATGGTTTAAACAATCGAGTGGGGCTACTTCCTCTTGGAGTGCCCATTCATAGCAAAAGTCAATCATATCTGATGAGACATGACTGACTCCATACATTCTTGAAAAAGATGATGCCGCAAAATGAAACCGCTTCTTAATGTGCGGTGCCATTGCCCTTATAGTGTTCGGATTCATAGTAGTGCCCCTTCTTAGAACCGAAGTAAATTGTAGCGATTACAAAGGGTATTGCAACTATAATGAGTGCTTTTCCTAACAAGTTCTCCATTTATCTAAACTCATCTCTGGTGTACTTGTAAGGCAGAGATGCTTCCAGTGTCTCCAGAAGTTCTCCATACTCACGATACCTTTTATCACCAGCAATGAAGTGATGCTGACGCTTCCAGATAGCATCAATGAGAAGTTCTGTCTGTTCGTTTGTAAATTTAATAGAAAGATTCATTCTACTCGAATACGGGTTTTACTGGTGGATTGAATTCGTCTCTGTGTGCCTTCATAACATCTTTTGGGACACCATAGTATCCCATGTGCATCCAGACGCAATCAATATAACGAAGATCTTCACGATCTGCATCAAATGTTGTCATATCACAGTAATAAACAATGTCTTGTGGAACCTCTATCTTTTTCCAAGTTAAAGGTTCTTCAATAAAAAACGGAACAGTCATTTTTGTTTCATTAGTTCTTCAACACGCTTCCGTGTATCTAGCATCTTTTGTTTTTCGTGGTCCATATGAATGTATCCACGCTTGCCCTGCATTATCATTGTGCCTTGATAGAACATCGTGGCAGCAAAGATAAGCAAGAGAACAATACCAATTATTTCAGGGTAATGTCTAACCATGGTAGCACAGGTGGTATGACTCCGACAAGCCTTAGTAGTCCTTCAGCAAATAAAGCAAGAACCACCCAACCGACGCACATACTAATGATAGAAGCATTACGGTTGTGTCGTCGTATTGCTGCATCGATCATCTCCTGACATTCTTTTTGAGTTATCAGGCGTTCATCATTTTTCATCGCCAAGCATTTTTGCTAGAGGATCAGGTTTTCCACTTACGATAGCGCAAGCTCTTTTGTAAAACATGTTGTCTGTGTTGCCAGACTGTTCGAAGGTCTCCTTGACTTTCACCCAGTTATTATAGGTGTGCTCGTCCATAGGTCCTTTTGCGGGAATATCTACTAGCTATAATAGTCAGTAGTTTCAACCTGTCAAGTTTGTGTTGATACACAAATATAGATTAACAAAATCTATATTCTTGTAATATTTGTAAACGGAGAGAAGGCGAGTCGAACGCCTAAGGGCTTTAACACCTCAACGCTTTTCAAGAGCGGTTCCGTCACCAATCGGATTGTCTCTCCAAGTTTTATCGGACCTCAAAGTCCAAACGTCTTACTTTACGTTGACGCCTTTCCTCTTGCCAAAGAATATCTTCATTGGTAAGAACACCCTTTTTCGTTTTGGGTT
>Ga0208162_1000741_pt1 | contig 17927 bp, 40 predicted proteins | sample CB_VirMetaG_4_FD_184539 | JGI IMG/M metagenome (GOLD analysis project Ga0208162, IMG submission 184539) | Freshwater to marine saline gradient viral communities from Chesapeake Bay - CB_1508_1M Viral MetaG (SPAdes) (version 4) | ecosystem: Environmental > Aquatic > Marine > Coastal | place: USA... | reverse complement strand
TTTAGGCCCAACTACCCAGTATCTTTGTTGATCATCTGGTACGTCATTAGTATTGAAAAGTTCCATCATAGCTTGAGCTTTTCCTAGGTTCATTCCAGTACCTGTACCTGATGAGTTATTAGCAAGTTGTGTTGCATTTTCCATAATAGAAGTAATTACGCTATCAGTTTTTCTACCTAGAGCGTAAGCTGCTGAATTTGCAACTACTTGTCTTTCGTCAATGTTTACCTTTAACTCGTCTAACTTGTCAACGTAATCTGCTGCATAGTAATCAGTTAAAGTTGCGCTTACATTGCTGTGAGCTAGATCCATTGCAACTACTTCAGCATGTCTTGCTTTAGTGTTTGCAGAACCTTTTGCAACTTTCTGAAACTTAACAGTATTACCATTAACACCGTTCACAGTTCTTACCAAGTTCTTTAACTTAGAACCCATTCTTTGGTAAGCCATATGAACTTCAGCTTCGAATTGAGTTATAAAGGCATTTGTTATTGATGTTGCCATTTATTTTCCTCATTGTTAAGTTATTGTTAATTACCGATTATCTTTCTAATGCAGTGGATTGTTATCCAGTTAAGGGCAATCATTTACATTCTAAAGGTCTTGATATGTTGATATTGTATAAGTGTTATTCTTGACAACGCACAATTATATCCATTTTTTAGGAATAGTAATTACTTCTCCAAATTCAATTGAACCATCTTTGTCTTGAGAATATGTGCCAAATAAAGTTATATAATCTTTGGTATCTTTGTATATCCAAAATTCACCAGTTTTACAAACTGCTGGTTCTGCAGCTTCCATTTGGGCTACAGATAACCAACCAGTTTGCGAAACACAGTCAAGCCATTTTATTGGCTTATTAAGTTTTTTAAACTTAAATTTAAGCTTGTTTTTGTCCTTTGTAAGCCTTCTCATATAATTCCGTTACTCGTTTTACATAAGCAGGATCACGTCTGCTTGAATCCCAATATCTAGGATCTTTTAACATAGATTTAAGATCATCAATATCAGCAGTTACATCAACTTGTGTTTGACTTGTAGGCATACTACTATCTTTAGTAAGTTTCATAACTTCTTCTAAAGCTTTAACACCTTCTGCAGTTGAGGCAAAACCAGATATTGCTTGATAAGATTCTGGACTTAAATATTTTTTAGACCAAAGTTCAGCAGCTTCAATTCTTTCTCTGCCTGAATCTCCAAGTTTTTGAATTTCAAGATCAACATTAGGAAGATTTGAAATAGCATTTTCAACAAATACTTTTACACCTTCATCATATTGTTCTTGAGATAACCCTGCACTTTTAGCTGTATTACTCCACCATTGTACAATAGGCATATCTTGACTTATATCTAAACTAATGTTGTCATTTAATTCAGGAACATTTAATTGATATTGTTCAGGAACCTTACTTAGTTTTTCATTTTCAAGATCAGTTCTAATTTGTTTAGTTAGATCTTCTGTTCTAGAACCTAATTTAGATTCTAGTGAGTTATAAGATGAAGCTAAGTTTTCAATATTAACTTCATTTCTTTCAGCATCCCAAAATTTATCTTGAATATAATCTGGTTTAGTTACCTCTGAAGTTTGTTCAGTGGCGACTGGTGCTGTATTAGCATTATCATCTGCCATCTTGTTCTCCTTTTGTTATGCGAGTTTTAATTATTCCCACAAGGAATCGCATACCTTCCAAATGGAACAATCTGTTGCTATCTATATTTGGCCCAGCAACAGCTTCTATTGTTATTGATTGCAAATAGTTTAAAACTTTTTTACCTTCATCTCCTTTAAAGACATTGGCAAAATGTTTATTTAAAATCTGCTCATCTTCTGCAGATCTTATGTAACCATCAATACTATTTGTTATTTTGGGCTTCTCTTTCTCTAGATCTTTCCAAGACATATTATGCTCCTGGTGGAGCTTCACCTCCTTCTGGTGTTGTTTGCATTTGTTGTAAACGTCTAACTAGCTCTTGTTGTTCTTCTTCGTTTCTAATTAATTTTTCTGGTAAGTTCATTTTCTCTGCTAAATATTTTGCAGTTTCATTTTGATCAACAATTAAATTAATCATTTGTGGGCCAAAGTTAGCTGCAATAATTTCATTAAATCTAGTTACATCAGAAACGTCTTGCATATGTTGTGCTTGAGCTAATGGTGAACGTGGAGCTATTTTAACTTCCCTACCGTTTACTTTAGGGATATCTATTCTACCTTGTTTAGATAAAATTCTAATTATTCTTTTTAATAATGGAGTTATTAATTCAGATTGAAGTCTACCAAAAGATGAACCAATCTGTCTTGATAAATCTGCCATTCTTTCAGAAACTTCTGTAGCTGTCATTGGTGTACCTTCTGGTCTACCAAGAGCTTCCATGTATAAAGCTTTTTTAATATTAGTTCTCATATCATTTAAAACTAATTGAGCTACATCAAAATTAGATGCAGATTGTATAGGTAATAAACCTCTACTACCAGGGGCAACTGGTATTAAAGATCCAGGAACTAATGAAATATTATCTGGATTAATTACACCGTCATCTTCATAAGTATATACACCACTTACTGACATTTGTGCATTTTGCAATATTAATTCTATTGTAAGATTGCAAGTTTTGATTGCTGACATAGCATTAAATACTGGCCCTCTACCATAAACTTCTCCAGAAGCTTTATTCCATCTAAATACTAAATATGGATTTGAACCCTCTCCTGTAAACATTTCTTCATAAAGAATATGTTTAGGGTTTTCCATAACAATACACATTTTATATTTTTCAACATTTTCTTCATGTATTTTATAAACAGCTTCTATAATTTTAATTTTATTTTTATTTCTTAATGGATCAAAATTTTCTGGTAAAACAGCTTTAGGATATAAAATTTTAATTTCATGTGGTTTGCAATATCTAGTTCTATAAACTGAATCTATCATACCATCTGGGCCTGTGTTTAAACAAACTCTTGTTAATGGTACTGCTGTAAATTTAATTGGATTAATTGCATCACCTTCTTCAACAAGCATAACACCTGTACCAATTGCAAGATCCATAAATGATTCATGTATTTCTTGATTAAAATTTGATTGTTGTAATAATTGAAAAACATAATCTGTAATTTTATCTAATTGTAAATTAATATTAGGTTTTAATTCTTGTGGTATTTCTGAACCAGCTTGAAAGTCTGCCCATCTTGCAAATGTAGGAGTTATTCCAGCTTGTAATCTTGATGCAAATTCTTGTACACCAACTACTGCAGTTTCATCAAAAATTTTATCTGTTCTTTTTTGACCAGGAGCTTCTTCATAAAATGATTCTCTATTTGGAAGACAATATTCATATGCTTCTTCAAATTTATCTTTCCAATAATCTTTTATGTTTTGAGCTTCTTTATATTTTTTTAAAATTTCAGATGCTCTATCTTGAGTACCATAATTAATTTCAGAGTTATCCAAATAATCCATTATTTGAACTTTCTTAATGTTAATGCTAATCTAGCTCTTTTAGCAGTTATACCAGAACCTTTAGCAGCTTTAACTAATTTTTTTCTAGGAATATTTTTTCCTTCTTTAGTTTTTAAAGTTGCTCTTAAAGCTCCAGGTTTTTTAATTGCTTGTTGAATCCATTTTTTTGTCATTTAGTCAAAAAATCCTCCACCACCAGGTTTTGCAAATAAAGATCTAGATGATGTTATTGATAATCTTTTTTTCTTATAAGCATTAGCTTGTTCTGCTGCAGCTTGATCTGCTTCTGCTTGTGCAGCTTTTTGTGCTGCAACATTTTCAGCTTCTATTTGAGCTTCAGTTTTAGTTTGCCCACCCCTATCACCACGTGTAACCACGCTACCATATGCATCAGTTTTACCTGTCATTCTATTTTTCATATAATCTGAAAAAACTTTATTTTGTTGTTCTAAAGTAAGAGCAGCAAATTCAGATTGAGTATAACCAATATTTTTTTTAGCTTTACTTGATGTTAAAACTTTATTTGTAAAAAAAGTTGCATTAACTCCTGATATATGTTCAAAAACAGGAGAAAGAATTTTAGCAACAAAAACAGGTGCTTTTTTTATAAATTCTTTTGTTTTATTTTTTTTGGCTTGTTGAAAATTTTCTAATCTAGTTTGTTCAGCATCTTTTTTAGTACCATACTGTTTTACAGTTTTACCTTCAACAGTAGTAGTTCCTGTCATTCCTGCTGGGCCATTATTTGGGCCTTTATTACCACCATCATTGCTCATAGAAATTCCTTTTTATCAGATTTATTCCAAAATGGCTTATATCCTGCTTTACGCAACGCACAATATAATTGCCATGGAGTTATAATATACCATCTATAAAATCCTATTAATCTCATAACAAATGAAACACAGCTTAATTCTTTAATTCTAAACAAATGCCAATCATTTTTAACTGGGCATATAAGTATTTCATATTGGTATAAATAACTAAAAAAGTTCTTAGATTGCTCTTTATCTAAAAAAGAAGTTCTAATTCCAGCATGTGTAAATTCTAAATGTTCCCATACATCTAAATGTTCAATATATTTTAAGGCTCCACAATGACCAAATCCATGTGGAGGTTTCCACCACCATATCCATTTAGCAAATCTTTGTGTTCTTTCACTATGGAAATAAACTAACCATTCCTCTTGAATAGATCCCATACTTTTCTTTTTTGTGTTTTTTGTCCAGCAAATACATCCCATTCTTTTTTAGCAATTACAGGTTTACTTTGTGATCTACCTGCTAATAAAGTTCTACCTTCACCAGCACCCATCATTAAATATTGTAATGCATCATGAACGTGAGAGTATCTATTTTTAAAAGGTTTTTCATCATATCTATCTCCAGATGTTTGAAGTCTTCTATAATGATAACCACCATTAAATCCTTTTTTAAGATTAATACATTGAGGATCAATTACAAATCCTGCTTTACCATCTATTAATCTTTGCAAAGCTGAATCAACAGAATCTATTCTTAAAGCAACATCATTAGATGGTGCAGGTACAGCTTTTAATCCATAGTTTCTCATAATAGAAAAAGGAGTTCTTTCATCTGTTTGTGATCTAAAATCTCCAGCAGGATCTCCAAATATTTGCACATCAAAGTTTTTATAATTTTTTGCAATCTCACCTCTAAGTAATTCAGAAAATCTCATAACACCCATATCAAAACAAACAAGTTCATTTAATATATTCCATCTACCTAATGTAGTCTTTTGACCAAAAACAGCAGCAGGTGTTAATCCAAAGTCAATACCAATAAATAATGTTTGACTAATATTTGGTTTTAATGTTTCTATTGATAAATGTATTTCTTGTCTATAATTAGGATATACAGGTTTTCCTTCTTCAATAGATCCTAATTTATTTAAAACATATACATCAATCCATCCTTTTGTTTTACCTCTAATAATATTAGGATAATATTTAGGTGTTAAATTTTTTTTATTTTCAGCATTATCATTTGGTATATATTCTTCTGTAAATCCATCTTTATCTTTTTTTTCTATTAATGCAGGTGGTTGTGTATGAAAACTCCAGTTGTCTGGTTTAATTAACATAAGAGCTTCATCTCTTGAAATATGATCTGGTACAGGAACATCACCTGCCATTATTGGCCACCAATGATCTTCTTCTGGTGCATTGGTATCAGCTATAACTCCATACCATGTAGCACCACCATCTCTCATAGAAGGATAACGACCTACCCTCATAGTACAAGCATCTATAATTGATTTGGGTATTTCTCTGGCTTCATTAACCCAAACACCAGTAAGCTCAAGAGATAATAATTTTTTTACGTCTTCTGGTCTATCAAGAGCTAAAAATATAACTTCTAAATCTAAATCACCTTTTATTATTTTATGAGTATAAGGTACTGACCAAGCAAAGTTTCCCCAAGTATCTTCAGGAAACCAATCTAACCAAGTTTTAATTGTAGTTGTTTTTAATTGTGGGTTAGTATTTCTTATAACTGCCCATCTTGATTTACGAACTCCTTGTTCATTTTTATTTTGTAATAAAGCTCGTCTAAATATTTCTATACAACAAGATACAGATTTACCAGAACCTACTGGGCCCCTTAAACCTCTAAAGAAGTCATCAGACTTCATAAAAGTTTTTAATATTTGTCCTTCTGGTTTATATTGAAAATTAATCGACATTTGTACCTACATTTGCTTTTAGAAGTTTATAAATTGTTTCTTCTCCAAAAGCTTCTACTAATTTATCAGCTTCATAATTAGTAATCATATGTGTAGGATAATGTTTAAGATGTGTTTTTTTAACTATTGCTCTTAATCTATTTCTATCTTTTAATGATAAACTATTTAAAAAACTCATAAAAAATTAATACTGCTTAACTCATCTTGTTCAATAACACGTTCTCTAACAATATCTAGTATTTGTTTTTCTGTGCCATATTTGTTTTCAAAATTTTTTTTATCTAAATGTATACCAGTATTACCTTGATGATGTTCATAGCATAATGGAATTACTTCAAAGTGTGAGCTTCTCATACCCATACCAACATTACCTGTACCATTGTTTCTAATATGATGTAAAGTTGCTTGACCTTGACAGACAAAGCAACCCAATTGGGCAACTTTGTCCATCCAAATTTTTTCTTCTTTAGTAGCCATACTTCTTAGAAGTTGTTGATGTCTTCTTCGTTGATGGTTTCGGTTTTGATTTTGGTTTCTTGTTTATAGGTTTCTTCATTGATCTCCTCATATGTTGCTCTGCATCCGTCAGGTATTGCAGCAGATGCTTTCTGCATTGCTATAATATCATTATTAGCTTCAAAGTAAATTTCTTTTTTCATTGTGTCGTTTAACCATATTCGAACTACATATTTCATATTACCTCTTATTGTTGTGTAAAGATGAGGTCTATCAAATAGTAATTTGATTAAAAACGCACTACTTCTTTTTTGCTGTCTTTGCTGATTGCTTAAATGCTTTTGATGTTGGTGCACCTTTTGATCCTGGTTTTCTCATTCTTTCACCAGAACCAGATTTTATTCTTTCTCTTTTTGCATGTATGTTTGCATACAAACCTTTTTTAGTCATTTCTTTCTCCTAAGCTTTTTTATTTTTATTTGCAAAATTTCTAGCAGCAGCTACCGAGCCAAAGCCCCAAGCTTTTAATGCTAAGGCTTTTCTTGTAGGTTTGCCTTTGCTATCTTTCATTGCGCCTTTCATTCCTGCAAATCTAGCAGCAAATGAAACCCTTCTTGGATTAGTTCCAGATTTAACTGGAGGTTTTAGATTAGCACCTTCAGTTCTTTTAAAATATGCTCTACCTCTAGCATTTAATCCACCTTTTGCATTTTGATATACTTTTGCTACCATAAATAAAATTTACCTTTTGTTAAAAAAAAATAAAACGCACTTACTTTCCTTGCCTATTATATTTTTTATAACTTCTTTTCTTTGACTTGTTCATAGAACTTTTCTTTGCCTTTCGACTAGATATACTAGTCCTTTTGTACTTCGCCCTTGTTACATGGGCAATCTTATTGATATCGAATTTAGCTTTAGCCATTGTCTTTCTATACCTTAGTGTGTGCTTAAAATCAACTCTGTTGTGTGTGGAACTCCACTAGTCATCTAGACGATGGCGTTTTTGCCCCCACCCCCTCGTTCCGAGTGGGGCAAAGTCGGTACTCTGTACCGTCACTTTTTAAGTAAGGTCGATGTTAATCTTAATGTCCCCTTGGATATTATGTGCTACCTTATCTGGAGCTCTCAGTCCTACTCTGTCGAGTATGTCCCTCGAGGCTTCGAGTTGAACATACTCTGACCTAGCTCCTGAAGACAGGTCGATAAGTTTCCTACTCGCTGACACTGCGCCTAGTCCAAGAGTTCTAGCTATTGCTTGTTGCATATAAGCTTGTACTTTTGGAAGTCGTAGTGTGCGAGAAGCACTTACTCTCCCTGCTTCTTCGCTTCCTTTACTTGAATATCCTGCAGTTTTAGCTGCATCCTTGATACTACATCCAGTTGTTACGATGGTATCTACTAGCTTCTTCTGTTTCTCTGTTAGTTCGCTCATATAACGCTTTCTTTATTCTACCCCTAACTGTTCGTAAGGGTTATCATTGTCCTTGTCAAGCATTATATTACCTCTCTTGTGTTCTGTGCTACGCACATGTCTATATGTAGTATATGCGACAAACGGGCTCTAGTTCGCTTTGCTCACCTCAACCACCTTCGGTGTTTTCGCCCAAAGGGTAACGATCCCTGTCGTATTCGCTCACTCCGTTCGCTTAAATAGGAGTATCGACAAGCGATACCCTTTAATCCCATACGCGATTTTCTCTTTACGCAGCTCCGAAGGTCGCTGCTATATTCGCTAAGGGTTCGCCTGGCTGTTGGTGAACCAACACCTAGGCATCACCCTGCGCTATTGGCTTCGCCTGAGAAACCCCTGTGTTACTCAAAACGCAAGGAACTGCGTTCCCTCTTGCCCTTTGGGCAATTCACCCTGCTAAATGGCGTTTCTGCGTTACTCGGTATCGCTATGGGCCCCTCACACACACGGGGAGTTACTCGCTTGTATCATGAGTTTGCCTCAATTTGACTGCGACAGCACATGAGTGACGCACACTAAAGGTGCAAACCCTTAACGAAAATTGTGAACAATTTCGTAAAGGGGTCACTCTGTGGCAGTCCAAATTGAGCTTTGCCTCATGATGACTGCTCGAGTAACCCCGATGTGTTAAACATTGGGTTTTTATTAACATTAACTAATGAGGTAATTATGAATATATCTGATAGAGCATCTGATCTTATATCTTATTTTAAGATAAGAGAAGATTCAGATAAAATTAAAAGAGTTGAGGAATTGGCTATTAAAAGAGATATAGCTGAGTCGGTAGGTAATACTGATGAGGTGAATTTAATAGATCAAGAACTTACAACTTATGGAGGTAACGATGTCAAAGTTAGCTAACATGTTAAAAGTTGTAGGTATTTCAGTATTAATTATGGCATGTTATTTTATAGGTGCCATTTTTAGTATACTGCTATCGCCTGTGGTTATTGGGTTGATTGCATACGCAGTATATAAATTAAATAATAACCAAGAAACTAACACAAAGGAGTAAATTATGTCGACATTAAAAGAAACTTACAGAGATGATCCAGATAGCAGACTTGCTAATATGGAATTAGTTTTAGATGAGTCTGAAACTAATATGGTAAATGGTATTAATACTTTAATAGATACCATTATTACACCTTTCATAGACAATGAAGATTGGTCTAGAATTGCACAATGGAATTTTGATTCTATTTATGGCAGTTTTTATAGACACAATGAAATGTGTAATTCTTCTTTAGACAAAACTAAACAAGAAACTAAAGAAGCTGTTTATAATGATGTTGGTACAGAAATTACCAAAGGTAAATTAGCATCATTAATCTTTAAAAACAAAGTGCAAACTTTGAATTGTAGAAGATCACAGCTAATAGTTGATACTCTTGAGAAAAAGTACAAACATATTTTTGGTAAATCTTATATACCTGTTGCCAAAAGAGGTTCAGTTACTGACAAGATATATGTTGATAAAGCTGAAAAAGATATGATGTTAGCAGAAGCTCGTAAGCTTGTAAGCTAACATTAATAAATTTGCCTGTGGCTCGGCTCTGAGCCATGGGCATTTTTTTATCGTGTTTCGAATTTTTTCGGAACTCGGGTGGGGCAAAAACATGAGGTGCTGCCGAATGTCTTGCTATAACAATTAATAAGTGTATAATAACAAATAAGAAAGAGGTAAGAAATGTTTAATAAACTACAAAACTGGTTAATGAACGTATTAGCTCAATGGATATGGACAGCTATTATGTTTCCAATAAGAGCTTTTATAGGATTATGTATAGCTATTGCTAAACATATGCCTGAAAAAGTAGAACTTCCATATGAAATAAGAAAAAAGCAGACTAATAAATAAGGATATATATGTCTAAAGTTAAACAAGACTTTTTGGATAAATTAGAAAATTTACAAACTAATTATGCAGAATGTAAAATAAATACTGAAGAATTTGAAAAAGGCTTAAAAGATATTGGTGTTACTACAGAAGAAATACCATTTGAAATTGAAGCTGCTGAAGAATCTAGGTATGAATATAAATTAAACCAAGCAAAAGCAAAGGAGTAAACATGGGATATACTAATTATTGGCATCAATATATTAATTTTACTGACGATCAATGGAAACAAATTAAACATGAAGCTGATTATATTGACGGTATTGCAGATACAAATTTAGTTGATATTGAAATTACTGATAAACATATAATCTTTAATGGTAATCCAGGTTGTGAAACTTTTTTATTAGAAAAGAACATACCAACAGAATTAGAATATGAAAATCAAGATCCTTCATTTTATTTCTGTAAAACAAGAGCTTTAACTTATGATATTTATGTATGGCATATGTTAGTTTTTGTTGCTGGTATGATTAATGATACCAATAAGTTTAGTATATCAAGAGATGCATAATGTATTGTATTTTGTGGTCTTTAAAAAAAACAGATAATTGGTCTTTATTTACTAATCAATGTTTTATTACTGAAAAAGATGCTACCGAATTTGCATCTAAACAAAAATCAAGAAAACATAATTTTAAAATAGGAAAGGTTAAAGATTGGTTTTATGACAAAAGAAAAAAAACATAAACCGAAAAAGTTTAGTTGGAAAGAACATGATAAATGGCTTAATCAATTTAGATCGCCAATTGTTTATCCAGAAGTTAAACCAACAAAACGTAAAATTAATAAATAAAATTTGTTGTACACAAATAGGTAAGTTAGAACCTGTTGTAATTAGGCTCTAGACTTTAATTACAGCTAAAGTCCTACTTATATCCCCCTCGAATGAGGGGGATTGATTAACCGAAAAGAAAGAAAGAGGTCTTATGCAAACAAATACACAAATACAACAAGATGATCTACTCACAATAGATCCAAGTGCGTATTTTGAAGTACAGAAAAAACAACTTTATTATAATGATGAAGTTAACGCAGGTACTGAAGATTTTAATAAACCAGTAAATAGATATGCTCTTGTAAGAAAAGATAATGGTAAACTATTAGGTATACATTCTGACGATTATATTGTCAGACCTTATTCTGATTTAGCAGAAAAAGTTAATGATGTAATACTTGATGCAATACCAGATATAAATAAATGGCAAATAACTACAGAAGATTATGTTTATGCAGATGGTAAAAAGTTTAGACGTAATATAAACTTTTGGAATAGACAAATCTATTTAGATTCTCATGAACGTGCTAACGAATGTATTATTCCACAAGTTAGAATTTATTCATCACTTGATGGTCAATGGGGACAGCAGATTATGTTTTCATCTATTTATATGTGGTGTTTAAATGGTATGGTTAGACCAGATTGGACTTTTACTGTTTATAATAAACATAGTTCCAAACAGGATATAACTTACAGTGTTGCTGAATTTCGTGATGGTTTAGAAAGCCATAAAGAAATGGGCAACGAAATGTTTAAAATGATGCAAAAGAAAGTGAGGCAAAACGATGTTACAGAACTATTCAGAAAAACATTGGCTAACAATCGTAAAACAAATCTCGATATCGATAACAACAGTATCATTGTCATGCGTGATTTGGACTCTTTATGGGGTAAGTATGTTGCTAAATATGGCAATACTCTTTTTGCGGTTTATCAAACAGCGACTGACTGGGCAACACACCCAATCACCAGAGGAGCTATTTACAATGTTTCGAGAAAAAGAGAAAAACAAGTAGCAGAGATGATGAACTCTGACTACTGGGAAGGAATGTATAATGGCTAATTGTTTTTATCATAGCCAATCAAGTGTTAAAAAATGGGGTGGTAGTATAAACGACTACCAACCCATACACGATTGGATAGATGAGAGTAAGAAACTTACTTCTCATTTTGCACACAGAGCTTTGAGGCATCATGCAGAAGGATGTTTTGCTGCCGAAAAAGAGTTTGGTCATACAATTACTAACAGTGATGGTAAACAAATACCAGTAAGACTAATAGTAGAAAAACATATTATCGAAGATTTAGGTTTTATACCTAGCTTTGATGATTGGATTAAAAATGTAAGAATAGCATCATGGATGCGGAAAGGACAACATAAATTATGATAGGTGAAAATATTAAATTAATTGGTCAATATATTGATCATAGTACAAACCACAAAGATTGGTGGACAGAATATAAAAAAGGCGAAAGTTTTTCTTTACAAATTAAAAAGAAAAATGCTTTGCCATTAAAACAAGTATACAAAAAAATGTATGATGATGGAATACATTATATCAGATTACATTTTGAAGGTGGTCATGATGAAGGTGGTTTTGATGAAAATTTTGTATTTATGGACAAAGATAAATCAAATATAGATATAACAGATATATCAAAATATACACCAGATGGATGGATTACACAATATATTCCATTAGTTTATGAAAATGAAACTAAAAATATAATTCAAGTATTTGAATTAGAAAAAACAAATTATACAGATTTTAAAATAGATCAACATTGGTTAGAACAAAAATGGTATGATTTTGGATTTTTAGAAGAATGGGGTTCATTTGCATTTGAAGGTCATGTTAGTGGTTATGTAACTGTACATACTAAAGATGGTACATACAATGTAGATTGTAGTGAATCTCATGAAACATGGGAAGATAAATCATTTGATGGTAAAATGTTTGAGGAGGAAAATGAATCTAAATGATATTGAAGAAGCTTTATTGTATTTAGCAAATACAGATGAAATACATGCAGAATTAACTGCAGCTCAAGAATCTATGAAAGATACCGAAAAACATATTAAAGGTAAATCTGTAATAGAATCAGAACTATCTGTATCAAAAGCTGAACATAATTTTTATGCAAGTAAAGAATTTATAGAATTTTTAAAAGTAAAAAAAGATTCACTAAAAGCTTTACAAGATTGTAAAAATAAGCGACAAACTGCTATATATAAAATAGAAGTTTGGAGAACATTAGAAGCTTCAAGGAGAAAAGGTAATGTCTAAAACATATTTAAAACCATCTGATCATGCAATAGTAAAATTGTATACAGATAGAGAACATGATATATACAATGCAGGATTTAAAGATGCTAAAGAAAGAAATAAAACTATCTTTAAATTTATACCAAATAATAAACCAATTCATAATGAAAAAGTATATGATATTATAATAGATAAAGTTTGTGTTTGGTTTCAAATTAAAAAATCTGAATTATTTAGCACAATGCGACAGCAATATTTAGTGCTGCCGAGATCAATGGCAATTAATTTATTAAGAGAATGTACAGCATTTTCTTTGCCACAATTAGGTAATCTAACAGGTAAAGATCATACAAGTATATTATATCATGTACAATTAAGACTTAATAAAAAAAATTATTGGTCAATTGATAACAATCATGCAATATTTAATCAACTTAAAAAGGATATAAATGAAACCTGTAGATAATTTAAATCATAGTAAAATTCAAAAAAATCTTAAAAGATTAAGAAAAAAATCTAAATTAACTCAATCAGATGTAGCTGTTGTAATTGGTGTAACATATCAACAAATACAAAAATTTGAAAATGGAATAAACCGAATATTTGCACATCAATTGTTAGATATTTGTGATAAATTTCATTGGGATTTAAACGAATTTAAAGCATCAGAGTAATCTGTGTAAGACTTTAATAGTTAGCGAAAACCATGGTATGCTAATGACCCCAATTGCGTTGCTATTTTACTATGTTTCAAGCAACGCACATTGGGTGTTGACATTTATAAATTTGTGCGTATGCTTTAAATATGGCAAATCAAGAAGCATTAGGCCCGATATTTCATAATCAAGTAATACCGCAATTTGTGGTAGCACGAAAATCAAAAGGAATATCACAATTAGAAATGGATGAAATCTTAGGGGTAGCTAAAGGATTAGTTTCTAAATGGGAATGTGGAATAAGAAAACCAAGTGGTTGGTTATTCTGCTGCTGGGCAGATGCTTTAGATATGCAAATAACATTAACTCCAAAGGTGCAAAAACAATGACAATAAATCCAGACTTTAATCCACATGAGATTACAAATGATCCTATTGTAAATGAAGTTATCACTAAAATAGTTGATAGACATATGCAAGGTATGGAAAAATTTGGTAAAACAATGGATTCTAATGATAGACCTTTAGATGAATGGACAGAAGAAACTATTGAAGAATTAATAGATGCTATCCATTATCTTGTAAAAGCAAGATCTATTATTAAGAAATTTAAGCTTAAAGAAAAAGAGCTTGATGCCATGTTAACTAAATTTAAAGAGGGAACATTTGTAAATGATAAAGAATCTCAAACGTAAAGTTAATATAGATTATTCAGCTCCCCATAATAGACAAATGCTGTTTCGTATGCGTTTGCTTAAATTTTATAAACAAATAGAATACGATGATGATATTTATGTTAAGACAGCAACAAAAATATTAAATGGTACACTTCCTTGGAAGTATGTAAATGAAATAGAAAAGTTGAGGTTAAAAAATGAAAAACAAAAGAAAGAAAAATGGAAAAAACTTCAAGAAACAAAAGCCGAAAGTCTTGGTCTTAAAGTTAGATCCATTGTCAATAAATATAAAAGATAAATATTATTTTAAAATTGGAGGTACAATATGAAAAAAGCTATGTGTTTAATGGATGAAAGAAAAAAATTTGCTATAGATAATTTAACTAATAAGTTAATTACTAAAGTAACTTTTAAACCACAAACATTTTATTGGAGTAAAGAAGAATACCCAGATGTATTAGCATTACATTTACATGATGGACAGGTATTAATACCTTCTATTGATCAAGAAGGTAATGCACCTGGAGTATTATTTACTAACATAAAATGGGGAATGTATATATGAAAGAATTTGATAGAAATCAAGGTTTAGGTGGATCTGATGCAACAAGATTATACCAAGGTGAATGGTATGAACTGTGGCAAGAAAAAACAGGTGCTACCGAACCTGCAGATTTATCTGATGTGTTACCTGTACAGATGGGAATACATACAGAAAGTTTTAATATAGATTGGTTTACAAAACAAACTGGATTAGAAGTTCATGGAAAACAAGAAACTTTTTTTCATCCAAAATATAAATTTATGTATGCTCATGTAGATGGATTAATTATGCCTAATCCTAAAAATAAAGAAGATATGAAAATAGGAGTATCTATTTTAGAATGTAAACATACAAATGCATTTAGTAATCCAAAAAAGATTGCTGATAAATATAAAGCACAAATACAACATTACTTAATGTGTGCATCTGCTAAAAGATGTTATGTGTCAGTATTTTTTGGTAATATGAAATATGAAGTTATGGAAATAACTGAAGATAAAGATTTTCAAGATCAATTAGAAAATGCAGAAATATTATTTTGGCATTTTGTGCAAAAGAAAAAAGCACCACCAGAATATATTGGTTTTGAAAATTTTAACAGTAAGGAGTTTACAAATGGAGAAACAATCATACCCATACTCCCCAGGGAGTAAAGAAAATGGTACATCATTAGAAGCTGCTGAATTAATTAAAGCAGGTGCTGAAACTATAAGAGTTAAAGTATATGATGTAATATGTAATAAGGGTAATTTTGGTGCAACTTCAGATGAGGTTGCTGAATTATTAAACTTAAGTCCTTTTACAGTTAGACCAAGAGTAACTGAGTTATATAAACAAGGTAAAATTGAAAGAACTGATAAAAGAAAAAACTTAAGTGGTGCTATGGCTTATGTGTATAAAGTCAGTAAGCAAGAAATAAATAAACTATACACAGAAAGAGGAATATAATATGGGAAAACCAATAGATAGTAGAGCATTAGCTATATTAAAAAAATTAAACCTTGATCAAAAAGATGAACAAGGTCAATACAAAGCATTGTGGGATTGCCACGGTACTTGGGTTATGTATCACAGATACATTGAACAAGCAGGTGCTGAAAATAATATTAATTATGTTTATGATGAAATAGAAACTAATTCTGCAGATGGTATTGTAGTTGTTAAATGTTCAGCTACTATGGTCAAAGATAAGAACACTCATCAAGTAATATCTTATGGTGAAGCATCACCTAAGAATACTAAAAATTCTTATCCATATGCAATGGCAGAAAAACGAGCTTATGACAGATGTGTTCTTAAGTTATTAGGTTTACATGGATTTGTATATTCAGAAGATGAAATGCCTGAAGAAAAATTACAAAAAGGCAGAGCATCAAGTAAACTTGATAGTAATATTAAAATAGTTAACGTAAAGGAGTTAAAAAATAATGATAAATAAAGTTATTTTAGTTGGTAGATTAGGTGCTGATCCAGAACTTAAACAAACCAAAAACGGTGATAGTTTTGCAAACTTATCTTTAGCTACAAATAAAAAAGTTAAAGATAATGAAAAAACTACTTGGCATAAAATAGTTGTGTTTGATCCAAGAATTGCAGACACAATGGGTAAATATGCTAAAAAAGGTACACAGTTATATATCGAAGGTGAAATTGAAACTAGATCTTATAAAGATGCTAATGACAATCAAAGATATGTTACTGAAATAATTGTACCTAGATATGCAGGTGTAATCAAAATGTTAAGCTCTAAATCTGAATTTAAATCTTCAGATTCTGGTAGCGATTTTGACGATCAGTTTTAATAAAATTCCAGTGCATCTTATCCCTTGAGATGTCTAAACACAATGTTAATGCGCATTGGGAATAAAATGCATTAGTGTGAACATAACACACTTAAAGTAACAATGATTGCTCTAATCTTTGTTACTCCTTTCTGCCAGGGGGGTTGGTTATCTAGTAAAATAGATTGTTACCCCCTGGTTAATGGTTCTGAATAAGTATCAGTCCTAGGTTAATCAGATTAAATTAAGATGAAAACAAGTGCGTTGATAGATCTTAAGCCATTTATAATATGATTTAAATGAGTATTTTAGATTTAAAAAAAGAATTTAAAAAACGAAAACTTAAACTTACAGAATGTGTTGAATCATTAGAAGAACTTAATGATTTTATTACTGTAGATATTCTTAAAAGATCAAATATAGATGCATCTCTTGTAGCATTAGTTTCTGCAACAATGACATTATCAAGCCAATATAATAAAAAAAAATTTACAATTGATCTGTTACAATCAGCTTTAGCTACAATTGAGTCTGATAAATACCGAGAAGACGGTAATAAGCTAAATTAGCTCTTTATTTAACTATTTTTTATTAAGGGTACTCTGCTACCGTATTTTCTCTTTAAGGCTACTCTCCGTTGCTCTCAGAGCGTTTTTTATCATCATTTTTCATGCATATATAGTGAGAATGACCTTTTGGATAAAAACTAACAAAACTATCTGTATTTACTATTTCTTTTTGACAATGTTTGCATTTGCCTACGTTTACGATTAATTCTTTGTTTTTTACCCAATTCTTGTTTTTCAAATTGTTTTTCATTTGGAGTATTATTAGCTAAGTCTTCTAAAAACTTATTTAATTTCATTTATTCATTCAGCTATTTTACCCTTGTTTATACCTTTTTTAATAACGTATTTTTGTGTGCCATTAGCTCCAACATTTACTTCTTTACGAAGTAGTTTAAATATGTTTTTTTGTTTAAGTTCTTTTTCTATTCTTTTTAAAAAACTTTCAATTGATTTAGAATCTCTCATTTTTTTTTCTTTTTATCTTTAGGAAATTTAAATGTTAATATTTCATCAACTTTTTCAAAAAGTCTATCAATCCATTCAAAAAAACTATATAAAATTTTATCTATCATTTTTTCTTAAATAAATCCATTCCAGGTTTAAGACCATAAATACTACCAAATATTCCTAATACTAACCATTTGTAAAATTCCGG
>Ga0208162_1000740_pt1 | contig 17943 bp, 19 predicted proteins | sample CB_VirMetaG_4_FD_184539 | JGI IMG/M metagenome (GOLD analysis project Ga0208162, IMG submission 184539) | Freshwater to marine saline gradient viral communities from Chesapeake Bay - CB_1508_1M Viral MetaG (SPAdes) (version 4) | ecosystem: Environmental > Aquatic > Marine > Coastal | place: USA... | reverse complement strand
ACAGCAACGAATGATAATACTAATGTCTATTGGAGATTGATTGAGAACCCAACATTAACTGGTGCAAGTTGGACAGATCATCCAGATCCAAACTCCTTTATCCAATACGACACAAGTGCTACTGCTACAACTGGTGGAAATATTGTCCTGAGTGGATTTACGATTTCTGGTGGTTCTTCTCTTGTAGAAATTGATGATAAGGCAGCACTACAAATTGGTAGAAGTGGTATTGGAACGATCAGTGATATATACACTTTAGCATGTGCTTCACCTAATACTAACAAAGCAGCACTCGCAGTATTGAACTGGATTGAACAAAGGTAATTTTTTATGAGTGAAGTATATCTTGGTAATCCATTATTAAAGAAAGCAAACACTGCTATTGAATTTACTGAAAAGCAAGTTATTGAGTTCATTAAATGTAAAGATGATCCAATTTATTTTGCAAATAATTATGTAAAGATTGTCTCTCTTGATGAAGGTTTGACACAGTTTCATCCATATCACTTTCAAGAAAGATTAATACACAATTTTCACAATAACAGATTTAATATCTGCAAGATGCCTCGACAGACCGGCAAGTCTACTACTGTGGTATCATATCTTTTGCATTATCTTATTTTTAATGATAGTGTTAATATTGGCATATTGGCAAACAAGGCAGCAACCGCAAGAGAATTGTTAGGAAGATTAGCGACTGCTTATGAAAACTTGCCTAAATGGATGCAACAAGGTATTATATCTTGGAATAAAGGTTCTATCGAGTTAGAAAATGGCAGTAAGATATTGGCAGCTTCTACGTCTGCAAGTGCTGTCAGAGGTATGTCGTTTAACATCCTCTTTCTCGACGAGTTCGCATTCGTCCCAAATCACGTTGCTGACTCGTTCTTTGCATCTGTTTATCCTACTATTACTTCTGGTAAAAACACCAAGGTAATTATTGTATCCACACCACATGGTATGAATCATTTCTACCGTATGTGGCATGATGCGGAAAAAAGTAAGAATGAATATATTCCCACTGAAGTACATTGGTCGGAAGTTCCTGGTAGAGATATTGTTTGGAAAGAACAAACGATTGCAAATACTTCCGAGCAACAATTTAAAGTTGAGTTTGAATGTGAGTTTTTAGGATCTGTCAATACACTAATTAATCCAGCAAAATTAAAAATGTTGGTATATGATGATCCAATTAAGAGAAATGCTGGATTGGATATTTACGAAGAACCAAATAAAGAACACAATTATCTAATCACAGTTGATGTTGCTCGTGGATTGGGCAATGACTATTCGGCATTTATAATTTTTGACATTACAGAATTTCCATATAGAGTTGTAGGAAAATATAGAAATAATGAAATTAAACCTATGCTTTTTCCAAATATAATTTTAGATGTTGCAAATGCATACAATCAATCTTGGTTATTGATTGAGGTTAATGATATTGGAGACCAAGTAGCAAGTATTCTTCAATATGACTTGGAATATGAAAATATTCTTATGTGTTCCATGAGAGGTAGAAATGGTCAAATTGCAGGATCCGGATTTAGTGGAAAAAAATCTCAACTTGGAGTCAGAACAACTTCATCAGTTAAAAAATTAGGTTGCTCAAATTTAAAAACCCTAATTGAAGATGATAAATTAGTGACAAGTGACTACGAAATTATATCAGAACTCACAACATTTGCACAGAAAGGAAATTCATTTGAAGCAGAAGAAGGGTGTAATGATGATCTTGCAATGTGTCTTGTAATTTTTTCTTGGTTGGTTGCACAGGATTATTTTAGAGAAATGACAGATAATGATGTGCGTAAAAGAATTTATGAAGAACAAAGAAATCAAATTGAACAAGACATGTCTCCTTTTGGATTTATTTCGGATGGATTTAATGATGAAACAAGTTTTGTAGATGCTTCAGGTGATAGATGGCATACCGATGAATATGGAGATAGATCTTATATGTGGGATTACATGTAATGACTTTTGATGATGAGATTGAGGTAGAACACCTATTATTTTTTGATCGTAAATGTAGAGTATGTGGAAAAGTTAAAAATTTGATTGAAGACTATTATCTCACAAGAAAAAATAGAAAGACCATAGCATCATCATATTCTTATGAGTGTAAAGAATGCACTAAAAAAAGGGTGAATACAAAAAGATTATCAATAAAAAGGAATATTATTTGGGAATATCCTGATTGGTAAATATCACGCATTGTTTCCCCACTGAAAATACCCCTTTTCATAAATATTTTTAGTTAAATTTGGATTGCGAGGAAAACAAGATGCCAGTTAATTTAGCATCTCCTGGAATCACAGTAAGGGAAGTAGACCTTACCGTAGGAAGAGTTGACCCTGCGACTGGAAAAATTGGTGGTCTTGTAGCACCTTTTTCTCAGGGTCCAGTAAATCTTCCAATAGTAATAGGATCAGAAAGAGATTTACTTGAAGTTTTTGGAAAATCATATAGTAATGATAATCATTATGAGCATTGGTTAAGTGCATCATCATATCTTGCATATGGTGGCCAAATGAGAGTTGTTAGAGTTGATGACGATAATTTAAGTAATGCTCGTAGTGGTGGATCTGCGATTAAAGTTAATAGTGTAGAAGACTATGAAGTTAAATTATATGATGAAAATGTTATTGATGGCCGTGTAGTATTTGCCAGAAATCCAGGTTCTTGGGCAAATGGAATTAGAATCGGTGTTATTGATGGACAAGCAGATCAAACCCTTTCAGTAGGATCAACAACAGGGTTATCTGTTGGTCTCGGGGTTTCTCAAACCGTTCCCGATAATACTGTCATATCTGGAGCAGCAGGCACTTCTGTTTTAGATGGATACTTTAAAGGTATTGTTACAAAAGTAGGAAGTGGATCTGTTGATGTAAAATTTGTTTCGCATGTTTCTGCCGCAGGAACAGAAAAACCAACCGATTATTCATATAATGGAGTGTATTCTTTTAGTAAAGATGTCGTAACATCTTTTGTAGGAGCTGGTGCAGGAACAACTTTCGCAAATATTACTAGAGGAGCATTAGGCAGTACTGCTGATGAACAGTCTGCCACTGGGACTATAAATTCATATTATTTGGAGTCCACATTGGCTCTTGATACGTCTGGTGGAGTACCATTAAGTGCTGATGGGACAACAATTGGCATTTCCACTACTGGAATTACAGTTGGTAACGATTATTTCTTAGTTATTGGAAACGAAGTAATTTCACTTAGTAGTGCTACAATTGGAACAGGTCAAATTACGGGAGTTACTAGAAATGAAGAGGGAACCTCTGCAGCAACACACAATGATGGTGCAACAGTAAAATACGTTAAAAAATATGATATTGGAACAATATCTGAAACGATTAGCAGTAGTGCCACTCAGGTTAAAATTAATTCATCAACAACCAACCTGGAACAAAAAGTTAATGCTGGAGGTTTATTGAAATTTAATAGTGAGTTTGTTACGGTTACTGCATTTACAGATGGAGGTTCATCGGCTCAAACTCCAACAGCAGTGACCGATTGGTTTGATGCTCAAACACTTTCTGTTTCTAAAGAAACTATTGGTGGAACAGAGGTAGTAAAGAAAGTAAATTGGAATACTGTTGCCGAAAGACCAGGAACTTCAAATTATGCTTCTCAAAGAGGATCTAGATTTGATGAACTTCATGTTGTAGTAATTGATGGTGAGGGTAAAATCACGGGAACATCAGGAACTATTCTAGAGAAACACTTAAATCTTTCAAAAGCAAGAGATGGAAGATTTGCTTCTGGTTCTCCTTCATATTGGAGACAATATTTAAAGAATAATTCTGCATACATTTTTGGTGGTGATGCTCCAGAGACTCTTACTGCTTCTGGATTCAGTTCAGGATATCTTGCAACCACAGATAATGGTTGGGATCAAAATGCAGAAGATAGTGCAAGTGGTCCTATTATTTTTGGTGGAGGAGGAAACAACAATCTAGAACTCACTGGTGGTCTTGATTATAATGGTGGTAGTATTGTTGAGGCAACAGGAGCACTTTCTGCAGATCTATCAAAACTTCTTTCCGGATATAGTCTTTTTGAAAATGTAGAAAATTATGCCGTAGATTTCCTTATTATGGGATCCGCAAAGTATTCTAAAGCAGAAGCTGCTTCACTTGCATCCAAGTTGATTGCTGTTGCCGAAGAAAGAGGTGATGCTGTGGCATTTATTTCACCACACAGAGGTGCCTTCTTAACAGAATCTAGTGATAGTTCTTCAAACGTCATTAATAATGATGAAACAATTACTGATGAGATTCTTTCATATTATACATTTGTTCCATCATCGTCTTATGCAGTTTTTGATAGTGGATACAAATATATGTTTGATAGATTTGCAAACACCTTTAGATATATTCCATTAAATGCTGATATTGCTGGAATTTGTGCTCGTAATGACCTTAATAATTTCCCTTGGTTCTCTCCTGCAGGAACTTCCAGAGGATCTGTCTTAAATGCTGTAAAACTTGCGTATAATCCATCAAAATCTCAAAGAGATAGATTATATTCAGCAAGAGTTAATCCAGTAATTTTCTCTCCAGGTTCTGGCATTATTCTCTTTGGGGATAAGACAGGTCTTGCTAGAGCATCTGCCTTTGATAGAATTAACGTGCGTCGTCTGTTTATTTACCTTGAAGATGCAATTTCTGCTGCGGCAAGAGATCAACTCTTTGAGTTTAATGATGAAATTACAAGAACCAATTTTGTAAATATTGTTGATCCTTTCCTTCGTGATGTTCAGGCAAAGAGAGGAATTTTTGAATATCTTGTCATTTGTGATGAAACAAATAATACTTCTGCCGTGATAGATAATAATGAGTTTGTGGCTGACATTTTCATCAAACCTGCAAGGTCAATCAACTTCGTTGGTCTTACATTTGTTGCCACTAGAACTGGCGTTTCATTTCAAGAAGTAGTTGGTAACGTTTAATTTAGAGGTTTAAAGAACAATGGCTACATATCAACAGGAGACTCCTTCCTTTAAAACTATTAATAAGTTTAAAAGTAAATTAACAGGTGGTGGTGCAAGACCAAATTTATTTGAAGTCATATTATCTTTTCCTGGTAATGCCGACGTAAATGATGCATCAGCAGTTGTTGAAGATGCAAGAATTCTTGTAAAAGCAGCTGCTTTACCTGCTTCCACTATAGCACCAATTGAAATTCCATTCAGAGGAAGAACTTTAAAAATTGCCGGTGATAGAACATTTGAAACTTGGACCATTACAGTTATTAACGACACCACATTCAAAATTAGATCTGCTTTTGAAAAGTGGATGAATTACATTAATGAAATGAATAGTGGAAAAGGTGAAACTGACCCAACAGAATATCAAAAAGATGCTACCGTTCATCAATTGGATAGAGAGGGTCAAATACTCAGATCATATTATTTTAGAGACATCTTCCCAACAAATATTTCTACCATTGATTTAAATTATGAAACAACTGACACTATACAAGAATTCACAGTAGAAATGCAAGTTCAGTATTGGGAGGCTAAGAAAGGCACTGCTTCAACATCTGGTGGGCAAGACATTCTCGCAGGTGATATTTGATTTATCTTATTTTTAAAGTAAACTAAATAATAAAATAACAGTCTAGTCAGTTTATACTATGGCAAAACTTTTTGGTTTTTCTATTGAGGATTCAGAAAAAAAATCCAAAGATATAGTTTCCCCCGTTCCTCAAAATAATGAGGACGGGGTTGACAATTATATTAGTAGTGGATTTTATGGTTCATATGTAGATATTGAAGGTCAATATAGAACAGAGTTTGATTTAATTAGAAGATATAGAGAAATGTCACTTCACCCAGAGTGTGATGGTGCCATTGAAGATGTTGTTAATGAAGCAATCGTAAGCGATCTTTATGATTCTCCGATTGAAATTGAACTTTCAAATCTTAATGCTACAGATAAATTAAAAAAAGCAATTAGACAAGAGTTTAAATACATCAAAGAAATTTTAGATTTTGATAAAAAATCTCATGAGATTTTTAGAAATTGGTATATTGATGGAAGATTATATTATCACAAAGTAATTGATCTTAAGAAACCTCAGGAGGGAATTAAGGAACTGAGGTACATTGATCCAATGAAGATGAAGTTTGTTCGTCAGGAAAAGAAAAAGGATAAGAATATCATTGGACCAAATATTCCCGGTCGTGATGAAGCAAAAAATGGAATTGCACCAGAAATTGAAGAATACTTTGTCTATACTCCCAAACCAAATTATCCTACCGGCAATTTACCAAGCGGAGGAAATAAAGGAACAAAAATTGCAAAAGATGCAATTACATATTGTACTTCCGGTCTTGTAGATAGAAATAAGGGAACTGTATTGTCTTATATGCATAAGGCAATTAAAGCACTCAATCAACTTAGAATGATTGAGGATTCATTAGTCATTTATCGTTTATCAAGAGCACCGGAACGTAGAATTTTCTATATTGATGTTGGCAATCTTCCAAAGATCAAGGCGGAACAATATCTTCGTGATGTTATGATGCGTTATCGTAACAAACTTGTGTATGATGCCAACACTGGTGAAGTTCGTGATGATCGTAAATTTATGAGTATGATGGAAGATTTTTGGCTTCCCAGAAGAGAGGGTGGTAGAGGAACTGAAATTACAACTCTTCCTGGTGGACAAAATCTTGGAGAACTTGCTGATATTGAATATTTCCAAAAGAAACTCTATAGAGCACTTGGAGTTCCAGAATCAAGAATTGCCGCTGATGGGGGTTTTAATCTTGGTCGTTCTTCCGAGATTCTGAGAGACGAACTTAAGTTTGCAAAGTTTGTTGGTCGTTTGAGAAAAAGATTTTCTCAGATGTTTAATGATATGTTAAAAACTCAGTTGATTCTCAAAAATATTGTGTCACCTGATGATTGGGAAAAAATTAGTGATCACATTCAATATGATTTCCTATATGACAATCAATTTGCTGAACTTAAAGAAACTGAGATGCTTAATGATCGTCTCGGAACTTTAGCAACTATTGAACCTTATATTGGAAAATATTATTCTACACAATGGGTTCGTAGAAAAGTTCTTCGTCAAACAGACGCAGAAATGATCGAAATGGACGAACAAATTGAGCAGGAAATTAAGGATGGAATTATTCCAGATCCAAGTTCTGTTGATCCAATCACGGGAGAACCATTGCCAGCAGAAGGTGGTGGAGAAATGCTTGGTGATGTTCCTATGGAACCACAGATAAATGGTGGAATCACTGATGCCGATGGTAAAGCTGCCGAGATATAAATAAAAAATATAGATATATAAAATTTTCATGGAAGAAATTGTAAATTTGATTGGTTCAGATTCTTCTGCATCTGATATTAGTGACAAAATTAAAGATGTTTTGTATGCAAAAGCAGCAGAACGGATTGATAATATAAGACCAACAGTTGGAGCATCCATGTTTGATGATGAACAACAATCAGAGGATCAAGAATAATGACAAGAACTTTATTAGTTGGTGTTGGAAATGAGGTTGCACTTAATGTGGCAACTACTTTAGATAATGCAACCGTAGTTAGAGTTTTTAATGGTGTTAGTGGAGTCGCAACTGTCAGTATTGCAAAAAGCACTAATACTGGATATGCAGATACTGCATCAGTAACACTGCCACAAAACCATGTTGAATTTTTTGAAAAAGGTCCTCAGGATCAAATCTCAGCATCAAATGCATTAGTTGTAGGTTTAAAAGTAGGATTCACCGGATAAACAAATGAAACTCATCACAGAAGAAATTTCAAACGTAAAGATCATTACCGAAGGCAAAGGTGCCAATAAGAAATTATACATTGAAGGTGTATTTCTTCAGGGTGATCTGAAAAATCGTAATGGTAGAGTTTACCCAATGGCAACTCTTGAGAAAGAAGTTGATCGTTATAATGAATCTTTTGTTGCAAAGGGTCGTGCTCTTGGAGAACTCGGCCATCCCGATGGTCCTACCGTAAATCTTGATCGTGTTTCTCACAAAATTACTTCTCTTGTGAGAGAGGGAACTAATTTTAGAGGTAAGGCACAAATTCTGAATACTCCCATGGGTAAGATTGCATCTTCTCTTCTTGATGAGGGTGTAATGCTTGGAGTTTCTTCTCGTGGTGTTGGATCTTTAAGAGAAGATCGTAGTGGTTGTAAAGTTGTCGGTGAAGATTTTATGTTAGCAACTGCTGCCGATATTGTTGCTGATCCCTCTGCTCCTGATGCTTTTGTTCAGGGAATTATGGAAGGAAAAGAGTGGGTTTGGGAAGGAGGAATTCTTCGTGAACAACTTGCAGAAAAAACTCAAAGAAGAATCAATACTCTTGTTGATCAAAGAACACTTGAAGAACATAAGTTAAACTTATTCCAAGATTTCTTATCAAATCTTTAATTTATAAATAAATATAGATTAATACAAAAATATCTAATCAAATGTCCGTTGGTAGTAATTTACAAGAAATGGAAAACGTAGTAACCAAAGGCGCTGCTGCATCTGAATCAATGCCAAAAGCTGGAAGCAATGCTTCTGGTGTTTCGACCCCAGGTCAAACTGGCAATTGGGAAGATCTCGGTGGCCCTACTCCAGAAAACTATAAAGCAGATGATAATTCTGCTAAACTCTCAGAGCCAAAAATCGCAACTGTCAAAGACATTGTGAATAGAGGTGCAAAACCTGCTGAACCCATGCCAAAAGGTATGAAGGAAGAAGAGGAAATTGAGGGTGAAGTTGTCGAAGAGGAAGATACTACTGCATCCGAAGAAGAAGTAGTATCTGAAGAAGAGACTACTGAAGAAGAGGTCGTTGTTGAAGAAGAGGAAATTCAGGCAGAGTATGACATTGAAGAAGATGTTGAGGCACTTCTTGCTGGTGAAGAACTTTCCGAGGAATTCCAAGAAAAAGCACGCACCATTTTTGAAGCTGCTATCAAGGCAAAAGTTGCCGAAGTTCAAGAAGAACTGAAGGCACAATACGAAGCAACTCTTGAGGAAGAAGTTTCTACTATTAAGGAAGAACTGACTGATAGAGTTGATGCATATCTTGAGTATGTTGCTGAAGAGTGGATGACAGAAAATCAACTCGCAGTTGAATCAGGTCTTAAGACCGAAATGACCGAATCATTCCTTACTGGAATGAGAAGTCTTTTTGAAGAACATTATGTAACTATCCCTGAAGAGAAATATGATGTAACCGCCGCAATGGTGGAAAAATTAGATGAGATGGAAGATAAACTCAACGAGCAAATTAAGTCAAATATTGCTCTCAAACAAAGATTAGCTGAGTCGGTTGCTGATGTAATCTTCTCCGAGGTTTGTGAAGGTCTTGCACTTTCACAAAAGGACAAACTCGCTTCTCTTGCCGAAAATGTTGAGTTTGATAGTGAAGAGAACTATCGTGAGAAACTGGTAACTCTGCGTAAGTCTTACTTCTCAGAGAATACCGGAGCTCAAAGAGACGAATCAGAGACTATCTCTGAGATTTCAGAGTCTACATCACAACCAGTATCTGGTTTAATGGAATCGTATCTGAGCACTCTGACTAGAGTTTCGCAAAAGTGATTTTTAAATTATAAGTCAAACTAAAATTTTTAACAAGGTAAATTCAAATGCAAGGTTTCAATGCTGAACACCTTCAGGAGAAGTGGGCACCTATCCTCAACCATGAGGGTCTCGGAGGCATCAATGATGCTCACAAGAGAATGGTTACCGCAGTTCTTCTGGAGAACCAAGAAAGAATGCTTCAGGAAGAGAGAGCATTCCTCTCCGAAGCACCCGCAAACACCGTATCTAGTGGTGGTTATGTAGGATCCGGAGCAGAATCATCAGGTGCTCAGGCAGCTGCTGGTTTCGATCCCGTACTGATCTCCCTGATTCGTCGTGCAATGCCTAACCTGGTCGCTTATGACCTCGCAGGCGTTCAACCAATGAACGGTCCTACCGGACTCATTTTTGCAATGCGTTCCCGTTATACCAGCCAGACTGGTACTGAGGCACTCTTCGATGAGGCAGATACCGGATTCTCTAACAGTGGAATCGGAACTGGTGGTAAGTATACACCTAATTCCCAAGGCATTGCCGATGCCGTTGGTTTAGGAACCACTGGTTCACAGGGTGGTAGCAATCCTGGTCTCCTTGATCCAACCACACAGACCGAAGCAGGTTATACTGTCGGTCAGGGCATGTCCACTGCTCAGTCAGAAGAGCTGGGTGCTGGTGAGTCCTTCAACGAGATGGCATTCTCAATCGAGAAAGTCACCGTTACTGCGAAGTCAAGAGCTCTGAAGGCAGAGTACTCTTTAGAACTCGCACAAGACCTCAAGGCAATTCATGGTCTGAATGCTGAGGCTGAACTCGCAAACATTCTCTCCACAGAGATTCTTGCTGAGATCAACCGTGAAGTCATCAGAACTCTCTACAAGGTTGCTGAGCCCGGTGCACAAGCAAATGTTGCTACTGCCGGTACTTTTGACCTCGACGTTGACTCCAACGGTCGTTGGTCTGTTGAGAAGTTCAAGGGTCTGATTTTCCAAATCGAGCGTGATGCGAACGCAATCGCACAGAGAACTCGTAGAGGAAAGGGCAACATGATCCTCTGCTCTGCTGATGTTGCTTCGGCACTCACCATGGCAGGAGTTCTTGATTACACCCCTGCACTCAATGCAAACCTCAACGTTGATGATACTGGTAATACCTTTGCAGGTATTCTTGCCGGTAAGTATCGTGTATACATCGATCCTTATTCTGCAAACTCTGCTGCTTCCCAGTACTACGTTGCTGGTTATAAGGGTTCTTCACCTTATGACGCAGGTCTGTTCTATTGCCCATACGTTCCTCTTCAGATGGTTCGTGCCGTTGGTGAGAACACCTTCCAACCAAAAATTGGATTTAAGACTCGTTATGGTATGGCTGCAAACCCATTTGCAAGTGCTGCTGGTGGAGCAAACACTGGTGGTCTCCGTACCAACGACAACCGCTACTACAGAAGAGTCAAGGTCACCAACCTCATGTGATCACGGTTCACATATTTTTTCAGAGGGTTCTTCGGAACCCTCTTTTTTTATCTAAATACAAATAAAAACAAATGGCAACTGCATTTGATGGGCAGATAGATAATAGAAATTTTTTATCTCCTGTTGGTTTTAAATTTACTTTAACAAAAGAACCAAAGGTAACTTTTTTTTGCAACTCTGCAAGAATACCAGAAATTTCTTTAGGAACTGCTACTCAACCATCATATCTTAAAGATATTGATATTCCTGGAGATAAGTTAAGTTATGGTGATTTTTCTTTAAGATTTTTGGTAGATGAAAATCTTGAAAATTATATGGCAATTCATAATTGGATGAGGGGTCTTGGATATCCCGAAACAACACAAAATTTTAAAGAACTATTAGAAAATGATGAAGGTCAAAGAGATATACAAGAACAATTTAGTGATGGTAGCCTTCACATTCTAAACAGTAATTTTAGAGACGTAGCTATTGTTAGATTTGAAAGTCTATTTCCCGTAACATTATCTTCTCTTGAATTTGAAGCATCAGAAAATGATACAAACTACTTTACAGCAGAGGTCTCTTTCAAGTATACTATCTACAATATATTTGCTCCAAATAATAGAACCCGTTTATGAACCTTGATCAAATTCAGGAGATGTGGGAAAAAGATTCCCAGATCGACCCTGATAATCTACATGATGAATCACTCAAAATTCCACAACTTCACTCAAAGTATTATACAGTGTATAATACCATTACATTGTTGAGAGAGAAGGCAAGAGAAACTTATAATAAAGTCAGACTGGAAAGATATAATTACTACACAGGAAAAGCATCGGCAGAAGTCTATGTAGAAAATCCTTTTCCATATAAAGTTAGAGATAAAGAGGCATTGCAAAGATATTTGGATGCCGACGAAAAATTAAATACTATTGACCTTAAAATTCGTTATTATGATGTAATGTTAAAATTTCTTGAAGAAGTTATTAAAAATATTTCCAACAGAACTTTTCAAATTAAAAATGCAATCGAGTGGCACAGATTCCAAGCAGGGTTTAACTAATGGACGAAGACATTTATTACTCAATAGAATTAAACTATAGAGGAATAATGATGATACATGAGGGTTTACGTCAGGCAGTTGAGAAGTGGTCTGGCGGAGATCCTAATGAGCAACAAGATTTAATTGCTATGAGAGATAATTTTTATAGACTTCTTTTAGAGTATCGATTTGAACATATGAACTAAATACTCATAGGTGAATCCTATGGATTATGTCTCATTTGATTATTTCTAAAAAGAACGAAGTATTTCTTCAGGTAAAGGCAGAACCACATATCTACTACGAGTTAGCAGATCAATTTACCTTTGAAGTGCCGGGTGCAAAATTTATGCCTCAGTATCGTAGTAAATACTGGGATGGAAAAATTCGTTTATTTAATACTCAAACGGGAGAAATCTATGTTGGGTTATTGGATAAAGTTACACAGTTTTGTGATAATCATGGATATACTTATGAGTTCGTAGATAATAAGTTTTATGGTCTTCCATATGAGTCTAATAATCTCATCTCAAAGGAAGGTGTGAAAGATTATATGACTGTTATATCTAAGTATTCTCCACGGGACTACCAAGTAGAGGGAGTATACGACGCCCTAAAACATAATAGAAGGTTGTTGATATCCCCAACTGCCTCTGGAAAGTCTCTGATGATATATTCTGTTGTGAGATATCACGTTGAGAAAGGACGAAATATTCTGATAGTCGTTCCGACGACTTCCCTAGTAGAACAGATGTATAAAGACTTTGCAGACTATGGTTGGGACGTAGGTTCATTTTGCCACAAGATCTATGCGGGACGTGAAAGAGAGACCGATTCTCAGGTGATTATCACCACCTGGCAGTCCATCTACAAACTACCCCGCAAATACTTTTCAAGATTTAATGTGGTCGTTGGAGATGAAGCACACCAGTTCAAATCAAAGTCTTTAATATCTATAATGACAAAACTTGCTGATGCAAAGTATCGTTATGGATTTACTGGTACATTGGATGGAACACAAACACACAAATGGGTTTTAGAAGGATTGTTTGGCCCATCATATAAGATTATTAAAACTAAAGAACTCATGGCTAAAGGTCATGTTGCCCAATTAGATATTAATGTGCTTCTACTGAAGCACCCAGCGCATAAATTTGAAACTTTTGAGGATGAAGTTCAATATATTATTAACCATGAACGTCGAAATAAATTCATAAGAAATCTTGCTCTCGATCTTAAGGGTAATACTCTTATTTTATTTTCCAGAGTCGAAGGTCATGGGCAACCATTATTCGATTTAATAAATAATCGTAGTGTAGAAGATCGTCATGTATTCTTTGTTCATGGTGGAGTGGCAACTGAAGATCGTGAAAAAGTAAGAGAGATTACGGAAAAAGAAAACAACGCAATCATTGTTGCTTCATACGGAACATTTAGTACAGGAATTAACATTAAAAATCTTCATAATGTTATTTTTGCTTCTCCTTCTAAATCCAGAATACGTAACCTGCAAAGTATCGGCAGAGTACTCAGAAAAGGGAATAACAAAACAAAAGCAACTTTATATGATATCGCTGACGATATATCCTACAAATCCAGGAGAAATTATACCCTTAATCATTTAATAGAAAGAATTAAAGTTTATAATGAAGAAAACTTTAACTACGATATAGTAAACATACCACTTAAGAACTAATATGGGAGATGAATTTTACGCAATATTAAAACTTACATCTGGTGAAGAGATATTATCTCTCATTTCTATCGATGAAAACGATGGTGATCCTTTAGTTGTTTTGCAAAATCCAATTACTATGAAAGTTCTTCATAGTCCTCATGGAATGCACATTAAAGTTAAATCATGGATAGAAATGTCTTCTGATGATTTCTTTATCATAAAACCTGATAAAATTATGACAATGACAGAAACTAAAGAAGAAAGATTGATTGAGATTTACAATAGTTATCTTGAAGATGATAGTGATTTGGATTTATACAGTCCTTCAGAACCTTCTATTGAAAAATCTTCTGGTAAGATTAAACCATCAAGAAAAATGGGGTATATTTCTTCAGTAGAAGAAGCAAGAAAAACATTAGAAAATATTTTTAAACTTGAAGATACTAAAGAAAGCTAAAACCTCATCTTCAAACCTAACAAAGGTAGTCTACTCATAATTCATCATGTTGTCAAGCCTTTAAAAAATGTGTTATAATAAAAACAACTTATAATACTTAAGAGTAATGAATTATGCCCAAGAAGAAATCAGAACATTATGTTAATAACAAAGAGTTGTTGGAGGCAATGATTAACTACCGTGCACGGGTGGAAGTATCATATAAAAAGGTTTTTAATAGAGATCTCACCGAACAACCAAAACAGGAAAGAGGAAAGCAGTGGGAGGGTAAACCACCAATTCCAAATTATCTTGGTGAGTGTTTTTTAAAGATTGCAACACACCTCTCTTACAAACCCAACTTTGTTAACTACATGTTCCGTGAGGATATGATTTCTGACGGCATTGAAAATTGTGTTCAATATATTCATAACTTTGACCCAGAGAAGTCAAAGAATCCTTTTGCATATTTTACTCAAATTATTCACTATGCTTTTCTGAGACGTATCCAGAAGGAAAAGAAGCAACTGGATATCAAGACCAAGATCATTGAGAAGACTGGGTTTGATGAGGTTATGATGGTTGACGACAGCTTGCTTTCTGGGCACAGTTCAGACTACAACACTATTAAAGATAATATTCAATATAGAAATCGTTAATAAATAATGTTGCTTTTGTTTGTGGTTATTCAAGAGCAAAGGATTGGGGCATTTTGCCCCTTTTCTTATATAAACTTATATAAATACTATTAACCACAAACAAAAAGCAGATGAAAGAATTTTTACCAGGATTGAGAGATTTTGTGTGTCCTCCTGTTGATGAGGGGGAAGTAATAGATATTGGATGGGGTGGGAGTTTGCCCGGAGAACAAAATTTTAATTGGGGAATATCTCACGACGATGAATGGAAAATTAATCAAAGTATTGGAGTTAAAAAATCCTGGGAAAACGATGATGAAAGAAGAATGAAATTGAGTGAAAGAAATAAATTGGTGAAATCGCAAGAGATGAAAGACAGATGGAAAAATCCTACTCCAAAACAAATTTTAGAAAGGGAACGTCTTAGGGAAATGGGAAAATCAATACCAAAACCCTGGACTAAAAATAAACGGAACAGGGTTGGACGAAAAGTGTATGGATGTGGTATAATATATGATAATGCTTTCTCTGCTGCTGATGCTATTGGAATTCATCCAGTAAATATTCGTCGTAGATGCAGATTAAATACTTATACAGATTGGTATTACATTTGATATGCGCGTCGCAATTTTAACCGACACTCACATAGGGGCAAGGAAAAATTCAAAATATTTGCATGATTATTTTGAAAAATTTTATAATGAAATATTTTTTCCAACTCTCGACAAAGAAAATATCAAATCCATAGTTCATATGGGTGATGCTTTTGATAATCGTAAATCAATCGATCTAAAGGCATTAGAATGGGGTAAAAAAGTTATTTTTGATCCAGCTGCTGAAAGAGGAATTGATTTTCATTTGATTACCGGTAATCACGACGTTTACTTCAAAAACACAAATGAAGTTAATTCACCAGGTTTGCTTCTATCTGATTATAATAATATTTCTGTATATTATGAACCTACCGAAGTGAAATTGGGGAAACTTAAAGTTCTTTTTATACCTTGGATTAATTCTGAAAATGAAAAAATATCTCTCGACACTATTAAAAAGACTTCTTGCAGGTGTGCGATGGGGCACCTGGAGCTCCAAGGATTTAGAGTTAATCGACAAATCATCATGGAGCATGGTTTGGAGAGCAAACTATTTGAGAAGTTCGATCATGTCTTCTCGGGACACTATCACACTCGATCGTCTGACGGAAGAATCTCATACCTAGGAAATCCTTATGAGATGTATTGGACGGATGTCAACGACACTAGAGGATTTCATATATTTGATACGGAAACCCTCACCCTGACTCCAATTAATAATCCTTATAAATTATTTCATAACATCTATTATGAGGATACCAATTACAAACTTTTTAATGCTTCAGAATATGAGAGTAAAATTGTAAAAGTTATTGTTCGTAAAAAATCAAACCCGAAAGATTTTGAAAAGTTTATTGATAAACTTCACTCCGTTGGAGTTCAGGAACTTAAAATTGTAGAAAACTTTGACATTCATGAATCTGAAGAATTTGAAGTTGATGAAGAAGAAAATACAATTTCAATTTTAAATCGATATATTGATGAATCTGAATTTGAGTTTGATAAAAGTATTATTAAAGGTATTTTTCAGGATTTATACAGACAAGCTTGCGAAGTAGAGTAATGTATCTCCTCACACTCAAAGACAACAGAGATGACGGAGCATATGCCGTCCAAGACAAGTATGGACATAAAGTTTTGTTTTTGTTTGAAGAGGAGGATGATGCCGAAAGATATGCTATGATGCTGGAAGACCAAGAAGATGCTATAATGGCCATCGTAGAGGTGGACGATGCCCTAGCAATCAAAACTTGTAAACACTACAACTACAAGTACGCCGTGATCACCCCTAATGACATTGTAATTCCTCCTAAGAATGATAACCTTCAAGAAGATTAAATATAAAAACTTTCTTTCATCTGGCAATCAGTTTACTGAAATTGATTTTCAACAACATCATACAAATTTGATTGTTGGGACAAATGGTGCTGGTAAGTCTACGATGTTAGATGCACTTACTTTTGTTTTGTTTAATAAACCATTTCGCAAGATTAATAAACCTCAACTAGTCAACACAACTAACGAGAGAGATTGTGTTGTGGAGATTGAGTTTGATGTAAATGGAAGAGAATATTTGGTTCGTCGTGGAATTAAACCAAATATTTTTGATATTGAAGTGAATGGAAATCTTCTTCATAAGGAAGCGGATGATCGTGCCAATCAACGCATCTTGGAAGAAAATATTCTAAAGGTAAATTATAAGTCTTTCACACAGATTGTAATTTTGGGTAGCAGTACCTTTGTACCTTTTATGCAATTGACGACATCAAATCGTCGTGAGGTGATTGAGGATTTGTTGGATATTCGTATCTTCTCGGCAATGAATGGATTGTTGAAAGATAAGATGAGGGAGAAGAAGGATCAAGTTAAGTCTTTGTCTTTGAAGAAAGATACACTCAAAGATAAGATGAAGATGCAACAAGAGTTCATTGAAGAACTTGAGAATCGTGGTAATGCCAATATTAATACCAATAAAGAAAAGATTGCCAAGTTAGATGGTGAAGTTGGTGTTTATATGTTAGAAAATGCCAGAACAGAAGAAGAAATCCATAAGTTTACCAAAGAACAAGAAGAGGTTATGAATGCCGGAGATAAGTTAGTAAAGCTTAACAATCTTAAGGGAAAACTCTCTCAAAAGGTAAGCACAATTACCAAAGAACATAAGTTTTTTACCGAAAATACGGTATGCCCCACCTGCACACAGGAGATTAAAGAAGAGTTTCGTGTAAATAGAATTAGTGATGCTCAAAATAAGGCAAAGGAACTTAAAGATGGTTATGCAGAACTTGAGAAAACAATTAAGTCTGAACAAGAAAGAGAGCGTCAATTCAATGCCCTATCCAAGGAGATTACAAAGTTAACGCATGGTATTTCTCAAAACAATACTCGGATTTCCCTCAACCAGAGACAAATCAGAGATCTTGAAAATGAAATTCAAACTATTACCAATCAGTTACAAAACCGAAATACTGAACATGAGAAGTTAGAAGAGTTTCGAGAAAATCTCCAAAAGACAATAGAAGACCTCTC
>Ga0208162_1000739_pt1 | contig 17949 bp, 24 predicted proteins | sample CB_VirMetaG_4_FD_184539 | JGI IMG/M metagenome (GOLD analysis project Ga0208162, IMG submission 184539) | Freshwater to marine saline gradient viral communities from Chesapeake Bay - CB_1508_1M Viral MetaG (SPAdes) (version 4) | ecosystem: Environmental > Aquatic > Marine > Coastal | place: USA... | reverse complement strand
TACTTGGATTATCTTCTGTTTTTGTAAGTGTACCACCACCAACTGTTAAATCATTACTTTGACCAGATTGGTCTGTAACTGAATTTCCATCTTTCAAAACAAAAAAGTTAAAACTACTTGAGCCAGTATAGGTAATACTAGGAGAAGTATTTATTTTCCATTCACCAGTTGTGCTATCTGTTTCACCGAATACTGTCGGTGCTAATGTTTGATTATCTACTCTATGATAATGAGCCATACTGCCATCAAAATATTCTGCATCATCTCCTCTCCTACCGATAGTAATATCATAATTAATTCCACTTGGAGAGCCAATACCAAATTTTGTATTTGAGTTTTGTGATGGATAAGAAGGTGAACCACTAAATGATTGCAGTTCTCCATTTATCCAAATTTTAACTCTGTCTGATGCGGTTGCTAAAGAAGTATCCCAGTTAGCTACAAAATGATACCAACCATTAGTATCTCTAAATTTAGCATTTGTATTTGCATCTATTTCTGCTGAACCACCATTATAAGAGAAGATACCGATATTATCTCCAGAGTTTATTCTAACACCTGCATAGTCTGTTGAGTTTAATCTTTCTGAATAAATCCATTGATTTGAACTTAAACCACTTCTTTTAAACCAACAAGAAATAGTACCTTTAGTTCTATTTCCTGCTGTTGGATTAGTATTTGTAAGATATGTACTAGCCATGTTAATTAAATTGTCCTCCACCTGTTGCACCGAAGCTAGAAGTTAAGCTAAATGCTCTATCAACTGTTTGTGCTTCGGCATCTGTAATTCTTAAAGTAAAATTATAAGTTGTTGGTGTAGTTGAACTACCACCAAAATCACTTGTTGTTATCACACCTGTAGATGAATTTAAAGTACAATTTGCTTGTGAGGCATTTGTTAATACAGATGTTACTTCAGAAAAAGTTATTGAACTATCAGAAGAACCTGCAACTGTTGCTACAGTTCCTGAAAAATTACCAGCAATCGTACCTAATGATCCTGCTGCTGTAGAAAAACTAGGTGCAGTAGATGCTGTTATAATATTGTTTGTTGATCTTCCAGCATTACCATCTGGATTTTCAACTCTAACATAATAATTGCCACTTGCTAAAGTTACATTAACTGAAAGTGTCGTTGCGTTTGTAAATGAAACTGTATTAGAATTTGTAATAGCACCTGTTGAACCATTAACAAATTCAACAGAGGGTATTGAAACAAAGTTTGTTCCTGTAATACTTATTGTTGTAGCAGTAGCTGGAGCAATAGTTTGAGATACATTGGCTACTGTTGGTTTAGTTTCTGCTGCATCAATCCAAGATAATTGGTTTGTGCTTGAACCATTACTAGCTAAAACTTGATTTGCTGATCCAACTGATGTTGGTAAAATTAAAGTGTATGATTGTCCAGCAGAGTGAGCTGGAGATTGTATTTTAACTCCATGAGAATTTTGTGAACAATTTAAAGTAATCTTACCATCTGCTGAAGAACCATCTCCTCTTGCAGTTAAACTATTAGCTTCTACTGTAGCAGTAGTAAGAGTTTTACCTGCCATTGTCGTAGGTAATCTTGCATCATTTAAAGTTCCTGATGTAATATTTGATGCAGCTATACTTGCAACATTGAATGTTCCAAAACCAACTATATCAATAATATCTGCTTGTGTTGCACCAGTTGCTAATACTACTGATGTTCCTGAAGTTACAGTTACATCTGTACCATTAACTAATTTAACACCATTTAAATATACATCTATAAATCCTGCATCATAAGCAAGTGTATTGCCATTATCATCTGATCCTGTAAATGTAGTTTGATTTGCAGAAGCTGTGTATTTAAATCTTGCAGATGTTCCATTAACTGTAGAACCTGCTGCTGCCCAACCAGATGATTTATAAACTTTTAATTCATTAGCAGTAGTGTCAAAATATAAATCACCCACATCCAAAGAACTACTTGGTGCTGAACTTGCAACTCTATATCTTTCACCAAAACTATTAACACCAGTAATATTTGCTGCTGTTGTATTAACATTTGATATTGAACCAGCTACAGTATTAACATTGGAAATAGAACCACCTACATTAGTAACATTAGTATTGTTAGATGCTACTGTATTAATGTTAGTTGAGTTACCAGCAACTGTATTTACATTTGCTATTGATCCACCAACATTTGTTATATTAGTATTATTAGATGCAACTGTATTTATGTTTGTAGAGTTTCCAGCTACAGCAGTAATGTTAGAATCATTATTTGCAACTGTTGTAATATTAGAACTGATTGCAGCTACTGTTGAAACTTCTGTAGCTTTAGGAGTTAATCTATGAAAAGTGTAAGTATTTAATGTTGTAGTTGTTTCTACAAGTACACCAAATCCTGCTGTTAAAACTGTAGAACCACATCCAGTTATTGTTACTGTAGAACCACCTACAGTTCCACTTGATATACTAACAGTTCCTCCAGAGGGTGTTCTTGTACTTGATATTGCTTGTATTGAAACGATTGTTCCTGCACCATCATTTACATCTGGATTTGTATTTGGAAAACTTGTTTCATTTGCTATAGGAAAAAAACCACCTACATCATCTACTAAATCTATAACTCTTGCATTGATAGCAGCAGTTGTTGCTATGAAGTCATCACTATTAGACCATGATTGACCAGAGTTAATTAATTCAGATGTATCTTTATTTAAAAATCTAGTGTCAGATGCTGATGTTGTATAGAAAGTATTATTGTCTGGTGTATGAGATGCTTGTTCTGAACTTGTAACTATAGCTGCATCTGCAATCTTACCAATCGTTACAGCATCATCTGCTATCTTTGCAGTAGTTACATTAGTATCAGCTATCTTTGCTGTTGTAATTTGTGAGTCTGCAATATGTGCAGTATCAATACTACCATCTACATAATGTTCTGAATCTATACTATCATCTGCAATCTTACTTCCATTAACTGCGTCTGCATTTATTTTAGCAGTTGTAATTCCATTGTCAGCTATTTTAGCTGTTGTAACATTTGCATCTGTAATTTTTGCAGTAGTAATTGCATTGTCTGCTATTTTAGTTGTAGTAACTGCATTAGCATTTATCTTTGCTTCTGTAACTGCATTAGCATTTACTTGTGATGCTTGAACTGCATTGTCAGCAATCTTTGCATTAGTAACTGCATCATCTGCAATTTTAACTGTAGTAACAGAACCATCTGCTAATGTTATAGTTGTAACAATTCCAGTTGGAATTGAATTACTTGTTTTAGATAATATACCAATATAAACATTTGAGATAGAACCTGATGTAAGAGTTCCAGAATCAAAAGTAACATTGATTGTTGTATTAGAAGAAAATGAAGATGAAGCTATTGTTCCAACTAAAGTATTAGCTGAATCTATAATTTTAATTCTTCTACCTGCATGATAGATTGCACTTACATCTACACCATTAATTGTAAAAGAAGTTGCTGATGCGTAAGCTGCTGTATAAGCACCATCACCATCACCATATTCTATCCATTGTGCATCATTGAACCACTCTCTAGTATTCTTCATCAATGCTCTGATTGCATTGTTTAGATTAGAAGGTAGCATTCCTTCTGCAACAGAAATACCATTTAATGATGTGTTACTAGCTTGTGTTGTTGAATAATCTTTTATACCTGCCACTTTATTCTCCTATGAACCAAGCAAATGCTTTATTGTTTTCTTGATTCTTTTCGTTAATCAATGCGTTGATAGCTTCTTCAATTTGTCTTTGAAAGAACTCTTGAGTTTCAAAACTGTATCTCACATTATCTATATCACTTTTATCTGTCATCTCAAGCCTGATCTTGATGCAACAATATCTATTCCTTGTGCATCTTTCCAAGCTCCTCCACTTGGTATTTTTACATTAAATTTTACATATCTTCCAGATTGTCTTACTGGATTAATACCTGTTGTATTCATACTTGAAACAGATGATTCTGTACTACTATCTGCTAGTTTATCTCTAGTTTTTATAGTTACAGTAGCTTCAGCATCTACAATAGGTCTTACACCTATTATATTTGATCTTGTTCCTGGAAACAACTCAATTTCTGAAGTTTCTATTTCTCCTACATTTGCAGTACCAGAAAAGATAGCTGCTTTAAAATTATTATCTATTGCACCTAATAGTAATTGTCCTCCAGACCAAAAGTCAGTATCTAAAGCAATATTAATTTGATCCAAGTTTTGAGATATAATATCCATTAACTCTACTGTATATGCACCAACAAACTGTGAAAATATTGTACTAGCATTAGCTTCAGCAGTTGACCATTTTTGTGTAGCATAATTATAAATTAATATTTTATCACAAATACCTGTAGTGTTAGATGTATTAGAAGCTGAAGGATATAACCACATAGCAAGTTGATTAAATGGATCAACAGCAGCACATATTCTATCAGCAAATGCTTTATTTAAATCTACATCAAAAAATCTATTTACTTTTTCTGCACCAATAGAAATAACTTGATCGCCATTGATTTCAAAGAAACCATCATCTGCATAAAAGAATACTCTACGATTATCTTGACAAACTGTTCTACCATATACTGCACCTCTGTTAGGTGATATTACTGATAATCTAAATACTGTTGCACCACCTACATAGTCCATACGAACTATTTGATTTTGCCTAAACACATAACCAATCTCTCCTGATGTTATGTGTGTAATCTGTCCACCTGAACCTGGTAGGTCTTGCAAGTCTGATTGTTTAGTTCCAGGCGACCAAGTTCCAATATCATTGATACCTGACCATTGTATTCTATTAGATGCGTTACTATGATTTCCTGTAACTAAAAAATCTCTAATAACTCCTGATACTCTAAAGTTAGGTAAAGTACCACTTGTTGTAATAGTAGATAAATTTGCAAAATTAGTTGATGTACCCATTAAAAAATATTGTGGAGCATCTACACCATTTGTTGCAATTATATAATTACCAAATTGTGTAAAAGTCCAAAAGTCATCATTAGAACCTGTAAGACTTCCTTTTCTTGAAGTAAAAGTACCACCAGCTAATTGATATATATTTGTGTTTGTAGAAACAAAATTAAAAACTGTATTTGAATTATCTCTAAATGAACCAGCACCTCTACTATCAGCAGCAATATTATTTGATGAATAACTTACTAATGATGGAAATCTTTTATAGGATTGTCTTGCAAAATAAACATTGTTAGCAACATTAGCACCAGGATTATTATGCTCTGGTTGGTCAGGAAGCCATTCGCCAAAAGGTACTTGCATTATTCTCCTATTGGTTATTATTTGTTATTGCAACATAATTATCATTAAAAGAACTTGCTACAGTTACATCTGATCTTTGTTGTAATGGTGCATTACCATATTGATCTTCTCTGTCATTTCTCTCAAGTCTTTCAAGTGCTGTTACATATTGTTGTTGCCATTGTTGTACCTGTCTTGGTTCAATGCCACCTAAAAAATTAGCAGCATGATATAAAGCACCATATAAATAAATTGAAGGATGATTTGATAAAATATAATTTGATGTATTAGTTGATGATAAAGGATCAAACTCCTTATAATAATTAATTGTTGCTGTATATGTAGATGCTGGTGTTGGAGCAAATCTAAAGTTATCTCCTAATATTGTAAATGTGCTTGGCATACCAGAAGTTGAACTACCTTTTATTTGATCCATTTGAGCTGGAGTAATATATTTTAAAGCATATTTAGTTCCACCTTCTACAATATACATATCTCTTAATTGTAAAAATCCTGTAGGAAGTGCAACTGTTTCTGCATTAATAGTAAATGAAGCATCTGTTGCATTCATTTTTCTTATTCTTAATTTTGAGTTGAAATCTTTTTCAGCCAACACTATAAAATCTTCGGCTATCTCTGATGTTAAATCTGTTCTATTTAACCAATTTGCTATTGATGTTTTTAATTCTGTGTATGTAGATAAAGCCATTATATATTACCTTCTGCTGTTTTGAAATATCTAAACTCTGTTGAATTTAGTTTTTTCTTTAATATTTTTTTTTGTACTTCTGGTGGTAGTCCAAACCAATTATTACTTCCATTATACTCATTTGCCCAAACAGATAAAGCAATAGTTGGAATACTAGCCACTCTCTTTAAATCTCTGGATTTAGAATATCCATCATTTAAATTAAGTAATCTTTTATTGTGTTTAAGATGTGGATCAATATTAACTTCTTCCTTAACAGCAATTTTACCTTCCATGTCATCTTTCATGTAGGTAGTTTTATTTAAACCATCAATAGTAATATCTTTTCTCATCTTCCTTGTCCTTTGTACCTAGTTAGTTTTTTTTGTCTTTTTTCACTTTTGTTCAAAGATTTTTTATGAACACCTGGTCTTTTAGGTGGTTTATCTCTTGGAACAAAGTGGACAAACTTTTGTCTTGCCACTACGCACTCATTTCAGTTACATAGACATCTGTAGATGAACCATGAAATACTGCAATCTTTTCGCCAGGTGAAACTTTTAATATTTCTATTTCTCCAGATGGTAATAAAGCTGATGTTGCACTTGCAGTAGGTGAAGCACCTAAAACAAAATGGAAATTAGCTGAACCAACTATTCTAATATATTCAGTTTGTGAACCAAATGCACTAGATGCTGCTGAAGAATTATTGGTATTAATTTTTTGTGTAGTACCAGGTCTTAAAGCATAATTATAACTCATATTTTTTCTCCTAATTTTTTAGGGGGGAAGTATCGCTAGACAAGATCCCCCCAGTTAGTATTTATCTTCTTATAACAAATGTCACAAGTAATTTTTTAGCTCCAGTAGAACCACCATCTGTAATTAATTCAATAGTTCCATTTTCTTCAACTCTATTAGCAGCAGTAGGTTCAGCAGAATCTACAGTACCAGCAGCAGAACCAGAGTGTGCAACTGTGATTCCTCCACCAGTTACAGCAGTACCACCTATTTCAAAAGAAATAGCTGCGTTGCCACCAGAAATTGCACCTTGTAAAGCAGTAATAATTTTAATTATTTTACCACCATCAGGTACAGCAACAAAAGTTGATGAAGCTGTTGAAATATCTTCTATTTCAGCAGTTAAAAAGTAATCGTTTAATGTTCTCATTTTTTATCCTATTTATTTGCTTCGTTCCGACTTCAAAATAAATCTTCAAAGACCAAACAAAATTGTTAATTGATTGATGGGGGATTGCTCCCCCACCAGATTAAGTATTATGAAGTAGTTAAGTCTGTAACTAATCCACTAGCTTTTTCGTTTCTTGACACAAGAGTGTACTCTGCCAACATAAATCTCTGATCTGCATCAGCAGTTTGTGCTGGAGTTTGTAGAGCAAAATCTCTCAAGAAAGCAACTGCCCAGTAGTCCATCTCTAATACAAGAGCATCCTGACCTTTTTTAGCAGCAGTAGCATTTGCACCTCTGATAAATCGGTTTGGAGCAACTTGTAGAGTTCCGAAATCTGACTCATATACATCAATAGAAGTAACTAATCTTCTATCTTCTGCTTGGTCAAATCTAGTTGAACCACCAGTAAAGCCAGATAGTTTTTGTTTATTGAAAGCACCAACCATAATCATGTTTGGATTTCCACCTTCATTAAAGCATGATCTCAATACACCTTTTAACTGATCTTCAGTAAAAGCTCTTTGAGTTCCATCTGTTCTAGCAGCACCATTTCCAGCACCAGAACCACCAGCACCTGCATCAACATTGGTTTCAATCCAAGTTTGACAGCCACCTAGTTTTCTAGCAGTAGAAGCATTACCAGCAGCTTTTGCTACATTAGATAAAAGAGCAGTTTCCATATCTCTTTTTAATTCTTTTGCAGATTTTGCTACTTGATAAGCTAACTCATTGTTTCTACCAGCAGCAGTTACAGCATCATTTGTTCCTGATACTTGAACAGCTTTTGTAGAAATTTGAGTATGGTTTTCTTCTTTAGTAGTTGCACTCAATGTAGGGTAACTAATCGTTGCACCCTCAACTGCATGGTTAGCAGCAACATCTGCTAACGCATCTGTTTGCCATTGGTGAGTAGTTTGTGTTGCTTTTTCTTTAGCAACTCCAGACATAAAAGGTGTTTCAGTTGGTGATATTGAATAAATAATATCTGCCAAATCTTCTCTTATGCCGACTGTTTGGTATGTTTGATATACAGCCATTGTTTATCTCCTTATTTAGGTTATTGTTTATAAATAACGCATCAAAAGATCAGTTGCGTCTTTTGGACTTCCTGACTTTTTCAACGCTCTAATTTGATTCAACCTAGATTTAGAGTTTAATTCTTCTTTAGTAGATTTTGTGCCTGACTTAACAAACTTACCAGATGGTCTGATTTTTTTAGAAACTAAATTAGGTTTAACTTCTTTAGATTTCTTATAACCCATTCCATCCATAATCACATCAAACATTCTTGAGTCATAAATTCTTGAAACATCCTCATTAGAGAATCCTTTAGAACTTAAATAACTAACAATATTTGATTTAACTGTTGCACCCTTTATTGGGTCAGCTATCTCTGGATGTCTTAAGTGAAGTTTTCTTTGTTCTTCTCTTAATATTTCCTGAAATTGAGTTTGCTGATGCTCTCTCAATTTTTGCTGTGCATCTTGTATCGTATTTTTTCGTTTCTGAATTCTACGATCAATCTTTGCAGCTTCAGTTGGATCTTCATCCCAAAGTTTATCTAGTTCTTTGGAATTCATATCGTTGTTAATTTCAGCATTCAAAGTAACTACCAAAGAGTTTAAATCATCCATCTTTGTTGAATACTGTTTTTTAAGACGATCTTCTTCAGATTTTAGCTCTCTTTTCTCAATCGCTATTTCTTCAGTCTTTCGTCTATAGTCGGCATCTTTTTGATAACCTGCTTTTAATTCTTCAAGGTCAACATCAATCTTTTCACCATTAACTGTAACTTGGTGTAGATTGGTTGTTTGTTCTTCAATCGCATTTTCATCTTCTGATGCTTCTTCTTCGGCTGGAGCTTCTTGAGTTTCCTCTTGTTGAGCTTCAGGTTGTTGTTGAACTTCTTGATTATCTTCAGCTTTCGCTTCTGTTTCTTTCGGTTCAACTGGTGTTGCTTCTTCTTGTGGTTTGTTGATAACACCTTTGGTGTCCATCAAACCTTCAATATGTTTAGCAGCACCTTGTACTGAACTATTATTCAGTAAAGGGTTTGAGTCAGACATATAGTCCTCCATAGTTAAGCTGTCTTACGACTTGGCTTATTCTAACCATTGTGGTTAAAATTTTGTATTATCTTGTTGTTTTCTAAAATCTTCTAATTGTTTTGAAGCAAGTTTCCCTGTTTCAATAACAGTCTGAAGATGTTGTTCTACTTTTCCAACAACATTATAAGCAATCCAAAGTTTTTCTCTGGTATCACTTTCTTTAGCACCAGTTTTCTCAAGTAGTGCTTCAGAGTAAAGTTTTTTTAGAGAATCAACAGCCTCTATAAAAATTTTACTCTCCAGTATTTGTTTGGCTTGGTTGGATCGGCTGATCTCCTCCGATCTCCTTGCCTGGTCTTTGATTTTCATCTAGTCCTTGTACTTGTTTGCTGAACATATTAGCAGATTGTTGTGCTTTTTCAAGAATCTTGGATTGATTAGCCATCATAATCTTATCTAGGTCTGCATCAGCTTTTATTTTAGTAGTATCTAGTTGTGTATTATATTTTAAAGCTATTTCTTTTATCTTTGCTTCAAAATCTAAAGCCATTTCTTCTGATTTTTGTTGTAGCTCTTTGTATTTTAATTCAACATCAGCAATTTTTCTCTTATTCTCTGCATCAATTCTAGTAAATTCTATTTTTTCAATAGGAGTTAAAGGTGGTGGTGCAGGAGGTGGCATCATTTGTTTGCCTATATCAGGATCAACAAAGTAGCTTTCTACATTTTTAAGTCCTGCATTCTCAATTACTTTAGTTAAAGTATTATAAATATTTTTTAATGTAACCATAGGCATTTCTTTTCCACCTTGTAATTGAAATGCTTGTATCTGTCTTTCTAAAATACTATTTAATGTAACTGTTTGTTGTTCTTTAGAACCTGTACCAAGTCCTACAACGATTGATATATTAAATCTATCTTTCCATTCTGTAGGTTTTACAGGAACATACATATTATTAATCATTACAACTCTTTGTTTGTCTTGATACTTAACCATAAGTTCAAATATTTTTTTAAATAAATCTTTAACACCTGTTTCAGCAAATATTCTTGCAATCAATTCTGATCGCATTTGTGTTTGTGTCATCAAAGCATTTACACCAGTTGCAGTTTTAGAATTTAATGTATCTGCATCTAGTCCTTGTGCTGATTTTGTAATACCTGTTCTTGCTTCTCTTACAGTATCTAAATAAGATAATAATGGAAATGCTTGATTAGATATTGGTTGAGCTTGTAAAGGTTGCATCACTTGATTCGGTGGTTGTTTAGTTCTAACTACACCACCAGGTCTAGTTGTTAATAGATCATCCATGTTCACCATGCCATCCATAACTGCAACTCTATTATTATTTGTTAGATACATATTATCTAATAGCTGTCGCATTACAGTTGATTTCATTAATTGAATATCTTCAACTAATTCAGAAACTGATCTACCATAAAATCTATGTGGCATTGGTATAGGTGTGATTGTTACAAATGGAATATTATCACATGGCATATTTTCTAACACCATAGAACCATCATCTCCTGCTGAAATTATTTTTCGCAGTTCTGCAATACCATCTTCATCCTCATCATATCTGACATAAGATTCATAAATTAAAACTTTTGTGTTTTGACCTTGAGTATAATTATCTACAGGATATTCATCTACATTTCTTTGCCTGACCATATCTTCGCTATTATAAATATCATCACTTGATGCAGGGATTTTATTTACTTCATCTTCTGGATAACCCATAGCCACCAAGTCTGATCTTGACATTAAAACTTTATGAGAAACGAAATCTGCTTCTTGAATTGTTTTAGCATTACGATCAATTAAAAATTCTTCAGGGGGTACAGATTCAATTTTTATTTTACCAGTTTTTTTAATTCTTTTAATTTTACAATTATATAAAACAAAGTCAGGAGTTTTTATTTCTGAAAGCTCTGTCATACCTTGAGCTTCATATTGTTCTATTACTTTTTCAAATTCTGCTTTAGCATCTTCATCTTCAAATTCTTCTTCTTCAATAATTTCTATTTCATCTTTAGTATCAGATAATGCTTCCTTATCTTCCATTGATAAGTTCTCATAAGTTTCAAACTCAACAGTTTCAGATTCATCCCAATAAATTTTTAAGAAACCATTTTTTTCAATCAATGCGTCTTTGAAAAAATTATATAATAATTGAAAGCCATCATTGTCTTTGTAAAATACATGATTTAAATATGCAGTTGCTTGTTCAGCTAAAGGTACATCTTCAGCAGTTACAGGTTCACATTTAACAACTTTATCGGATGCTGTAAATACTCTTAATAAATTTGGTAAGATACTTTCAATCGTATCAGATACATCAGTTGATACCACTTGTGAACGACCATCTATTTCTGTTCCAAGTTTATCTCCTAAATAATATTCTATAGATTTTTTTCTACCTTCAGAAAGATTACCACCTAAATATCCTAAAGCATTTTCTATGTGATTACCAAGAAGGCTTTTTAATTTTAAATCAAATTCTATTTTTTTATCTGCCATACTAAACTATGTAACTTGTGTTAATATCAATTTGCTCTTTCCAGTTAGTCATTTTGCCACCAACAAAAGTACAACCATATCTAAAAGCATCTGCTGGATGACTGGCAAAGTTATGAATGGGTCTGTTTTTAAAACATTGGTTTTTATCATCCCACTTTTTTTGGTAAGCCTTCAAAGCCTCTACTCCTTGATATGTTTTATTTTTATCAAAATAACATTTAGGTAAGTCTTTTCTAACAGCTTCAATCCCATCTTCAATAGAAAGTTTTGGAGCTATATCAAAAGATATACCTAATTCAAGAGCTGATTCTAATCTTGATTTTCCGAAAGCTCCTAATTCCCTAACTTTTATATCATGTGGAGCTATATGTCTATCATATTTATAAGGTTTGGAGTCTAGCAGGTCAGCATAGAAATCTAATCCTTCTCCAGATGATTCTTCATAATCAATAACTCTAATTTCATCTTTATGCCTTTGGACAAACCAAATAGCTGTAGAGTCTTTTAATCCTAAATCCCACCATGTTTCCACATCTAAATTTTCATCATAAGGTACATCAGTAATTTTATTTGTCTTTTCTAATTCCTCAATGATTGCTCCATAGTATGATCCAGTAATTGCAGCTTGAAATGAACACTCAAATTCCTGGTCGTATAAATCTTCTGACATCATTTGTTTAGCAGAGTCTAATTCATCTTGATCTAGTATATTAGTTTCACTTGCTTTAAACACCCCAGTCCACCAATCCTTCTGCTCTTGTGCATCTTTGTGTAATTTGTAAAAATAATTTTGTCCTTTGGGTGTGCCAATAAAAATACACCATCCCTTTCGGTCTGCCAATGCAGGTCTGATAATTTCTGGAAATATTGTTGGGGATATGCTTTGGGTTTCATCCATAACACAACCATCTAAAAATATACCTCTTAATGCTTGATCGTTTTCTGCACCTAAAATTGTAATCCTTGCACCATTAGGAAAATCGCATCTTAATTCTGATTCATTGAATTTAACAAATGGTATGTTCTTGCCGAAATTTTTTATGTAATCCCAAGCAGTAGATTTACCTTGTTTGAATGTTGGCGAAATAAAGGCATATCTTGGATTAGGTTTAGGGTTGGTCAAAGCATCTCTAATCATGTGATTGATACACATTACAGTTTTGCCAGACCTCCTATGTGCAACAACTACATTGAATCGGTGCTTAAGCATCTCATTGTGCAAAAATTTTTGTAGTTTTCTAGGTGTATATGGAATTGTGATTTCTGCCATTTTTAAATAAAACCCCCCTTAATGAATAGTTCTATTCAAAGTATATTGCAATGGGTTTATTCCTAGTTCTTCAATCATGTAATCGCTAAAGTCATGTGCTTCGTTTAAATCGTTAAAGCCATCAAAATGTATTATGACAGAATTAGTTGATTCTGAAATAACAACTAACGCATTAATCTTTGGTTTATCTGTTTTAAACATTATCGGCTCTCCTTGTTTAGATATATATACCTCCTGTAAATTATTATCTAGCACAAAACACAATATCTGGTACTGGGTCGCACAAAACCCCCCAAATTTAGAAACAACTTTTAGTTATTACTGATAACGATCTAGTATCAGAACAAACTAACAAGCGAAATAATATTAATTAATTAAATTATAAAGCGAACTGGTCAAACTAACTGACATTTTCGCTTATATGATGTGAAGGCAACTACACATTTAAAAGTTGCGAAAACTTCAGTTGTTCAAGGATATTAATATTGATTTTATTGAATTAATTTAAATTAATCTTTAGACCATTTAACAATTAATGGTTTATTATCAGCATTTGAAAGCTGTAGTTTCTGTGCATTGTCGTTGTATTTTGGCAACAATTTACTAGCTTTCCATTTAGTTAATGCAACAGCTTCTTTAATTAAATGGCTTGTTGCAAGATCACCTTTTCCATTTGCTTTGAAATCTTCTATCGCTTCTCTTAATTGTGTTGCAGTTTCTGATAATAAATAATCTACACCATCTTGCTTTGCTAATTCGTATTGTTCCCTAACTTTGGGTTTTTTGTGCATTAGCTTTCTAAATCCTTCCCATGATAGATTTAAGTCTTTTAATATGTTTTTAATTCCATTACCCAAAGCTAATTGGCAGTAAATTTGATCTAAAATTTCATTTGTAAATTTAATATTATTCATGTTATTTATCTATTGACAAGCTATTGACAATAATATATTAAGTTGTTATGTTTAATTTATACATAATAAAACAACAAAAAGAAAGGTAAATTATGAAAGATACAATTACACAAAGTCAATTTGTAGATGAAATGTCAAAAAAGAATCATGGTTTCAGCTATGAAGGTGCAAAGGCTCTATTTGAACATTTAAGCCATTATGAAGATGATTGCGATCATGAGCTTGAATTTGATCCTATTGCTTTTAGATGTGAATATTCAGAATATGATAATTTAGAAGAAGTTAAAAATGATTACGATTTTGAAGATTTAGAAGATTTAGAAAGAAATACAGTAGTAATAAAAATACCTGACAGTAATAAATTAATAATACAGGCTTATTAATGCTATTGACAAACAATAGATATAATGCTATTGACAATTAAAAGAAAGGATAACAATGACTAAATATAAAATAGTTGACTGGATGAACAACAGAATATTCCCTGACAAGATATTCAATACTTTTGAAGATGGATGGGAATATATTTACAATAAATTTAATAATGAAGAAGATCATCAAGAATATTATGTTGTTGATTTTAATCAAAAAGAAAGGGGTCAAATATGAAAGACTTAAAATGGATGCTTATTTTTGGCTTAACCTTTGTAATAAGTTTGACAAGTTTAGGGATGTATATTTTACATCTTTGGGCTATTGGGGGTTTGCAATGAAATATTATAAAGAATATCAAGAGTGGCTTGATGAAATACAACCAATTCATAGTGGATTACCTTATTCTATATTATTAGAAAGGGGTGATCCTATTGCGTTTAATTGTGGTTATGATGATTATTTAGACGCAAATAATTTAGATGAAGATGAAGAAAGTGAGGAAGATAATGATTAGAGCAATATATTTTTCTCTTTGCTATTGTATGGCTATGTTTGGGTTATTGGTTATTACTCAAATTGATTTCAAATGGGGGTTCTTTATGTTCCTCTTATTTCTTGTAAAATTTTTATTAATGATACCAAAATATCAGGGGGAATAATGAAACCATTTATTAAAATTAGAAAAGTTATTGATTATAATAAATACTGTTTAATTAAATTTAAAGATTATTATTTTCATACATTTAATAAAAAATATGGTTATGTTTTATATGGTTATAATTCTTTAAATACAAAAAATGATTTTGCTTTTTGGTTTAAAACTAAAAAAGAAGCTATTAATAAATTAAAAGAGGGGGAATAATGAGAGGTGAATTATTATCAATAAAAGAAATAGATAAAAAAATGAACTCTATTGAGGAATATTATAATAACTTTAATATGATGTCTTATGAATATGATTTAAAAGATAAGATGTATTTAAGTAGATTGTATAAACTTAAATTAAAATTATTAGAGAAACAAAAAAAAGAAAATGAGGGGAAATAATGACAGATAGAACAAGGCATGAAATAGACTTGATTGATAGTGCTAACAAAGACAGAAGCTATCAAGAAAAAAAAGATAAAGAAAATTTAATTGATGAAATAATATCTATTTGTAAGGCTAACAAAGACAATACATATTGTTCTAAATATCAATTAACAGACATGATAAAACAAACTTTTAAATTATACGATATATATGATTGAAGTATTAATAATCGCTGATCTATTATTTTTAAGCTACTATTTATTACAATGATTATATTTAATAAAGCAATACACAGAAAGAAAGTAAGGCTATTTATGGTATTATTTACAATACTATTGACAAGTCTTGCAACATTAATAATATTAGTATAATGAAAGTTAATGAAAGAAAGGATCAAAGGTTATTTAGAATACAAGCTAGACCTAGAATTATGTGGGGTAAATACCTTTGAGAAAGACCATGAAATCAGAAAGAGATATGAAAAGTATTTGCAAGATCAACAACAAGCTAACAACGATATTCCAACAAGCGATACAAACGAAACAACAAAGACAACTGATAGCACAGACTTATTGGAATATAAAAAAGGGAAGAAGGTCTAATTGATTAAGTATGTAATTATTTTAATCTTGCTGACTGGGTGTTCGGCAAAGGAACTTGACCTTAATCCCACAACAACAATACTAAAACAACTAATGAAAGAGAGGCAATAATGAGACCAATGATACACTTTGATGACATCAGTATCACACCAGTTGATAGAACAAGATCAAGATATAATAGTAAAAAGAAAAAACATATTGATCTTAAAAAACCTGTAATAAAAAAAGGCAAGACACTTCAAATAGGTGATTGTTATGATTTATTTGAGTTTGTTAGAAAATTAGATCATCATGTTGATATGATTGATAGCTATGATGATTACATTGAAGTTAATTTTAAATTAAAAGCTACTTATTAAATTAAAGGAGGATAGGGGATCATAGAAAGAAAGGTATGAAAGTGATCCCCTTATCCAGTAATATCTAGATATAGTGTTTAAACTTTTCTATTGTACTTCATCTTGATTTCATTCACAATATCTTTTTCAAACTTATTATTCTTTTCCACACTATTCCAATATTCAGCCACCATGCGATCCACATCCTTTTCTGAATAATTGTTTTTTCGCATGAAATCAACTAGGATTAACAGGGGGGGGTGCTTAACTTGATTTCTACGATTTCTATCTATGGCTCTTTTGTATTGAAAATTAGAATGCTTTCTAATTTTACTTAATTCATACTTTATAGTTTCTATTGGAACATATTTCTTATTCATACTATTTAAATCTTTGTAATATATATCTTTATATCGGTACATTTCATGTACCCCCCATAGATACATTTGATGCTTATTTGATTAGTTTTATCCCCTTCTTTTCCACAAACTTTTTCCTCATTTTATCCACATATATTTGTTTATGTTTTTTAGACATATACTTTCTTAATTTAAAATTGTTATTTAAAATAGATTGAAAGTTATCATCCCCTCTAAAGTAATATTTATTAGTTTTATTCTTACCCCTATTTTGCCATGTAATATAGCCGAATAATTGTAGCCTGTCCAAATGCCTAACTAATGTTCTTTTGTCTTTTAAGCCCATTTTTTTTAAAAGATAAGCATGACTAGGCACACACCCTCTTTTAGCTGTCTGGAGCCTTGTGAGGAGGATATAGAGCATCTTTTCATGAGAGGTAAGAACCTCATTATCCAATAAAGAATGGGGTACTTTTAAGAATGGTTCTAAACTAGCTTTCATTTATAAATTCTGTAATAGGTTTAAGTTTATCCAATGGGATTGACCAAACATAAGGTCTATCATTCTTTCCAAAGTTAGTCCAAGTGCCACATTTCTGACAATCTTTTGCTTGAATGTAGCCATGAAAATAAAAAGTTGGGGTATCATCTGATACATAGAAATAATAATCTTCAGCTTTAAATCCTTTTCTTATTATCAATGACTTGTAAGATTTAGAAAATAATTGTGATCTTACCTGAACTGGCTTATCATTAATAATTAAATCCTTACCTTGAAAGTTATTAACAGAATGTGTAAAATACGATTTCATAATTTTAGCCAAAGCCATCTCTGCAAGACAACCTGAAATTGTTTTACCCCACTTTTGATACCTATCAAATGAAGCACCATGACCCCATTGAATATTAGCTTTTAGGCTTTCTGTTTCCCTGACAATCCCAGTAATTGCACCTGATAATATTTCTTCCCAATTTAAATCTACCTTTTCCAAAGACATTTATACTACATACACAATAAAATAAATAAAGCAAATAAAAGTATTGACTTATTTGTAAATAATCTGTAAATAACCAAATCAGATGAAAGAAAGATTTACAGATACAGCTTGGACAGAAGGTGATTTTAATAAAGCAACAAGCTCACCTAGTCAAACAGCATTAAGTAATTGGGTATGGTTTATTAAATATCATCTATCCCCACATCTAAAATTTAAATCAGAAAGACCATCTATTAGTTTTAAAGCTGGTACATTTATCCATGAATGGTTTCAAAACATATTAGTAGGTCAGGCAAAGATTGAAGATGTTGAGCATCATTTTAAAAATCATATAGATCAGTTTGAATTTAGTGA
>Ga0208162_1000734_pt1 | contig 18035 bp, 24 predicted proteins | sample CB_VirMetaG_4_FD_184539 | JGI IMG/M metagenome (GOLD analysis project Ga0208162, IMG submission 184539) | Freshwater to marine saline gradient viral communities from Chesapeake Bay - CB_1508_1M Viral MetaG (SPAdes) (version 4) | ecosystem: Environmental > Aquatic > Marine > Coastal | place: USA... | reverse complement strand
TAAAACCAAGGAATTGATGAGTGATATAGCGTTATCGGTAGGTGCTAAGTATTTTAGTGAGAATACTGGTGATGATTTGAGCTTAATTAGCATGCAAGACCTAGGCCACGCACAAAAAGTAGTCGTTTCTGCTGATCAGACAGTGATTATACGTGATGAAAGCGTGAATGTAGACGATAGAATACAGGAATTGAAGGACTCAAAGGAGTTATCTAAGAATAAGAACGACATTGACTTTATAAATGAGCGTATCGCGAGCCTTTCAGGCGGAGTTGGGGTAGTATATGTAGGTGGAAACAGTGAAATAGAGCAAAAAGAGCTATATGATAGGGTAGAAGACGCTGTATGTGCGGTAAGATCAGCTATTGAGGAGGGTATTTTACCTGGTGGAGGCTCTTCTTTACTGTATATGGCCTTGAATATGATGGATGAGTACACAACTATAGAGGAAGAGATGGCACAGCAGATCATTTATAGGGCATTATTAACCCCTGCGAAGATGATTATTAAGAACGCTGGTAAAAATTTCGGTGATTATTACGATCTAGACAGTGCAAACCTAGTGTTTGGCCTTGGATACAACGTAAAAACTGATGAGTTTGGTGATATGTACAAGATGGGTATTATTGATCCAGCAAAGGTAACTAAGAACGCGCTGAAGAATGCGGTTTCAGTAGCGAGCACTATATTAACAACTAACGCAATAGTAACAATAAAACGATGAAGGCAATAAATAAGTACATAATTATTGATAAAGTATCTGAAGAAATGAAGACAGAGTCTGGATTATTACTCTCAGGTGAAGATGCCAATGAGTTTAGGTACAATAAAGGTATTGTTGTTACCCCTGGAACGAATGTGGAGACCGTAAAAGAAGGTGATACCATCTATTATGATAAATCATCTGGTCACACAATGATACTTCAGGATAAGAAGTACACGGTTATTCTCGAGAGAGACGTGGTTGTTGTCCTGTAAGTTTGTTCATTCGTAGAATGGCTCGTCTATATACCTTATCGGTGTAGGGCGAGTCTTTCTTAAATATAGGGTTACGTTGTGGTGACTCAGATATAGGTTCCTCACCAGCTAATTTTTTATAAACACTTACAATTAGACGCTTCCCTTTGTATGATACCTCATATAAGGCCTTTTGATTACCCTCTGACTTTCTCCATTTAGATATCCAGCCGTCCCTGAGTAGTTTCTCAAACCTTGTGACATCCCATGAGAACACCTCCTCATAATCATTAAACGTGGTCCTACTGAATAATCGCTCACTGTATAGGAATAATAGCATCTCAAGATCAGCCAGGCCTACACCATGGGTTCTCTTGACCCAGTATCTTATAATCCTGAAATATTTTAGGTAATCAAACGTGGGCTGTTTCCTGTCGTAGTTTATACGAACCTTATCTTTGTACCCTTTACCAGGTACTTTACGCTCGTATTTACGCCTCATCTTACGTCTTTTCATTTAATCAAAGATAATTATATTTTCCATATCTTTGCAAGTATAAATTTAAGTCATGCCAGATCCAAAATACAAGAAGGTAATCAAAGAACAAGAAGAACCTAAGAAGTTTTTTAATGAACCTAATGAAAAATTTGTTAATGTTAAAGAGAACAGGATATCTGCAAGGCTTCATAAACAAAGGGCTAAGATGCCAAAACAAAAAATTATAAAACTATAGGTTATGCCACTAGGAGGAAAAGTAAAGTATATGAAGAAATCTAAGAAGAAAAAGACTTCATATAAAAAGAAAAAAAAGTAATGCCACTAAGTAGAAGCGCTAAGTATTATAGGGACAACCCTAAAGCTAGGGAGAAGAAGAACGAGTATCAGAAGCGTTTCAATAAGAGCAAGAAACAAAAAAAGAGAAGATCTCTCTTGAATAAGTTGAACAGAATGTTTGGGACTTATGGTAACGGGGATAAACTAGACGTTTCCCATCAAAGGAATGGATCTGTTAAGTTAGAGAAACAATCTAAGAACAGAGGAAACAAAAAAAATAGTCCAGGTGATAGAAAATCAAGAGGATGAAGAAAAAGAAAAGTGTAAAAGACAGCTGCTACTACAAGGTAAAAAGAACCTACAAGGTCTTCCCAAGTGCGTATGCAAGCGGTGCAATTGCAAAATGTAGAAAGGCTAAGGCTAGGAAGAAATAATGGCGGTACGTAAGACTAAGGCAGGGGCTAATTTAAAGAGATGGTTCAAGGAAAAGTGGACCGATCAGGATGGAAATCCGTGCGGATCGCCCAAGGGCGATAAGGTAAAGAAGTGTAGGCCGTCAAAAAGAATAGACAAAAACACACCCGTAACGTGGAAAGAGCTCGGATCTAGGAAGAATAAAGTTGTGAGCGAGAAGAAACGAGTAGGTATGGGTAGGAGAACAAAAAGTATAAGAAGATGAAAAAAGTAAAGTATAACGACATAGGATTTAAGGATAGCGTGGTTGACAAGTATTTAACACCTGCTCAACAGACATTACCTGTAAGTTTACAGAAAAAAATTATAAAAGCTAAGAAAGATGGCAAATAAAGCTAAGATGCCTTGTAACAAACCAAGACCTTCTGATAGGGCTGGTAAGAAAAGAATGGTGAAGGCCTGTTCTGGTGGTAAGGAGAAATTAATTCACTTTGGTGCCAAAGGGTATGGTCATAACTATTCTGCCGCTGCAAGGAAATCTTTTAGGGCTAGACATAAGTGTTCATCTGCTACAAACAAATTAACCGCTCGTTACTGGGCCTGTAAGAATTTATGGGCAGGTAAAGGTGGGAGTACAAAGAGCTCTCCTAAAAGTAAACGAGGTAAATATTAATATATGAAAAGTAAAGGATTAGGAGATACTATACATAAAGTTACAACCGCTACAGGCATTCATTCACTAGTTAAGAAGGCTACTAATGGTGGGTGTGGGTGTGACAAAAGGAGAAAGACCTTAAATGAATTGTTCCCATACAAAAAATAATGGACTTGCAAGATTTAAAAATTTATAGCTTAAACGGATTTTCATTGACTATGTCATTTACAGAAATAGAGACTGCACTAAAGATTATTCTTTTATTGGTAACAATTGGATATACAGTTACTAAATGGTATGGGCTTAAGAATAAAGATAATTAGCATATTATTTTCTTCAATTATATTCTCTCAGGATATAAAAATATCTGACGTTCAAAATAATATACAGTTTGGCCCAATGGTTGGTGATCAAACAATAACCTTTGGTGTTAAGAACATACTAGAAGAGCTTGTACAGGATGAGGGTTATGATTTAAACCCTAATAGTAACGATAGTTTACTCGTTGAGATAGCATATTATGGTAAGACAAGGAAAGAAAAAAATATAGCCATATATACTAAAAAAGAAAATATAGTAGAGATTGTTGCCTTTGCTAAGATAAATGAGAAGGGAAAGATTATAAAAGCTACAGGCGTAGGTAAGGATATGAAATCTTCTCTTGTTATTTTAAATAATGAAGGTGAATTAAAAAGATCTAGTATAAACACAGCGCTCAGGAAGATGTGCGAACAAATAATTAAAAAATTAAAATTATGAATGAAAAAAAAGCGAGCTTAAAAGAGAAGTTAAAATGGGATACTCTACACAATTCTGGTGGAGGACATTCGGTTAAAAAGCCAAAGAAAAAAGTTGTTAAGGTTTCTTGGTGGAAAAAAGTAAAAAACTTTGTTATAAGCTTATACCCGAACCTTTATAAACACATGAAATGAAGAAACTAATATTCTTATTATTATCTGTATTTACATTTGCTCAATCATCTAGTGATGGCGCTGATATATCTATAGAGTACTTAGGGACAACTGAAGACTCAACTAAACCCTTAAGCAAGGTACAAGTGAATGACACTATTGTTCTAGCATTAGATATTAATAACTTAGACACAGCGCATGACATAACATATGCTCATATTGATTTGATGTATCATACATCAGCATTTGCAATGGTTGGTAATCCTACATGGAAGACACCTACGGGTGCACAAACAAGCTTGTTCTCATGGACAAATGTAGGGTTTACACCAAGCAGTAATTATGACGTAAATGATTTGTGGGCCCAATGGTCAAACGGATCATATGCGGCCTCTACTGGATGGAATGTAGACCACTGGCAGGCTATATCAACAACACCATTTGGAGATGAAACTTATGGACATTTTGTTGAGTTAAAATTCAAAGTGAAAGACGCGGGTTCTACGCATGATTATGATAAGAATATATATGTAACAATGGCTAGGGTTGCTGATAATACAAGCGACACAGAGTATGTGTATCCATTTGGAGAGGTAAGGGCTCATCCAGATCAGTTTATATCACATACACCATTAGAGGATTTAGATAGTAATCTATACGTTAGTGTAGATACAAACAATAATGTAGATCCTACAAAACTAAAACTAATAATAAAAGAGGATGGTACAACGGTAGCTAGTCTTCCATTAGACGCTAGTGGAGACGTTACAGTTACTGATTATATTATATCATCTACAAAGACATATACAGCAGAACTTGCTTGGAATTCAACGGATGATTACAAGAGTAATTATCTAGATAATGCATTTACAATATCTGATGTCGCATACTTGCTTACAGAGACAGAAGGTGGTGTAGGTCACGGGAACGCAGGAGGAGTAATTAGTAGCGGTATATCTGCATTGAATGGAGATTTATCTGATCCTAAGAATGAACTTACACCTCAGGACGCGTATAAGATGCTTACGCATGTTTTAGGAACAGATATATTTGGAGATAACTATTATGAAAAAACATTTTACGCAGCGAAAGCTGATGATTTTGATTCTTATACTATGTCAAATTTTGTTAGTGGGGATACTCTTAATACAAAACTTATAGACACATTAACACCTGATTGGACACAGTCACAGAATAAATGGGAGTATAAAACAGGAATACTTGGTGATGTAAACCTAAACTACACATCCTCACAAGCTCAAGCAACAACAAAGGCTCAGGTCACAAGGAACACTTCTTCTGAAGTAAAAAAGGGTGTGGCAACATCTAAGATATCATTTGTAAGTAAGATAGAGGGTGATCAGTTTGTTGTAGAAATATCTACAAATGACGAGAATTTATCTGCTGCTCAGTTTAAGGTTAAGTTTGATGAAACAAGGCTTACATTTAATGAGGTTGTTTTTGACACAGGTAATCTAACAACAAACTTTGCATTTGCAGGGAATGATATTATAAATATAGGATCTATAAATCAACAAAGAGATTCATTAAAAAAAGAAAGTAAATATATCATTAAGTTTGATAAGGCAAATAATGTTACAAGCCCAGCTGGATTAGTATCTATAAACAACTATGATGCTGCGAACTTAAATGGTGAATTAATAATATTAGAATTTGAATAATGGAAAAACTATTTGACACATTGACATTTATATTTTTATTGATTGTAATGATATTAGCATCCTCATGTGTAACAGAACCGTATGAGAAAAAAATATACCCTATAGAACAAAGCTTAAAAATTCAAGAAACCTCAGGCTTAAAATTTGAAGGACCTAGTATAACAGATGGTTCTTTGTTTAATCTTAAAACAGAGCAGTCTGGTGCTTATATGTTAGTTGTTAGGGATCATTTTAAGAATGTAATATCGAAAAGCATATTAGATATTAACACAGGGGATAATGTATTATCGTTCTACACAAACGCTATAAATGATGGGGATTATACTGTAGAGTTTGTGGATGAGTTAGGTAATGTAGTAGAGTCACAAAAAATAACAATACAATGAGCGAAGAAAAAGAAAGCTTCTTTGGGCAATTAAAGAATCAATTAGTAGCTACCATAGGTTTAATTATAACAGCAGCAGGAGGTCTTGTTATAGCTAATATGGAGAATATTTTTGGTGTAGAAGAACCTGTAGTTATAGAACAACCCTCAATGGAACAAACAATAGTAATTCCCGAGGGTATAAAAGATACGGTGGTAATAAGTAAAACAATCGTAGCACCACCACCAGTAGAAGAAGAAAAAGAATACGATTGGTAATGAAAAAATTATGTGCGATATACCTAACTGTCCTATATGCCACGGTTGCGACTAGCCAAGTAATAGGAAAGACAACATCAGAAGATTATGTAGCTGACTTTGAGAAGCAGGCTAGTATATGGAGTATACCTGAATATGATGGTGATCCTGTAAGTGTTGCTTTATTAAATATTGGAGTTACAGAAGATATACTAGAACAATATCCTGAGCTTGGTGATTACAGAGTAGGACTAGGTCTCACAAATATTACTGTTGCTTTTTTAGATGAAACATTTCGTTTTGAGTTTGTAGAAACAAAAGATGAAATAAAGGAAAGAATGATAAAGCAGTTTAAGGCTAGTGAGAAAGGTTTTACTGCAAACGTTATAAATCCAATTGGAAAGATAGTATTAGCTAAATACTTTGGATATGTAGAGGTATATGACTTTTCTATTTCTGAAGATGAAACAATAAATTTAAAAGATGGTGTTAAGAATAAACTTGTAACTAGATTAGGATTACAGGTAAAATTAGTAGATTCTGAAACGGGTTTATATATGACTGGATCAGGATTGGGTAAGGCAACAACAACAAGAGAGCTTACACTATTAAATAACGACAACTTAGAAGAGGTAAGGTTTAATCAATCCTCTATTGGTGTGTCTACAAGAAAAGCTTTAGAGACAGCAGTAGCAAAGGTTGTAAAACGAATGATAAGGAAAAAAATATTTGATCATTAATGAAATGGATTGTACTTCTATTGTTTCCCATATCAGCATTCTCTCAAATACTCACACAAACGTTTTATGATAGATGTACAGGTCAAGTAAAGACTGTGCAAATACAGATGCAAGGCACTACAACCGTTGCATTCTATAACAAGGTCAGAACATTTACTGCAAATGATTTTTATTCAGGAGAAGTAAAAAAATGGATGGAACAGACGTATGCATGGTGGTATGCTTTGTCACCTTGTTCTACGGCACAAACCACACAAACAACAACTACAACAACAACCAACACTACAAGTAATACAAGCTCATCTTCAAGTAGCAGTTCTGGATCCGATAATAGTGGTTCAGGAAGCAGTGATTCAGGTGGTAGCTCAGATAATAGCGGTGACTCGGGTGGAAGTTCAGATAATAGTGGAGATAGTGATGGAGGAGGTTCAGATGATTCAGGAGATAATGGTGGAGATGGAGATGATGGCGGGTCAGATGATAATAACAATGAAGAAACAGAAGAAGAGCAAGAGCAAGAAGAAGAGCAAGAGCAAGAAGAAGAACAAGAGGAGGAATCTGAAGAAGAGGAAGAGTCCGATGAAGAAACTGAAGAAGAAGAATCTGAAGAAGAAAAAGAAAATAAAAGAAATCCAATATTAATTTCTGCAAACTTAATGGCAATGTCAGGACTAGACGGAACATTAAGTAATGTTGCTAGTTTTGGTTTTAGTCAAACTGCTTTGAATGGTGTCGATTCATATTCAGCAAATATGATGATATGGGATAACTTAAAACAATTTACATTAGGTGGGGCAAAGTCTCATATATTTTATAACTATGATAACGCTGAAGATGTTATTATTAGAGATGGAGATAATACTTATGTCTTAGGTCAAGTATATGGCAGAGGAACAATACACACGATACAATCTATTTCTGTTTCATTTATGTATATGTATGGCGTTATGAATATAACCACTGGATTATCTAATGTGTACATAGTTCAAAAGAATCAGAAATGGAAAGGATTAGTTGGCGGATACTCTATATCAAATAATGTTTTGTTTGGATCAGGTCAATATACTATTATGCCATCTTTTATTACCTTTGCAACAAAACCGTACAACATAAAAAGATACACGTTATCTCCTATGTTGGCCTTCGCTTTTAATCCAATTTACTTTAGTTCTTTGGATGATAAAGTTGGTTATAACGAACATATTGTTACAGTTTTAGGTTTGAATGTAGATTTTAATCTAACTAAAAACTTTAGAGCGAATATTGGTGGAAACATTGTAAAAAGCACTGACAATTTTCCTTTAACTTATTCAATAACTATAGGTGCTAAATTTAAATTATTATGAAAATAAGTGAACACATTTCAGAAAAAGAGGCTGTAAAATCAATTACAGCATTAAGATTAGGTATAGATAATACACCAGATGGTGATACTGTAGTTAATATGAAATTATTAGCTGAGAAAGTATTTGAGCCACTGAGACAGTGGGTTGGAGGACCTATAAAAATTAACAGCATGTATAGATCAACTGCGCTCAATCAAGCCATCGGGGGGTCGAGTCGCTCACAGCATTGTCAGGGACGCGCGATGGACCTGGATGACGTGTACGGACATAAAACAAACAAAGAAATGTTTGACTGGATTAAAGAAAATCTTTCATTCGACCAAATGATATGGGAATTCGGAACGTCTGAAAATCCAGATTGGGTACATGTTTCTTATGTTAATGAGGAGAAAAATAGGAACAGAATACTTAAGGCTGTTAGAGATGACGGTAAGACTAAGTATATAGATATAACAAACGCTTAAATCTAAATTAAGTATCTTTGCATATTATGGCAGATAAGAAAAAATTTAAAGACTCTACCGTTGGAAAACTGCTCTTTGGAGCGGCATCAGTAATCAATCCTACGTTAGGTCAGGTATTAAATGGTGTAACATCACCTAAGGATGCTATCGCTGAGATTACAAAAGCAAAAATACCTACTGAAGATAAAATCAAATTACAAACTTTAATTTATGAACAACAGAATAAAGAGATGGAAGAAATCTCAAATAGATGGAAGGCCGATTCTACCTCAGATTCGTGGCTCAGCAAGAACGTACGCCCTATGGTTTTGGTATGGTGTATTGTTGTTTTTAGCTTTGCGGGGATTTTGGACAGTGTTGAGTCTATTCCTTTCAATATAGGTTCTACATGGAACGATACGTTTGAGAAGGTTATGATGGCTGTGGTTCTAGCATATTTTGGAGGACGTTCGACAGAAAAGGCAAGTAAAATTATAAAAGGAAATGGCTAAAATAGTATATAACTTTTATAAAAAGCCTAGAAAAAAAAGACCAGGGATTCATTCAAAGAACCGAAGTAGAACTAAGGGATGTAGTCAGTATAAAAAACCATATAATAGACAGGGTAAATGACAAAGATAAAATCTTATATAATAGATACTAATGTTACGGGAAGTGATAAATGGATCGGAACAGATGGTAATGCTAATGCACGTACTAAAAATTTTACACCTGGTGGTCTTGCGGATTATTTCAATAATAATCAAGTAATTCAATCTGAGAATTCATTAAGATTTGTTTACGATACAGTAGCTGTAGGTGATAGTAGAATAGATGGAAGTTTTTCTTTTGGAACAGAGGTTGGAGCTACGGTTGCTTTTTCAGGTATTAGTTCTTTAGTATTTAGTAAGAAAGCAAAATCAGGAAAGGTTGTAAAAGATTTTATAACCTCTATGATTAATAGAAAGATTTTAGTACAAAAATCAGATGACTTAAATATATTTGGATATTATACATTAACAGACTTTCAACAAAGACTTAGTGAGCCTGATTTTTATGACGCTACTTTAGAATATATTTCAGGAAACGGATCTATAGAAGAGGATGAAGATTATTTCGTATCTTTGCTTCAATTTGACACTGTAGAAGCTACCGATAAGCACTACGCTTTTGAAGTTGAAGTTGCTAACGCTAGGACTACTTGGAATATACAACATAATTTAAATAAATTTCCTTCCGTTACAGTTGTTTTATCTACAGGTCAAAAAGGTTACGGTGACGTAACATATGTTGATGCAAACAATTTAACAATAACATTTGCTGGAGATGAGTCTGGCAAAGCATATATGAATTAAGAATATGGCTATACCATTTTTACATAATATAAACCTAGATGATAATCAGTTGCTTAATGCTAAGTTACACGTAACTTCATCTGCTCCAACAGCAGCTAAAGGTCAGATTTATTTAGACTCTACATTAAACAAACTTAGATACCATGATGGAAGTGGATTCGTTGATGCAGACGCTACAACATCAGGTTCTTTTAATACAACTAGTGGGGTTATAACTTTTACAAAAAGTTCAGGTGATACATTCACTGTAGATATAGACGGCAAGTATATTGAGTCAGTTGTAGGTGGTACATACATAACAGAGTCTGTAACAGGTCAAACGGTTACTTTAAATCACGATAATACATCTAGATCAGATACAACGTCAACAGATGCTCCTGCATACGGAGGAACATTTGAAGCCGTTACAAGCGTTACAACAAACGCTACGGGACACGTTACAGCAATTGATGTATCAACAGTAACAATACCAGATGCAGAGGATTATACGTGGGTGTTAAGCGCAGATTCTGGTACTAATCAAACCATAAATAATTCAGATACAGTTGATATAGCTGGAGGCACATATATTTCTACAGTAGTTGGTGCTACAGATACAGTTACAATAAACCATGATAGTACAACAAGAACAAACTCAAGTGGTACACCATTAACACCAGATTTTGGAACTAGTGTAAGTGTTATCACGGGTGTTACTTCGAACGCCACTGGTCACGTAACAGATGTTGAAACAACCTCTATTACTATTCCACAGAATGACAGTGTAGATGTTTCAAGCACAACATCAGGGACATATTATCCTACTTTTGTTACAGGTACAGGAGATGTTGCATTGAACATAGACGGTGGTGCTTCTGATAAACTATCCTATAACGCAGCGACACAAACACTTACAGTTAAAAACTTAGTTGTTCCAGGAACACAAACTATACAGAATGAAACAATTCAAGTTGTACAGGACAATACAATTAGGTTTGAGGGCTCTACAGCAGATGATTTTGAAACAGATCTTACGGTTGTAGATCCAACAGCAGACAGAACAATTAGCTTACCAGATGAATCAGGTACGGTTGTATTAAATGCATTTAAAACAATAACAGCAGATTCTGGAACAGACGCTGTTGCAGATAGTGATACAGACACTTTAACTATAACAGGTGGTAATGCAATAGAAACAGTAGGTAATAGTTCAACAGACACTATTACAATAAACCACACAGATACATCATCTCAAGCTTCTGTAGATAACTCAGGAAATAATTTTATACAGGATGTAACTTTAGATACTTACGGACACGTTACAGGCTTAGGTTCTGGTAGTGTGGCTCATACGTTAAGTACAAGCTCAAGTGGGACTGCAGATTCAATTGATTTAGATTTAGTACAACCAGACGGGACAACTGATATAGTAGTTGTAACAGGGGGAACAGGTATTGATGTAACATTAAATAGTTCTTCTCAGTTTACTATTTCAGCAACAAGTTCATTTAACGAGTTTGCTGTAGATTTAGATGCAGCTGAAAGCTCTGTCACAAAAGCAACAAACACATATACAGTTACACATAGCTTAAATAGTAGAGATGTAATGGTAGAGGTTTATCATACAACTAATTATGACACAGTCTTTGTAGACATTACTAGAGCTACAGTAAATACTATTACAGTCGCTTTTGCTTCTAGTGTCACAGACGGAGATTATCGAGTCTTGATAAAGAAGATTGGATAATTTAGTATCTTTGCACAAAGCATACTTTTATGGCTCAGAAATTTAAGAATCAGATTGATGCTCAAGAGGGTATCAAAATCACAAATGAATTATATGATGGCAGCAACGCTGCTGGTACTTCGGGCCAGGTATTATCTTCTACAGGAACAGGCACACAATGGATTGATTCTAGTTCAGAAGCTGCACAAAGAACAGAAATTTTAGTTAAAAATGTTGAGGGGTCTTCTTTGGTAAAGGGAGATCCTGTATATATTGTTGGGAGTGTTGGCGCATCAGAAAGATTAGAGGTAGGTTTATGTGATTCAAGCGATTCGTCAAAAATGCCATGCGTTGGTTTACTGACTCAAAATTTAGCTAATAATGGTGAGGGTACTGCAATTGTAACAGGGAAATTAAAAAATTTAGTTACATCTCCAATAGATGGAGTAACCCCAACAGAAAATGATACACTTTTTGTAAAACCTGGGGGAAGTTCTGGTTCAGCACTAACAACTACTAAACCAACAGCAAATAATCATTTAATTCAAAATGTTGGGCAAGTAGGTAGAGTAAGTACATCATCAGATGGGAATATTGTTGTTTCAGCGATAATGAGGACAAATGATGTACCTAACCAAATTAATAGAAATGTAAATTTTACTGATGATTCTAAATTAACTTTCGGGGATTCAACTACCCCTGATTTAGAATTATATCATGACTCAACTATTAGCGAAAATAAACTAGATGGTAATCTTGTATTTAATGGTAAATTAACAGGAACTAGAACAACAGAAAATTTAGAAGTTGGTGGCATAAGGGGAACAGCAAAAGGTTCACAAACTGGTGATTATATTCACTTATATGAAAGGGTGCATATTGGTGGTCCAGCTGGATGGGGTGCATCTACTCATGGTGCACCAGCAAATGGATTAGGTATTTGGGGTTCTATTGATATAGGAATGAATGGAACTGGTGTTATTCAGTTAGACCAAACTACAATTGTAGATGCATCTAGAAATTTAACTAACATTAATAATATTGATTCAAATCAAGGAACTGCTGATAATGGATGGTTAGTAGATAATGGAACAACAGCTGGTTTTTTTACTACTGATGCAAGTGATGTAAATTTTGGTGCATCAACAGCTGGTAAAGGTTTAAATTTATACACAGCTAATGCAGTTGCATTAACCATAAATTCATCACAAAACTCAACCTTTAATGGCACTTTAACAGTTGAGGACCAATTGTTTGCTAATGCACCTGGCAACAATTTTCATATTTTAACTAATGAAAGTAATAATGCAACTGTATTAAGATTAGATTGTACTGGTGATAATTCAAGTTTATATTTACAAGGCGACCATGTTTATGCAAGTGGTCTTTTAGTAATTGGTAATGCTAGTAGTGGTGCAACCTTATATAGAGGCACATATCATGATTTTCAAAGTGGTACTGTATCTATATCAACAATAAATAATGCCACAACAAATACAGATAAATTTTTAGTTAGTGATTCTGGTGAAATAAAATATAGAACAGCTGCACAATTAGCAGATGACATATTAAGTAGTGCTGATGATGAGTTTGTTAGATATGATGCAACAACACAAAGTATTTCCATAGGTGGACAATCATTAGTTAGATTAAAAAACACTAATACTGGAACTAATGGCTATGCTGAGATTAGATTAGATAATGATAATGATGATTATGTAATTATCGGTAGTATTGGAAGTGGATATCCAAACGCATCTTTTGCTGGTCAATCTTATGTTTATTCTAACAGAACATTAGCATTAAAAAGTAGCACTAATGTAGATATTTATGCTGGTGGTCATGGTGTATCAAATAAAAAAATACTAATAGAATCAAGTCAAACTACATTCCAACATAATGTTCGTTTGTCTAATGGTAATTATATTTACATGGATAGGGGTGGTTCTGACTACTCTAATATTATTGGCTCTACAAATTATCCATCAAAAGGTTATACATCTAGTAGCAGTCAATTTTGGCTTTTAGCACAATCTAAAGGTGGTTTTCATATTGTTTTAAATACAGATGGTAGTGATGGCTCAAGTGAAAATGCTTTTGATGACTTTGTAATATTTCAGGGTTCACATGATGGCACACCTAGATTTAGGGTTAGTAATGTTGGAAATACAACTGCTGCTGGCTCAATGACTGCAACTGCATTTTTAATGTCAAATGGCTCATTTACTAATAATAGTTTTTGGGGACCTACAATAACTGCGGGTAGTGGATCATACGCCGATTTTGCTATACTTGATTCAGGCACAACAAGAATAATGCACGTGCCGACTGGCACTAGAAATGTAATTTTTGAATCAAGCGTAGGAATTGGAGAAGGAAACCCTGCTTCAGATTTAGTTGTTAGGGCAGATTCAGCTGGTGGTAGGGGTGGTGAAATAACAATTTTAAATTATGCCTCAAATACTGTTGGTAATGAAGCAGCACTAAACTTTGGTTTAGAAGCATCTACTTATGCTGGTGATTTAGGTAATGCACAAATAAAAGCAAGAGTAAATAATTCCTCTAATGCTGCAAGTGATATGATATTTTCAACTTGGAATGGTAGTGCTTTTGGTGAAAGAGTTAGGATTTTATCAAATGGTTATTTTGGGGTAGGAACTGGTTCAAATATTCCAAGTAAATTAACTGTATATGAGGATGCTGATGTTTGGCATGCTAGATTTGGAAGTTCGGTTGGTGAATTAAGGATAGGTGGGCAAACTGGAGCCGGTGCAGTAATACAAGCATACACTCCTAGCACTACTGTTAGAGATTTATATATTCAAAGAGATGGAGGTAATGTTGCTATTGGCTCAAATTATGCATCAGAAAAATTACAAGTTTATGGTAATATATTATTAGCAAATCAAAATACAAATTTTATACATGGTTATTCAGGAAGTGGATTAGTATTAAGCCACCATAATGTAGGCGGTTCAAAAGCAATTGTTTCAGGTGATGCTACTTATCCTGATAACTTATTTATAAATAGTGGTGGTGCAAGTAGTGATTGGTCAAATGTTACTATCTATGGAAATATAGGCGTAAACACTACAAATCCAACTACTGGCACAAGTGGTTATTCATCACACACACCATATATTCATGTTTATGATGATACAAATGGTAATTTGCCAACTATTCATGTTAGTTGTCATGACTACGATCAAGCGAGTTTAATACTTTCAGAAAATTCAAGTGGTAGTGCAAGATGGGGTACTAGAATTTATTATGAGGGTTCAGGTGATAATTTCTTTAATGTCGAAACTACTGATGCTGGAACTATATCTCATGGATTTACTTTAGATAGGTACTCAAGATTTGGCATAGGCACAAAAACTCCTGTAAGTAAATTGGATGTTTCTGGTAAAGTATTGGTCAATGGAGGCACATCAACTAATAATGTTCAATTTTATGATGGTTATACTGATTCATCATCAGCATATTTACATCAAGCATCTATGACCATTCGGATGGATAATTCCAGAACTGGTGGTATAGATGAACCTGAAGCAGCATTAATGTTACATAATAATAATGGAAACAATGGTACTTGGGTAAAACTAGCAATGGCATCAAAAGAAACAGCTAGTTCGGGGAACACAGTTTCATTGGCTGGTATTGCTGCAAAAAAAGTAGCTGGAATTGCTGGTTCATGGGCAAGAGGTGAACTGCACATGTGGACCAAAAATTATTCCTCTCATGTAAATGCTGCATTTTATGGTTATGATGGCGAATATACTGGCAATCATTATCATTATTTACTTGATGGTGCTGATATTCAAAAAGGTATAAACTTAAGGAGGGACCAACGTAATCATTCGGGAATAAGTTTTTATTCACCAACATATTACAACTGGCAAATTTATATGTCACCAGCTGGTCAAACTGGTTGTGGTGCAAATGCTAATTTGACAGCACCAAGTGGTTTATCTAGTGTGACATCATGGGCATTAAGGTCAAGAATGGAAGGCGTTGGAACTTATGGTTGGTTATGGGAAACTGGTGGCTCAGGCGGTGGTGGTGCTACTGCAAGTGCTAAAATGGAACTTGGTGCAACTACTGGAACTTTAAGAGTTACTGGTGATTTGGTTGCTTATGCATCGGATGGTAGGTTAAAAACTAACATTGTTAAAATAGATAATGCTTTAGAAAAAGTCAAACAAATAAGTGGTGTTGAATATGATTGGGTTGATAATATTGAAGAAGAATATGATTTTCATCCAAATCAAAAACATGAGGTTGGAGTTATTGCTCAGGAAGTAGAAAAAGTGTTGCCAGAAGCAGTAATGACAGCACCTTTTAATAATCCTTATACTGAAAAATGTGGTGAAGATCATAATTTCTTAACTGTAAAATATGAGAGAATAGTGCCATTGTTAATTGAAAGTATAAAAGAATTAACAGCAAAAGTTGAGGCATTAGAAAATAAACAATGTAAATGTAATTGCAAATAATTATGGCAGTACCAAGCAGTGGTCAATTGAACATGCTAAAATTAGCTAGGGAAAAGGTCTATGATGACTACAACTCAGGTTCTAGTATAACTGCTCCTATATCAATGTACGATTTAGTTAATGGTGGAAACACTAACGGTTCTGGTGTTTCATATGATGTTACAAATACAAATAGTATAAACCGTCCTGATACGGCAGTCCCTCACGCTTTTTCAGAGTGGTATTCTTATGATCATGATGCAGCAACACTATATCAAGCAAGTTGGTCTCCTAGCGGAACAGTAAATTCAGATAGCGCTAACGGAACAGACGCTATAGGACACGCAAGCTTATCAGCGGCATGTTCAAGCACTGGCACTATAACAAACTGTATTACTATGACTTGGAATGGAACATTAGGTAATGGAACTGTTTTGTATTTTGAATATAATGGATGTGACCAAAACACAGTAATGGACGCTAATAATAGATGGATTAAAATAGGAAGTTATGGAGGAACGTTAGCTGCATGTGGAACGGATGCTACTAGCACTTATACAGATTATGTAATGCAGGTAAGCGACTCTGGTGTTGTTTCAAACTTCCAGCAATGCGTTTCTTTAACAGCTTATAGCTCATCTGTAATGGGTGTGTTTAATGCAAATTGTAATTTTAACGGTACTTTAAACCCAATGAACCAAACCTACTATCACGATGGTAGTGGGACTTATCCAACGGCAGGCGATACTTGTTATTCTGATAGCGCAGGAAACAATATTTTAGCGTCAGGATATTATACAATACCCCCTTCATCTAGTGGTATTGGCAATAGAACATATATATTTATAGATAATTCTGGTATTGTAGCTACTAACTACCCTCAAACTTGTTAAATGAAAATAATATTCTGTATTCCTGGAAAAACTTTCAGTAACAATTTTTTAGTATCATGGACAAAACTTATAAAGTATTGTAATGATAATAATATAGAATACGAATTAAGTAATGGTCATACATCAATAGTACACTTAGCGAGATATACTTGCTTAGGAATAAATCCTGAAACTGAATGTAACCCGTGTAAGAATCCTTTTGGAGGACAATATGAATATGACTATATAATGTGGATAGATTCAGATATGGTATTTGAGCCTTGGCATTTAGAAAAATTATTAGAGGCAGATAAAAAAATAATAACAGGAGTAGCTAGAATTGAAAAATCAAACTACTTAGCGTGTCATGATATGGACCATAATAAATTAACAATAAAAGATATTAGAGATGAAATAATCCCTGTTTCTTTTTCAGGCATGGCGTTTATGTTAATTAAAAAAGGAGTCTTTGAATCAATGCAGTTTCCATACTTTACAACTGACAATCCACACATAATATCAGAAACACTTAGCTTTTGTATGAACCTAAAAAAAACAGATATACAGCTCTATGCGCACATGGGGGTTGTTATAGGACATGAAAAGCCTATGATAATATAAATAATTATTAGTATATTTGTAAAAAAATATTTATGGCAATTTCTTATAATTGGATAATCAACACAGTTGATGCACACACAGAAAAAGATGGAAAATCAAATGTTATTTTTAATATTCATTATTCCTTAATTGCTTATGATGATGAAAATAATATTAGAAAATTTTATAGTAATTCAACAACAATTGGTGAACCTAGTGATAATTTTATTGAATATGATGACTTACAAAAATCAGATGTTGTGGGGTGGTTAGAAAGTGCATTAGATGTTGAGGCAATAAAAGAAATTTTAAATGCTCAAATTCAAGAAGCAATAAACCCACCAGTAGTGCATTTAAAACCTAACTGGAATAATCAAACAAGCGAATAATTTAAATTTAATAAAATGGCAGAAAACAAAATCTCACAAGAACACTTGGAAGAATTACAGAAGAGTGTATCAGACATTAATCAAGTAGCTTTAC
>Ga0208162_1000733_pt1 | contig 18036 bp, 27 predicted proteins | sample CB_VirMetaG_4_FD_184539 | JGI IMG/M metagenome (GOLD analysis project Ga0208162, IMG submission 184539) | Freshwater to marine saline gradient viral communities from Chesapeake Bay - CB_1508_1M Viral MetaG (SPAdes) (version 4) | ecosystem: Environmental > Aquatic > Marine > Coastal | place: USA... | reverse complement strand
GCGGATGTCTTCCAAGATCTGCCGCCTTACTGTTTCCAACTTCTGCCGGATCTTGCTGTCCGCAGGCAATTCCTGAATTACCAAGCCAAGCTCGCCTAGATCAATGCGAACTTCTGCCTCAAGATTCCGGTGTGAAGTGTAACCTTTTTTCATGGTCTTTCCTTTCTGGTTAACTAGGCCCTATTGCCTATACCTGACACTACCAAACCAGGAACAAGCTGTCAACAATTAATTGCCACTCGGTAATGGTTGCCAGGTGGCAACGATCTTGCGCCTTGCGGCCTGCGCCTTGCGGCCTGCGGCCTGAACGCCAAAGCCCCAGGCGCTTGCGCACCTGGAGCAAAGGAAAGACAGCCCATTATCCCAAGGGCCAGGGGATTAGTTTAGAGTTTGAGGATCCGCCACTCGCCATTTTCCGGTAACGTCATTGTCCTACGCTCGATATATGTAAATATCTCATGGCTACGTGAGTCCCAGCCATCTTTCCTAGACCATGCGAGACTCGGTTTTTTCGGATTGATAATTATATAAAGACGGTCAAATAACATCATCTTTCGATGATCCATGCACCGATGCAGGCGATGATGATAAATCCGCACAAGAATATTAGAATAGCCATGGTCTTTCCTTCCTAATGAAAAGCCCAGGCGCGGAGACTTCCATCTATCGCAGCGCCTGGGCGTGGGTTGTTTATACGCTGTATTCGTCGCGCCATTCAGGTTCAGCATCTACAAGGATCCCGTTCTGAATTACTTCGGAAGCGTACCCGTCGCCAAGCTCATCGCGAAAGTCAGTCATAGGCGATGATGTAGCTAGGAACCACCGAGCATATGGATCTTTACGCTCGGCGTCAGAATGCTTGTAAGTCTTTAAGACTTTCCATGTCCAGCCAGTGCGCGGATCAGAGTATACCGCATATGGGTTGTCAGCTTTACGTGTTTTTCCGAATGATGTTCTAGGCATGTTCTTTCCTTTCTTATTGAACAAGTAGAGTATGCCCCACTTTAAAGCGGGGCACAAGTCTTTTTATCGCATCATAACCTCGGCAGCGTATCTCAGGCGGCGGTCGATATCCGCTTTGAATTTTGCTTTGGTGAGCGTTGATGCATTGGTATGTAGACCGATATGATCTTTCACGTCTTCGGGTGTTATTGGACGGCGCTTTCCGTTTTGGTTTAGCCATGTCCCGTGAATGGTCTCGATCATATAGCAGCGGGTGTAGAACTCTTTCCAATTGTCTTCGGTGATTTCGTTCATTGCCACTGACATGGTGCCCCAGATTAGAGCGTTGGTGATGGGCCAGATAGCATCGTCTTTGTAGTCCGCTGCCACTTTGGTTAGATCATAATTTAAAGCCATTGTCTTTCCTTTCTAGTTGATGGGTGGGGGCCGCAGCCCCCTGTTGATTAGATCCAAGTGAAGCGTTTCTGGATATGTTCCTTGCGGATATGTTCCTTAATGGTCACTTCCTTGAATTGTGCGAAGCCCTCTTCCACTGCTAATTCGCGGCGTGATTGCTTCAGGATCTTGAGCTCTTTTTCGATTTGGTCGATCATTTCGAGCTCGGCAGTAAGATCAGCGCGGAAATCGTTGCCTTCGCTTTGGCTCTCGATCATTGTGCGGATCATAAAGTTATTGAACATTGTCTTTCCTTTCTGGTTAACTGGCCCCTCCCATCGAAGGGCCATAACGTAGTTATGGGGCCTAGAATTGAGAATGTCAACAGGTAAAATACAATTAATTACAATTTTTTACAATTATTTTCCCAATAATGACAGCAGCTGAACGCTGCAATGCAGCACGATCAGGGGTTACTTCGCCGCATCGCAGCGACCCGCAGCGCGACCCGCGACCCCCGCACCCCCCGTTTCGGGGGGTGGCGCTGCTGTATGCGTGTTATATACATGGTTTCATAAATTCATTCGGGGGTAATTCCATTGCACTTGTATGTAGACCACAAGCCCAGAAAAAATCGCCTCTATATTTTCATTCGGGGTTGGTATAGACTGTTACCAACAACCAAGGAGCGAGGTTGATGGCTTTTGCGCAGATAAATCAGATGGGTGCTTTGATGGCGGCACCTCAGCGTCCTGCGAATCCGTTTGCGGACAACGCGGAGTTTATAGCTTTACGGGAGTATGAGCAGAGTTTGGGTCCTACTGAGGATGAGTTAGCTCGTTTGAATGAGTTGCGGACAGCGTTTACGTCTAGTGATGCGTATCAGAGTCATCTTCAGGAGCAACAGCAGCGTCAACAGATGCTGGCGCAGCAGCGTTCTCAGATGGGTGGTATTATGGGGATGGCACCTTTTCCAATGCAGCAGCGCGTACCTATGATGCAACATCCGATGCAGGTTGGTGGTTATGGTGCTCCTTCTCCACAGATGCAGATGGGTGGTAATTCTATGCAGATGTTGATTGCGTTATTGTCTCAAGTGTTTGGCGGGGGTGGAATGGGTCGTCAGATGGGTGGTGGTTATCAGCAGGCGTATGGTCAGATGCCTCAGCGTCAGTTGGGTGTGATGCCGAGTGGTGGTTATCAGCAGGCTGCTTTTGAGGGTCCGACGGCTAACCGTGGTGGATATATTAATCAGCTGACTGCGGCTCAACCTCAGAACATGCAGCAGCAGGTTTATGCTCAACCGCAACAGGCTAGTCCGTTTGGTGGAGCGACTCGTGGGTATTACGCTTGACCGAGTACCGAGAAGCGCGGCCCGAGGATCTTGGGTCTATACTGGAGTTGTGTTGGGAGATGCACTCTGAGACGGATTATAGTAAGTTTGAGTTGGATCGGGATTGTGCGGCGGGGTTTGTGTGTCGTATGATGGAGAGTGGTTATGCTGGGATTGCGGTTGACGGTGGTGAGGTTGTTGGGGTTTTGTTGGGTGGGGTGATGCCTTTTTGGTTTTCTTCGCAATTACAGGGGTGTGAGGTTTTGTTTTACGTTCGGAGATCTGCGCGAGGTGGATTTGTTGGCAAACGTATGGTAGAAGGGTTTAAGGCTTGGTGTGAGTTGAGGGGTGCGGTACGCACTGTTTTGGCGATATCGAGTGGAGGCGACATAGATCGGAAGGGTAGATTTTTGGAGCGGATTGGGTTTGAGCCTATTGGTGGCTTGTATGCGAAGGACATGGTTTAATGGGTTTACCTGGATTTATTATAACCGCAGTTGCAGCTACTATTGCTGGTAGTGGAGGCGGTGGTGGTGGCGGCGGACAGGAAGCGGCTCCTGTAGTACCGACGCCGGATGATTTTGCGACATGGAGTGCGGCGAACGAGCCTGACGCGGATTTTAATGACCAGTTTATGCGTTATGCAACTTATTTAAGCGAGGATCGGTTTGGGTTAACGGCGGACGAGCGTGCTGCGTATATGCCAGAGTATGTTGTTTCTGATTACACGAACAGGGTTCATGCTACTGACGCGGATATGAAGAACGATGATCGTTATTTTTATGACAAGCGTATTCGTGAGGGTGTGAAGGATTTTGATTCGTGGTTATCGGGTCAGGATTCGGACATGCAGGGTGCGGGATATCAAGCTCAATATAATGCGTATAGGAATCAGGTTAATCAGACGTTGAACAACCGTCCTGATTGGATGGGTGAGGATGATTCTGCGTACAAGACGTTTAGTAATTATGATCCAGGTTTATTTGTTGCTGGTGAGGATTACGGGGATTTTGCTGGGGCGTATCGGACGCGTGACGAGGCGGACAGTGCGTTTCGGAATTACTATGCGGAGCAGATAGGGAATTTTGGTTACGGTAATTTGATTACCGACAACATGGACAACGCGGGTTATGTGGATGCGTATAACGAGGCGAAGTCGCGGAATGAATTTGGTACGTTGATTTCTGGCCTTGGTTATGGGTCTTTGGTTGATCCAAGTATGACGTCTGGTCAGTTATCTACGTTGTGGGACGAGGTACAGGAGCGTGATCGGTACAAGGGCCTATTGGACGAGATGGGCTATGAGTACGACGCGACGGATGATTCGACGAGTTTGGGTTATTTGTACAATCAGGCCCAAGCGATTGAGGACACGAAGGCCAAGTTGAAGGCTGCGGAGGATGCGTATAGCGCACTGGAGGGGACGTACACGTCTACTGTTGGTGACATGGAAGCCTTGCAGGGTGAGTTTGATACTTTGTTTGGTGACTATGGTTCGTTGACCTCGGACTATGGGGATTTGCAGGGTACATATGACACGTTGTACGGTCAGTATGGAGCTTTGGAGAAGACGTACTCGGATACGAAGGAGGCGTTGGGTGAGAAGGCTGGGGAGTATGACACGCTTAGTGGGTTGTATGACACGCTTACGTCCAACTACGGCACTTTGACCACGGATTACAACACGGCTATCGGGGATTTGAGTACGTTACAGACGAACTATGACCAGTTGGACAAGGACAAGACTGCGTTACAGGGCACTTATGACGCGTTGTTTGGCGATTATGGTGCGTTAGAGAAGGATTATGGTGCGTTGAGCGGTCAGTTTGACGCGTTGACGAGTACGCAGGCTAAGACGCAGGCGGATTTGGATGCGTCTTTGGCGGATGCACAGGGTCTTCGCAAGCAGAAGCGGATGGGTCAGGCGGTTGATTTCTTGACGGAGAGTGCGGCGGACAAGGAGGCTCGGATGGCGAGTGGGTTTGAGCCGCTTCAGGTTCCGACGCAGCAGGAGTACACGCAGGCGATGGATGCGTTGGGTCAGACGGGTCTTGATCCGAATGCGTATACGCTTGCTCCGATAGATTTCACGGGTGGGTTTGATTCGAGTGTTTTTCAATCGACGCCTATGACTGGGTTTGCTGGCCCTGATGCGTATGGTACGACGGATTACACGAATATATTTGCTGGCCCTCAGATGGGGTTGCAGCCGATGGGGTTGAACGTTGGTCAGCCGTTTAATCCGTACTTTGAAGCCTTGAATCAAGAGTACGGTGTAGATTTTGGACTTCCATCATTAGGGGGGCAGAAGTAATGGGTTTATTTGACGACATAGCAATGGGCACTGGGCTCAAGGAAAAGGACCAAGATTACTACGACCGCACGGCAGCTACGATTGAGAGAACTCAGGGGTCGGGCGCGGCGGACAGGTATCGAGAAAGAACAGCGGACGCACGGGCAGCGGCTCCTGGCGGTTCTACGTCTACTGGAAATACTGTTACCTATACGGACGAGCGGACGGGTGAGACGGGAACTACGATTAGACCCAAGTTACGACCGACGTATGTGGTTCAAAACGAGGGTGGGACGTATAGCCCTGCGACGAGAGCCTCGGACAGAACTGGGATTTTTAATACATATGAAAGTGATGGTAGTGGCGGTCCTGCTCCTGTTTCGATGGCGCAGCCTACGTTTATGGAGTCGATGGGCGGAGGAACGCTTGGTAGCATTTTGGGTTATCTCGGAGGAACGCGTTCGACGGATAGTTTAGTTAACGTTATTGACGGTAAGCCTATTTATGAGGATTCGAAAGGTCGCACGTATTCGATCAATGCATTGGGTCTTCCGTACAACACTGCGGGTAAAGACACGTTGGACGAGGACCCCGAGCAGGTAGCGCGTCGTGAGGCGATGATGGGCGGCATGGGCTCGGACGATGACGGGTCGAGCGTGATTGATGAGCTATTGGACAGCGACTCTGGGACCACGGATCCTTGTCCGGAGGGGTATGTTTACGACAGTGAGCAGATGATGTGTGTGATTGATCCGTCTACGGGTTTTACACCGGACCTTCCGACGATGGAATTACCAGACCCATCGGTGCCACTTTCAGATTATACGCAGGTTGCAAACAACTTTATACCAACCCCACTACAACCTATAGCTCCAAACCCGATTCAGCAGCAGCTATCGCGGTTAAGTCGGTCGCTGAGTGGTCCGAGACAGCAGCAACGGGCTTCGGGATTGGCGGGAGCTAATACGGGGATCATGCAGGTTAAGCCGTGAATTTACAGGCTCTTCCAGAAGAAGCATTAAAAGAGATCTTGGCGCTTACTGAAGCCAAGAAAAAGTTGGATCTTCGGGAGGAAGCCTCTGAGAAGTTCATGTCGTTTGCGCATCACGTTTATGAAAACTTCATCGAGGGGCGGCATCATCGTATTATTGCTGAAAAACTTGAACGTGTTGCACGAGGAGAACTCAAGCGGCTTATAATTAATATGCCCCCTCGTCATTCGAAGTCAGAATTTGCAAGTTACTTGATGCCTGCTTGGTTCTTGGGCAGGAATCCGAAGCTCAAGATTATTCAAGCTACGCACAATACGGAGCTTGCGGTACGTTTTGGACGTAAGGTTCGTGATTTGATTGACGATCCGGCGTACAAAGAGGTGTTTCCTAATACGAATTTGAAGGAGGACAACAAAGGTGCGGGTAAATGGCAGACTGACAAGGGTGGTGAATACTTTGCTGCGGGTGTTGGAGCGGCTGTTACGGGGCGTGGTGCGGACCTCTTTATCATTGACGACCCTCATTCGGAACAAGATGCGCTGAGTGAAAGCGCGTTTGACAACGCGTATGAGTGGTACACCTCTGGTCCCCGACAGCGTTTACAACCTGGTGGTGCAATTATCCTAGTTATGACACGCTGGGGTAAGAAGGATTTGACCGGACGGTTAATTCAGTCGCAATCGGGCGACGTTATGGCGGATCAGTGGGAGGTTGTGGAGTTTCCGGCTATCTTGCCGAGTGACAAGCCTCTTTGGCCTGAGTTTTGGGAGAAGGCTGCGCTGCTTTCGATCAAGGCATCTTTGCCTGTGGGCAAGTGGAATGCGCAGTGGCAGCAGCAACCGACGGCATCGGAAGCTGCGATTATCAAACGTGAGTGGTGGCAAGACTGGGAGAAGGAAAAGATCCCGAGGCTTGACTATATTATACAGGCATATGACACGGCGTTTTCGAAAAAGGAGACGGCGGACTATTCGGCTATTACGACGTGGGGCATTTTCAAGCCTGAAGAGGGTGGACCTGACCATGTTATATTGATGGACGCTCGACGAGGGCGTTGGAACTTCCCTGAACTCAAGGAGATAGCCTATGAAGAGCACGAATACTGGGAGCCGGACATGGTGTTGGTCGAAGCGAAAGCGACGGGTACACCACTTATTGACGAGTTGCGGCTTCGTGGTATTCCAGCCTTGGGCTTCTCACCAGGTAAAGGAAATGATAAGGTAACGAGGATGCACATGGTTGCGCCTTTGTTTGAAGCGGGAATGGTGTGGGCACCTATGCACGAAAAGTTTGCTGACGAGGTCGTTGAGGAAGTAGTTTCATTTCCTAATGGCGATCATGACGACTTTTGTGATAGTATGACTTTAGCACTGATGCGTTTTCGTCAGGGTGGATTTATTTCACTGCTTGGAGAAAACGAGGACGATATGGAATGGAGGCCCCGTAGGAGGGAGTATTACTGATGGCAAGAGCACCAAACATGGTTGATTCGGGGCTGGATCTCGACGACACAATGGGATTACCCGATGTGGAGATTCCAATAGACGCGCCCATGGAATTTCCTGGTGGTGCAGAGGTTATTGACGACGGACAGGGGGGCGCGATTATACAGGCTCTTGCTGACGCGCAAAACATGCCAACACAAGAAGAACTTATTCCGTTCGATGCAAACCTTGCTGAGTTTTTGGATGACGGCACCTTGGGGGAGTTGTCGAGTGAGCTTAGAAGTTTGTACGAAGAAGACCTGGATTCTCGTTCAGAGTGGGAAGAAACGTATGTGCATGGTCTAGATCTTTTAGGGATCAAAACTGAGGAGCGCACGACTCCGTTTGAAGGAGCGAGTGGCATTACCCATCCGATGGTTGCGGAGAGTGTGACACAGTTCCAAGCGCAGGCGTACAAGGAATTGCTGCCGTCGGGTGGTCCAGTTCGCACTGGGGTACTTGGGGCCAAGACGCCTGAAAGGGAAGCGCAAGCCTCTCGTGTCAAGAACTTTATGAACTATCAGATTACGGAAGTTATGGAAGAGTACGATCCGGACATGGATCAGTTGCTGTACTATCTTCCATTGAGTGGTTCTACGTTTAAGAAAGTATATTTTGATCCGACGAAACAACGTGCGGTGTCGAAGTTTATTCCTGCGCAGGATTTGGTTGTACCGTATTCGGCGTCTGACTTGATGACGGCAAACCGTGTAACGCATGTTCTTCGTATGGATGAGAACGATGTGCGTAAGATGCAGGTCATGGGTATGTACCGTGACGTGGACTTACAGACATCGACAGATTTGCAAGAAGACCCTGTCAAGCAAAAAGTTAACGAACTAGAGGGTTTGTCAAAGAACTACAGCGACGATGTGTTGACGGTTCTGGAGATGCATGCCGATCTGGATATCGAGGGCTTTGAAGATTTGGACCCGATGACTGGAGAGCCTACGGGCGTGAAGCTGCCTTACATTGTTACGATTGACCAGACGTCGGGTGAAATATTGGCTATTCGCCGTAACTATGCGCCTGATGATATGCTCAAGCGCAAGCGTCAGTATTTTGTGCACTACAAGTTTACACCTGGTTTGGGTTTTTACGGATTTGGTTTGATCCACATGATTGGTGGTTTGGGCCGTGCCGCGACGAGTTTGTTGCGCCAGTTGATCGATGCCGGAACTCTAGCCAACCTTCCCGCTGGATTTAAGGCCCGTGGAGTGCGGGTACGCAACGACGATGAGCCGTTACAGCCAGGGGAGTTTAGGGACATTGACGCGCCTGGTGGGAGCATCAGAGACGCTATTGTGCCTTTGCCGTACAAGGAGCCGTCAGGAACCTTGGCGCAATTGTTGGGTGGATTGGTTAACGACGGACGTAGATTTGTTTCGTTAGCTGACCAGCAGATGTCGGACATGAATCAGGAAACGCCAGTGGGGACTACGGTTGCCATGTTGGAGCGTGGAATGAAGGTGATGTCTGCAATTCACAAAAGACTGCACTACGCGCAGAAGTCTGAGTTTAGGCTTTTGGCGCGTATCTTTGCGGAAAACCTACCACCAGTTTACCCCTATGAGGTGGCGGGTGCTCCTTCTGAAGTGAAGGCGCAAGACTTTGACGCTCGGATTGACGTTCTCCCAGTCTCAGATCCGAATATTTTCTCTATGTCGCAGCGCATCACGTTGGCCCAGACACAACTTCAACTGGCTCAATCGAACCCCCAGATGCACAACCTTCACGCGGCGTATCGTAGAATGTATCAAGCGTTAGAGGTGCAGAATATTGATGAGATCTTACCTCCGCCCCCACCGCCTCCTCAACCTATGGATCCGGCGGTAGAGAATGGAAGGTTAATCAATGGTCAGGCTCCGCAGCCGTTTCCCCAGCAGGATCATGATGCACACATTCAAGCGCATTTGGCGTTGCTTGAGTTATCTATATTGCAGAATGCGCCTCCTGTTTTGGCGGCGCTGTTTAGTCATGTGTTGCAGCATGTGAGCATGAAGGCTCGTGAGATGGTGGATGCAGAAATAGCGGCTCTGAACGAAGAGCAGGGCATGAACCAGCAATCACAGCAAGAACAAATGCAGCAGATTCAGTTGCTGGCGCAGACGGGTGCTTTAGATCCAGTGTCGGCGCAGCAAATGATGATGCAGGTACAACAAAACGCACCAGTTCAGTTGCAAACGCAGTTTAGCCCAGAACAGGTAGAGGCACGGGTTGCACAAATAGAGGCAGAGCTTATCAAAGAGCTTACGCCGTTGATGACGTATAAAGGTCAGGACGCTTCTGAGCAGGATCCGTTGGTTGATATTCGTATGAAAGAGCTATCGATCAAGGAGATGGAGGCAAACCACAAAGCTGCCTTGGATCAGGCTAAGTTGGAGCTTGAGGGCATGAAGGTGGAACAACGTGCGGTTACGGATGCGGCTCGTATGGAGTTGCAGGAGCAGATTGCGGATGAGCGCAATGAGGTGAACCGTGAACGCATTGATGTGCAACGTCAAGCTGTGGAGCAACGAAATGCCGCTCAAAGAAGGTAGTTCTGACAAAGTCGTCAGTCAAAACATAAAAACGGAGATGGCTGCGGGTAAGCCGCAGAAGCAGGCAGTAGCCATCGCCTTAGACAAAGCGGGTCGGAGCAAGTACGCCGATGGTGGTTTTGTCAACAAACGGTTCAGCCCCATCGCTAGGCCGCAGAGGTTCGCCGGAGAGTTTTGATGTGCGTCCTCGTGTTCGTAGCACACGGACACATGTGGATAAACGGTTACGGAAGCTGGTTCTATAAAGCCTGCTACTATGACTGCGGGTCGAAACGCTTCGGATATTATGATAGGATCTATCGTGTAGATCCTGATTATGTATGTCCTGTGAGGTTTCGAATAGATGATTGATCCTATTACCGCTGTTGGTATCGCCACCTCGGCATTCAACGCGATCAAAAAAGGCATTGCCGTAGGCCGTGATCTCCAAGACATGACAGGGCAACTTTCCCAGTGGGGCAAGGCGTTCTCTGACTTTAATTACGCTGAAGAAAAAAGTAAGAACCCTCCTTGGTATTCCTTTAAAGGTTCTGACGAAGAAACTGCCCTGCAAATCTTTGCGCAGAAAAAGAAGATGGAGAACATGCGCAATGAAATAAAGGCGTTTATCTCTTGGAACTACGGCCCGAGCGCATGGGAAGAGGTACTGGCGATTGAAGCTCGGATGCGTAAGCAACGCAAGGAGGAACTTTATCGTAAGGAGGAGTTAAAACGCAAGATTATCGAATGGACGGTTGGAATATTTGCGGCGTTGGTTGGATTAGTGACTATGGGTTTTGTGCTGTGGTTAATTGGTAAAGGTCAAGGTCGATGGTAAATGCGACTGGTGCAAACAGGTAGGATGCGGTGGATAGTGTACGATGAGCGCGGCAAGATTGTGATTATAACGCATCATCGTAGGATAGCGGAATGGGTAATAGAAAGAGGCGGCTGTGACTGATGGACTGACAGGCGTAGGTAATATGCCGTTCAATGAGGTTATGATGGCTCGTGAGCGCATTGAAAACCATCAGGCGCAACAGCAGGTACAGAAAGAGCATTTACGCGCTCACAAGCTCTCTAAGGTGCTGGAACGGCAGCAGCTTGATTTAATGCTCAGTTATGATAAGTTTGGTAAAGCTAATAGCGGCTTAAAGCCGCAGGGTAGTATCATAGATATGGAGGTCTAAATGACTGTAGCTATGGAAAAGATTTTAGCTTGGAAGATAATGCCGCGCCTGATGATGCTCGTTATGACTATAATGTATGTCCGTGTAATCGAGTGGTTTATGACTTTACCGCAAGACGCTGTAAGCACGCAAGCAACGGCTCTCACTGCAACCGTAACGGGAGCGATGACAGGAGCCTTCGCCGTGTGGTTGGGGAGTGAGCGCGAATGATGACGCTTTTAGGAAGCCTTCTCGGATTTGGCACTTCTTTTTTGCCAGAGGTCCTTAATTACTTTAGGGCAAATCAACAACACAAGCACGATTTGGAAAAAATGCAGGTCGAGATGGATCTGATGTCAAAACGTGCAGAACTTAAATTAAACATGATGGACAAGGAAGCCGACATCAAAGAGGCGGAAGGGTTGTATAGGCATGATAGCATTGATGCGGGAGGCTTTATCAACGCACTACGCGGAAGTGTGCGCCCTGTTATCACTTATTGTTTTTTTGCTCTTTTCGTTGCCATCAAAATAACGGCTTTGTTTGCTCTTATGGAGACAGGACATGACTTAGGTAGGTCCTTATCTATCCTTTGGGATAGTGAAACTTCTGCATTATTTGCGGCTATAATGAGTTTTTGGTTTGGAAACAGGGCCTTATCAAAATATATGAAGGTAAAATCATGACTTTTAAACTAAGTAGACGCAGCCTTGATAGGCTGGAAGGCATTGATGATAGGCTGCAATCAGTCGTTAAAATGGCTATCACGCTCACGAATACCGATTTCGGTGTGGTGCAGGGGATGAGAACTATTGAACAACAGAAGGAATTAGTTGCTAAAGGTGCCAGTAAAACGATGAAGTCTAAGCACCTTGAAGGTAAGGCTTTCGACATTATGGCTTTTGTGAACGGACGGGCAAGTTGGGAACTTAATTTGTACGATGACCTAGCCGATGCTATCAAAGAAGCGGCTACCGTTATAGACGTTCCCATTTGTTGGGGGGCGGCTTGGGGAACTGCTGATATGCCGTATCCTATGGACATCCGTAAGTGGGATGGCTCTATGGAAGAGGCAATGAATGCGTATATTGATTTGCGCAGATCACAGGGACGTCGTCCATTTATCGATGGCCCTCATTTTGAACTTATAGGATAGGAGTACGGCATGGCTAAGAGTGGGCGCAACGCTAGACCAGCAGAAGCTCTAAAGGGCAAACGTGAACGTCAATTACGTGAGATGCCCACGGATATTGAGAACATCATATCTAAAGTTGTAGGTCAGGATAGTTACAACCCTACAGCGGACATGGAAGACAGCGTTTTGGATAAAATCAAAAACAGGATAGATTTTAGACAAGGGACACGACAAGGTCGTAATGTTGGTCGTGGTACGATGGAGTTTTCTATGGGTGGTGACGTGCGATACAACTCTAACCGAGGAAAGACGTTCTAATGCCTACAATTATGATAAGTATTATGCCGGATGGTATTCCGGTAGATAAAATGCAGGACAGTGACGACGGTGGTCCAAGCTGCCCTTTGGCTACGCAAGATGCTGAAATTAACATGGAGGCACAAGAGATTGCTGTCATGGATGCTAACTACCGAGATCCCTCATCGGACGGTGGATTTAAGCTGACAGAAGTCTGCGGCAATTGTGGTGCATACAACCAAACGGATGATATGCTAGAGTGTATTGGTGATGAATCTGGCGATTTAGGGTACTGTCAAATGTACAAATTCATGTGTCAATCAGATCACACCTGCGATGATTGGGTAAAGGGTGGCCCAATTAAATCAATGGCAGAAGGCATGGAGCACGATATTCTTTAATGGACCTTGTTGCTTTTTCGACATATATGTATAAGCTACTACAGGAGCGCGAACAAGATATTGCAAGTGCTCTTGCACATGATGCTGCCAAAGACTGGGAGCAGTACAAACTCATGGTAGGTGAGATACGGGGCCTGACCTACGCTCGTGAGGAAATCAAAGCCCTGCTGGAGAGACACGCAGACGATGTCGAAGACCTTATATCTTCCTGAACATGTCGCGCAGAAAATGAATAAAGAAAAAGAAGCCGCAAAAGCGGAGTCTTCTTCCGTAGACAGCGCGTATGTAAACGCGCAGGATCGAGTTCTAGATCCTGCTCTTTTAGACAAACCTTTACTTGAACGTCTCCCGCAACCGACAGGTTGGCGGGTTTTAGTTATGCCTTATCAAGGCGCATCTAAGACTCAGGGCGGTATATACATACCGGACGAGGTACGGGACCGAGAAGCGGTAGCAACGGTTGTTGCATACGTTTTGAAGGTTGGACCTTTGGCTTATCAAGATCCAGACAAGTTTGGTAAGAAAGCTGAACCTTGGTGTAAAGAGGGCCAGTGGGTATGTATTGGTCGATATTCTGGGTCACGATTCAAGATTGATGGTGGAGAGGTTCGTATAATCAATGACGACGAGGTTATTGCTACGATCCATGAGCCTAACGACATCAAGCATGTTTAGGAGAAACTAATGGCGGAAGAACAAGAAGTCCTTGAGAATGAAGACGAGGGCGTAGAAGTTGAGGTAGACGCTCCTGAAGAGGAGACGAACGAAGAGCAAGCTGCGGAGTCTGATTCTGACGAACTTGATAGTTATAGCCAAAAGGTGCAAAGCCGCATCAAGAAGCTGACTGAAAAGTATCGTAAAGAAGAGCGGGATCGTGAGGAAGCTGTGCGTATGGCGCAACAGCTTTTGAATGAGAACACTCAGCTAAAGACTCGCATGCAGAACTTAGACAAAGGGTATCTGGCAGAGTATAGCACTCGGTTGGAAACTCAGATGGCTGCGGCGAAGAAGCTCTATCGTGAAGCCTATGACGGTGGCGACACGGAGAAAATGCTGGAAGCTCAAGAGGCTCTGTCTAAGATGTCGATTGAGCAAGAAAGGTTACGCTTGGCAAAGCAGCGTTCTGAACGTGCCGCACTGCCAGGACAGCAACTTCAACAACAGTTACAACCTCAACCTCAACAACAGCCTCAACCCAAACCGGATCCTAAAGCTCAGAAATGGGCAGAGAAAAACGAGTGGTTTGGCTCTGATGAGGTTATGACATACGCAGCATTTGGTATACACCGCAAGTTGGTCGAAGAAGAAGGAATTGACCCAGCAAGCGATGAATACTATACTGAAGTTGATCGTCGGATGCGTTCGGAGTTTCCGCACAAGTTCCAGACGAAGAAATCGAGCGGAGCACAGGTCGCACCTGCTGGCGCTTCGGCTACTCGCAGTACAGCAAAACAGGGGCGCAGGTCGGTTAAACTGTCACCGTCACAAATAGCGATGGCGAAACGTCTAAACGTACCGCTAGAAGAATATGCTAAATATGTGAAGGAGTAACAGATGACTGACAAAAGATCCCCGCGCTCTAGCGCAACCCGCGAAAAAGAAACGCGCAGAAAACCATGGGCACCGCCCAGTCACCTTGAAGCACCACCCGCACCTGATGGGTTTGTGCATCGTTGGATACGAGTTGCAATGCGTGGCGAGGAAGACAAAATGAATGTCAACGCCAAGCTACGTGAAGGATGGGAACCTGTCCGCAAAGATGAGTATCCAGACTATGAAGCTCCAACTATTGACGATGGTCGGTATGAGGGAGTAATTGGACAAGGTGGTCTGATGTTGTGCCGTATACCTGTTGAAACGGTGGCAGAACGAACTGCATATTACGGGGGCAGAACCCGCGAACAAATGACCGCTGTAGATCAGGACCTTATGAAGGAACAACATCCTTCGATGCCTATTAGTAATAATAGGCAAAGTCGTGTAACCTTCGGAGGCCGTGAACGCGACTCCGGATAAATTTAGAGGATTGCTACTATGGCAAACACTAACGGTGCATTCGGACTTCGTCCGATTGGCGTAGTCGGTCAGGCTGCGAACACCACAGGTGCGACCGAGTATCGTATCGCCTCTGGGAACACTAACGCGATTTACCAAGGTTCACCCGTAATCCCGCTGTCAACAGGCTTTATTGATATTGTTGGCGCGGCTGCTGGTGGAACTGTAGGTCTTGTAGGTGTTTTCGGTGGGTGCGAATACGTTTCGTCCACTACTGGTGAGAAAGTATTTTCTAACTACTGGCCTGGTTCTGGCGCGGATTCAAACCATCCCGTCAAAGCCTTCGTGTATGACAACCCGATGCAGACATTTGTTATCTGTTCAGACGCTTCATTGACTAGCGAAGCAACTGCGCGTGGACATGTGTTTGCAAACGCGAACTTTGCAGCGGGTACTTCTGGTTCAACGACCACGGGTATTTCATCTGCTAAGTTGGGTGTTAGCACAATCGCCACCACTGCTGCATTGCACTTGCGTATCATCGGCATCCAAGATGACCCTGAGAACCAAGACTTTACAGCCGCTGGTATCCCACTAATTGTTCGACTGAATAACAGCTTCAACTCACCGAATGGTGCGATTGTTGCTGGTACTCCTTCGACTACAGGCGTATAAGGAGACTAACTTATGGCTATCTCTCGCGCACAACTAGCGAAAGAGTTGGAACCAGGTCTCAACGCCCTGTTCGGTATGGAGTACAATCGGTACGAAAACCAACATGCAGAGATCTATACAACAGAATCTTCTGACCGAGCATTCGAAGAAGAGGTGATGTTGAGTGGTTTCGGAGCAGCGCCAACCAAATCGGAAGGTTCTGCTGTAAACTTTGACGACGCAAACGAAGCATACACTGCTCGTTACAACCACGAGACAATTGCGTTGGCGTTCTCGATCACAGAAGAGGCTATCGAAGATAACCTTTATGATCGTTTGGGCTCACGTTATACTCGTGCGTTGGCACGTTCTATGGCACACACAAAGCAAGTTAAGGCCGCTGCGGTTCTTAACAACGCATTTACTGCTGGCGCATCTGCTGGTGGTGACGGCGTTGCATTGTGTGACGCGTCTCACCCGCTTACAAACGGTGGTACATTTGCCAACGAACCAACAACTGCTGCGGATTTGAACGAGACATCTCTTGAAGATGCCCTTATCAACATCGCAGGTTTTGTTGACGAGCGTGGTCTAAAAGTTGCACTACGCGGCATGAAGCTCGTAATTCCACGTCAGCTTCAGTTCGTTGCAGAGCGTCTGATGGTGTCTAACCTTCGTGTTGGCACAGCGGACAACGATGTAAACGCAATCCGTTCAATGGGAATGTTGCCTGAAGGTTATGCCGTCAACGACTTCCTAACGGACCCAGATGCGTTCTTCGTTAAAACTGACGCGCCTCGTGGCTTTGTCCACTTCGAGCGGACTCCATTGTCTACAAACATGGAAGCCGACTTCGACACTGGCAACATGCGCTTTAAAGCTCGTGAACGCTACAGCTTCGGATTCTCAGATCCGCGCTGCGTTTTTGGTTCACCTGGGGCGTAAAGTGTGATATATTGAGGCAGGTATTGAATTACCTCCTCCCTGTTAGACTGGGCCACTTCGGTGGCCCTTTCTTTTTGTTTTATTTCATGTATAGTATTTGTATCCCTGACAGCTACATGGTGTGGCTGACACTAGCCAAGACAGGAGATACCCATGGCTAACACAACTTTTAGCGGTCCAGTACGCTCAAAAGGCGGATTCAAAGAAATTGATGAAAACGCTACAACTGGTGCAATCACAGAGAACATCTCAATCACACACGATGGAACAAACAGCGTTGTGATTATTAAAGACCTGCCAACGTCTGACCCATCTGTCGCAGGACAAGTCTGGAGTAACTCAGGTGTCTTGACTGTCTCCGCAGGATAAGGAGATAGATCATGGCTGGTCCAGTCAGTGCATATAATTGGGTTCAAGGAACGGCGGCTGCGGTTGTCGGTCCATCTCGTTCTCGTTTACGGCAGGTTGTAATTTACGGTGCGGCTGCGGGTGCGTTCACGTTGAAAAACGGTGGCGCAAGCGGTGATACTTTGCTTACGCAAACATTTCCGGCAGGTCACCACGTAATGAACATTCCAGATGACGGCATTATCTTTTCGGAAGGTGTGTACGTTTCTGCGTTTACAGGTGCGAGTAACCAACTAACGATCATCCTTTCGTAGGAGGGTCACATGGCATACGATATCCGTTCCATTTCACAGGTCGGAACATCTGAGCCATTTGAGCTACAGGTGGCCCGTGGTCAAATCACGGGCCATAAAACGATATTTAAGTTTGGCTACAACAACGATGTTGGAAACACAAAAGAAACCATCTGGGAACAAGGTGGTTTGTATTCCTACCCCCCATCAGCCACGGTGATGACTATATCAAGCAGTTCGGCTAACGACACTGCCGCAGGTACTGGTGCAAGAACGGTTGAAGTTTTTGGCCTAGATGGTGACTACAACGAAATAAACGAAGTTGTCACATTAAACGGACAAACGCCTGTTAATACTACCAAATCGTACTTTCGGATCAATCGTGGCATTGTTCGCAGCGCGGGTAGTGGTGGTGCAAATGCTGGTATAATCTACGCAGGAACAGGCACAGTGACCACTGGAGTTCCAGCTAACATTTACCTGACCATAAATGGGGATGGCGACAACCAAACACTGATGGCTCTTTGGACAGTTCCCGCAGGATATACAGCCTTTCTTACAAAGATGGCTTTGTCCACAGGCACATCTACCAACACCAAAGCTATTTTAAATGCTAGTCTTGTTGCTAGGCCATACGGAGAAGTCTTCCAGATAAAAGAGAGATTTACTCTTACAGATGGCGCACACGAGCAGTTTTATACTTTTCCGTTAAGGTTTACAGAAAAAACAGACTTGGAGATGAGGGCGTTTTCTTCCTCTGGGTCGGTTAGCTTTGATGTTTCTGCGTCAATGGAATTTGTATATATACAAAACGAGGATTGGACAAATGGCTCGTAAAAA
>Ga0208162_1000732_pt1 | contig 18039 bp, 23 predicted proteins | sample CB_VirMetaG_4_FD_184539 | JGI IMG/M metagenome (GOLD analysis project Ga0208162, IMG submission 184539) | Freshwater to marine saline gradient viral communities from Chesapeake Bay - CB_1508_1M Viral MetaG (SPAdes) (version 4) | ecosystem: Environmental > Aquatic > Marine > Coastal | place: USA... | reverse complement strand
TTATGGTTAGGGGCGGAAATACTGCAATCGCCACTTGTAAAGGCATTTTTCATACACTCGGACGGTGGAACTATACCACCAAATATTCATCTGTAATCTAATGGAACACTTGTTAGGAAAAGCACTCATTATAGTTGCGATACCTTTTGTATTAACTACAATCTATTTCGGTTCAAAGAAGGGGCACTACTATGAATCCGAACACTATAAGGGTAATGGAACCGCACACTAGGCAAAAATTTCATTTTGCTTGGTCTTCGTTTTCAAGAATGTATGGAGTCAGTCATGTTACATCAGACATGGTTGACTTTTGTTATGATTGGGCAGTTACAGGGGAAGTAGCACCACTTGATTGTTTAAATCACGTAGACAGATACTTTAGAGAACTATGGACAAAATCACAGAACTAAAAAATGAAAACCGTTGGTTGAAAGAAGAGATTAGACGATTGAGACATCAGTTGTCTATGAGGGAAGAAAAAGAATGGGCACACCCTAATTCATGTGTTCACAATACCGACCCTTGGAAAACATGGAAGTCCAACTAGGTATTCTATTTTTTATGTGTATGTTTGGCGTATTTTTATTTGTAGTTTCTATTTTAACGGATTGGTAATGGGACACTTCGCACGTTGGACATTAGAGTCACCAGTCACATTAGGATTTCTCTGTTACCTTTTAGTGGTTGTGCCTATTATGGGAATCTGGGCAGTCCACAAATATAATTGGCAGCACTGGGCACCATTTGACAAGGAGCATAAGAAGTAGTATAATTACTTCTGTTGAGAGGGAAACCACTCAACTGCGACAGTCCCCTTCTGATAGGTTCAGGACTGGCGGCGACAGGAACCTATCGCAACGGGGCGTAGTATAGTGGTAGAATGCCGCTTTTGGGAAGCGGAGGTGCAAGTTCGATTCTTGCCGCCCCGATAGCCAGTTCCGAGACTGGCATCCTTGACTAAATACCATTCAAACCTTATAATACAAGGGTAAACCAAACACAACAATGGCACTGACTGAAAAATTCAAGAAAGACCTTAGTACTCTTCGTGGTGCTGCTAATGGTGATTTTTTCCTTGATGTAAAGAATCCGAAACTTTATAAAAAGGTTCGCCGCTTCTACGAAAATGAAGGAGTGGTGTTTTCAGGAGATCCCCTCGATGATTATGAAATGTTGATGGAATACATCTTTCAAGACCTTGAAACAATTGAAGTTGCCTGATGAAAGTCGTGAAGAAACCAACTGTTCTTATGGAGCGGTTTCCTTATCGTTATGTTCAGGTTGGGAAGTTGGAAATCAACGGAATGCCTGATTGTCGTATTCAAAAGGTAGATTCCTATACTGGACGCTACCGTGATATGTATCTCTGTGATAATGAAATGCAACTCATGACTGCTATGGAAGACCACGATTACACTTGTTGGTTAGATCCTGATGGGGTTCCTGCATACGTTAAGGACGATGATGAATGAAAGAATTTATTTTTGATTCTGAAAATCCTTGTTTTATTTCTGGTTGGTTTATAGATGAATCAGTTTGTGATGGAGTATTAGATTTTTATATGGAAGAAAACTATTTTCCTCTATCGAGGGGAGTTAGTTCTTCCGATACCATAGATGAAAATATTAAAGATTCATTTGATAAAACAATCTCCAATGTAACAAGAGATATTAGAGTTAAAAATTATTTTGATTCTTTATCTGAAGTTGTAAATCTCTATACTGAAAAATTTTCATGGTGCAATGCTACTGAATCTTGGTCTATAGTTGAACATGTAAATATTCAAGGATATTTACCTGGAGGAGGATTTAAAATTTATCATACCGAAAGGAATGGTAAGTTGTCCTCAATGAATAGGCATTTAGTTTTTATGACTTATCTTAATGATGTAAACGATGCTGGTGAGACTGAGTTTTACTATCAAAAACTTAAAGTTAAACCTCAAAAAGGATTAACTCTTATTTGGCCAGTAGATTGGACTCATACTCACAGGGGAATTCCTTCTCTAACTGAAGAAAAAATAATTATTACTGGTTGGTATAGTTTTAAATAAACCGTCTCGGAATGACGTTAAAAGTGCCCTGGTGGAGTCATCCCTAATATGCTCGTGACGGAGACACGTAAAAATCTGCCCTGGTCGGGATGGTCAATTGACCCCTGGAGTTTCTTGCTTCTCTCAAAAGCAAGTGGTGCGGATGGGGTTTAACTCCCGCCCAGTTTCTTGCTTCTGGTCAAAGAGCAAGTGGCGTGCATGTAAAGACCTTATGAGGCAGGGTTGCATAAACCCTGCTTTTTTTGTATAATGATCGTAGTGTATAAAAGTTATTGTGATAAAACTTCTTATCCTTGATGTTGATGGTGTGATGACTGACGGCACCAAATATTATGATCGTGAAGGCACAGTTAAACTCAAGATTTTTTGTGATAAGGATTGGACTGCTATTAAAAGATTTCGTGCAATTGGCGTCAACGTTGTATTTTTAACTGGAGACCCATATAATATTAGTATCCTTGAAAATAGAAATCTCCATGTGATTGCTAATCGTGGATCTGGATATCATAGTGATAAGAAAAATTATCTTGATGATATTCTAAAAGAGTATGGATGTACGGAGAAAGACACTGCGTATGTTGGAGACGATCTTTTCGATATTGGTATTATGAAAATGGTAAGGTATCCAATTTGTCCATTAGACGCTCCAAGATCTGTGAGACAAATTGCTAGAGTCCTACCAGTTAATGGTGGTCAAAATGTAATCATGAATCTTTTTGATACACTTGAAATAGATGGATTACTTCCTTGCATTTCTTATGATAAAGTGATAGATAAAATTTATGAACTTGATTTGAAGGAAAAATTCTGATGAAAGATATTTCACTTTATGGTCATCTGACTATTGATACAATTACTGACGGTGATAGAGAAAAGAAAACTTTAGGATCAATGGCCAATGTCTGGAAATCTTTGTTAGAACTTGATCCTACTTTAAATGTTGGACTATCTCCAATTGATATTGGTCAAGCACTTATTTACATTGATAAACCATCTGCTCAAAGATATTCAAAGGTTAATTTAAGTTTAGTTCAGCACAAAGCAAAAATATTTGCATCGAAGATTCATCATTTAATTTACTTGAATGAGATGACGATTCATGATTTTATACCCGCACTTGATGGTATTGTGACTGCTGATATATGTCCTGGTAAATCTGTTAATAAGGATTTACTTCAATATGTTGATTATCTATTCATTTCTGATGAGGATATTGATGGCGATCTTTCCGAATATGTTGAGTCTACAAAAGGATGGGTAATTCTTCATAGTTCATCTGGAAGTGTTGTATCGAATGGAAGTGATGAGTTCTTCTATAAATTACCAGAAGAACTGATGCTCAAGGGTGTAAATGTTCTTGGTGCTGGTGATACATTTGCTTCTTGTTTCCTTTATAAATTACTAAGGAACGAAGGTGATGTCCACGATTGGATTGAATTTTCTCATTTAAAGACTACTGAAATTATTAAAAATTCAATATGAAAAAATATAATCTTTTACTTCCAATTGCTGGAAGGGCACAGAGGTTTATCGATGCTGGGTTTATGATGCCCAAACCTCTAATTCTTGCAAAGGATAAACACGTTATTGATTGGTCAGTTGAGTCTGTTGATACGAGTGAGTGTAATCTAATCTTCATTGTTAGACTAGATCATATCTATAATTTTAGTATTGATAAGATTCTCAAACAAAAGTTTGGGGAAGACATTCAGATTGTTGTTGTAGATAAAGTTACAAGAGGAGCACTAGAAACTTGTGTTCTGGCTGAGAAGTATATTGATAATAATATTCCTCTTATCATCTATACTCCTGATGTTTACTTTCAACCAGTCTTTAAACCAGAAACTATTGACGTAGATTCTGATGGATTCTTGTTGACCTTTTTAGCAAACAGTCCAGATCATAGTTATTCTGAAACTGATATTAACGGTAAGGTATCAAGAGTCGTTGAAAAAGAAGTAATCTCTGAACATGCTAACGTGGGACTTTATTATTTCAAGACTGGTAATATGTTCTTGAAATATGGTAAGAGAGTTATTGATGAAGAGATGTATGTTAAGGGTGAGTTTTACATTGCCCCAATGTACAATCTGATGATTGAAGATGGTCTGACGGTAACTGCACATGATACTGAAAAAATGCATGTGCTTGGAACACCATCAACTTTTGAGTTCTTTTGTAAAAGAGTTATCACAGGATTCGGTGAGAAACCAGTCGCACTTGCTTGCGATCATTCTGGATTTGAACTAAAAGAAAAAACCAAGACTATCTTGGAAGTTAAGAAGATCCCTTACATCGACGTGGGTACTTATGTGGATAAACCATGCGATTATTATGATTATGTTTCGCAATCAATTTCACTGATCTACTCTAATGAATGTAATTTTGCACTTTCATTCTGTAGGTCTGGTCAAGGTGTGAACTTAGCAGCAAATAAATCTAAAGATATTATTTCTGCGTTGGTATTCGATGACTACACAGCAGAACATGCTATTAGGCATAATTGTGCAAATCATTTCGCAATTCCATCAAAATATGTTGACCCATCTACAATGGAAAATATTATTGATACGATTCAACATAATTCATTCGATGGTGGAAGACATTTTACTCGACTTAATAAGTTTATCTAATGTTCATAGACACTAATCATAAATTTGTTTTTGTAGCAGTCCCAAAAACTGCTACATCTACAATTCATAATATTTTCAATCAAAATAGTTCTTTGAATACGTATGATTCTTATCATCCACATTTACAAGAGCAATATCATTTCCCTGTAAGTAAAATACAAGAACTACATCCTGAAGTAGAATCCTACTATAAATTTGGTTTTTGTAGAAATCCATGGGATAGGATGGTGTCGTCTTGGATTGAATTTACAAGTGCCGTTGATCATATTAATACTTGGAGTGCAAATCTTCTAAACGACTTTAAAAGTTTTGAAGATTTTATCCTCAAATTTTCAAATACACCATGGTCTGAAGAAATACATTTTCAACCATCTTCATGGTATCTTTATCGAAATGGTAAACCAGTAGACTTCATTGGTAAATATGAAAATTTTTCTTCTGACTTTGAGGAGGTTGTTGGTAAACTAAACTTAAATATAAGATCAGATCAATTACCTCAGATTAGAAAAACAAAAAGAGATAAGAACTACCAGAAGTATTATATTAATCAAAAAATGATTGATAGTGTCGCATCATTCTTCAAAGATGATATTGAAAACTTTGGATATAAGTTCTAATGAAATCCTGTATATTACTTTCCCATACATTTGTAAATGAAAATGAGACTTTTAAAATAGATCAAATTAACTTTTCTACAAAACACTTTAGAAAATATAATCCAGACTCTTACATTATTTTAACTGGTCACGGATTGAGACCAAACAATGCTTTTGAATATTGTGATTATGTACATTGGTCTGATTCTATAATAGAAAAAGAAATAAATGTTGGACATCCATACCTGGTTAATATTGGGTTTGATCACGCAATTGAAAAAGGATTTACTCACATTTGCAAGACAAGATCTGATGGTATTCACTTGATTGAAGATTTGCTTTCATATTCTCACGAAAATTTAAGAGACAAGAGAATGTTGATAACACAGCAAACAAGATTTAGTGAGAGGCATATTGGAGATTTGTTCATGTATGGTGAACTTGATTACTTGAAAAAATGTTGGAATATTGATAAATGGTATCCCACAACAACAGGTCTTTCTAGTTTAGCAAATAACTTTTTTGAACTATGTGATGAGAAAGAATGGATACCTGCCTTAATTAACAATTGCTCCTTTAAGGACATTTTTTCTCTGAGGTGGATTGATTTTAGAAACAACTGGAATCAGTTGAAATTTAGAACCGAAGATATGATGAAAAATAGTATGAATGACTTTGAAAAATATCTTTGGGGATCAACAGAAGGTTGGCATGTTTTTGATTCTAGTGGTAGAATGATTAGTAATTCCCATAATGTAATTTCGGAAGAAGTGTGGAACAATGAAATTAATCGCACATAGGGGAAACATTGATGGTCCAAATCCATCTGAAGAAAATAGTTTGGAATACATTGATAGTGCTTTGAATAAAGGATATGATGTAGAAGTTGATATTTTCTACAATACCTTTAGTGATAGCCTTTATCTTGGTCATGATGACTCTCAGCACGTGGTTGAAAGATATTGGTTAGCAAGTCGCATAGAAAAATTATGGATTCATTGTAAAAACATTGAAGCACTTTATTATTTTTCATCAAAGACCGGAGGTTACAATTACTTCTGGCATCAGAATGATGATTATACGTTGACTAGTAAAAATTATATTTGGACCTATCCAGGTAAACCTTATACTTCTAGGTCAGTTATTGTTATGCCCGAAAAGTTTTTGAAAGATGACTTTCAATCGCTGATGGTGTATAATTGTTATGGTATTTGTACAGATTATCCCTCAAAACTAAAATGAAGAAAGTTGCATTATGTCTTTCAGGACATGTTAGAAATATTGATGAGTTTAAAGAAAACACTCTAGAAATTATTGAAACTCTAAATGCTGATGTTTTTATTTCTACATGGGAGAGGGATGGAGTTGGATGTGTGTTTTGGGCAGATGAAGGAGTTACTCAAGAAGGATATGCCGACATTGATAGTGTAAAAGAAATATACAAACCAAAGAAGATTGTAGTTTCGAAATACGAAGAATATGAAGAATTGTCTGAACAGTTTCCTGGAAACTTTCCTAATTCTAGATTTGCAAGTCACATCAACATTAAGAATACTCTTTTGATGTTTACCAAATTCAAAGAGACTGTTGATCTTGTAAAAGAGTATGAAAAAGAAAATAACTTCAAGTATGATATGGTAATCAGAGGTAGGTTTGATGTTTCTGTTGAATCTGTTGGTGAGGAGATACTTCCCAATACTGTTTACTGTAAACGGCATCCAGACAATAAGATTCCAGATCCTGCATTCTTCTATGCCGATTCTGATACCATAGAAAAATTAACAATTGATAAAAACTTTTATACTGAAGAATTAATTAATAGTGCTCAAAACTCTGAAGACATCTTCACAAAACGTGCTCAAAGTAGTGGTGTAAATATCAATGTATGTGATGAAATCACTTATGTTTTGAGAGGTAGAACCTACTAATGTCTTTGTTTTCTATATTGATTACTCGTAATGATCATTTAATTGCAGAGTCCTGGCTTCAAAAACACTCTAGTATTTTTGATAAAATTTCTGTAGTTGATGGATCTGAGGGAGACATCACAAAAAATCTTTGTTCTAGATATGAGAACGTAATCTATTCCAGAGACTCTGAAATTGGAATAGAGGTAAATGGAAGAAACGCAAATCAGTTGCTGAGGCAATTTGCTTTTTCTAAACTTGTACCAAATCTTTCTGTTGGAGATTGGGTATGCGTTTCTCATTTTGATGAGTTTTACTTTCATGATCCTAGAAAGATCGTTGATTGCTTAGAACCAAATGCGGACTTGGTTATATTCAATGTCCTTAATTTTATGCCGCATCCTTCTGAAAAATCCAAAGCATTAGAAGAATTTTCAAAAGGATCTTATGATCCTACGGAAGTCTTTAATTACTATTGGTATAGGTCTGATAATAGTCATTATGCAGATAAGTCTGGATCAGAACACAGAATGTTTAAAGTTCTACCAGAAATGCACTGGAATCAGGGAATTCATGATAGAGTAGTTCCATTGAATGTAAATTCTGTTTCTAGTATCAGACCTTTACATAAGCACTACAAAATTTTTAATTTTGATTTGGAAGAGTATTTTGGAAATCAAGGAGTGTTCTCCTCATCTTGTTTCGATACTGGATTGTTCATTGATAACTCTCTTCCTGATAATGGTGTTTCTTTAGATAGATCAATCAAAGAGATTGATAATCTGTTCTTTGATGAGAGTAATATTTGGAACGCTAATGGTTATGATGAATTTAAAAAGTTTGATCAAAACGATGTAAAGTTCAATACTTTAGATAATCAATTTATTTTTGAGGGACAATGAAAAGAGCACTTATTACTGGATTGACTGGACAGGACGGATCATACCTAGCAGAATTTTTACTCAATAAGGGTTATGAAGTTCATGGTATTAAGAGAAGAAGTTCTTCTTTTAATAGTGATCGAGTGAATCACATTTTTAATACTGATAAAAATTTCCATATGCACTATGGTGATCTAACAGATTCTACGAATTTGATTAGACTCATTCAAATGATTCAACCAGATGAAATTTATAATCTTGGTGCTCAGAGTCATGTGAAAGTTTCTTTTGAGACTCCAGAATATACTGCTAATAGTGATGCACTGGGAACTCTTCGTATTCTTGAAGCAATTCGTATTCTTGGTTTAGAAAAGAAGACTAAGTTCTATCAAGCATCGACTTCTGAAATGTTTGGTTTGGTTCAAGAGAATCCTCAGAAAGAAACCACTCCTTTTTATCCACGTTCTCCTTATGGCGTAGCAAAACTGTATGCTCACTGGATTACAAAAAACTATCGTGAATCCTATGGAATGCACGCTAGTTCTGGTATTCTTTTTAATCATGAATCGCCAAGACGTGGTGAAACTTTTGTGACTCGTAAGATTACACGTGATCTTGCTAGAGTCAGTCTTGGTATGTTGGAAGTATTAAATCTTGGTAATCTCGATGCAAAACGTGACTGGGGACATGCTAGAGACTATGTAAGAGCAATGTGGTTGATGCTACAACAAGACACTCCAGACGATTATGTGATCGCTACCGAGCAACAGATTTCGGTAAGGGAGTTTGTTGAAAAGACTGGATCTTGCCTAAACATGAATATTAAGTGGGAAGGATCTGGGTTGGATGAAATTGGTATTGATACTGTTACTGGTAAGACAGTTGTTAAGGTCAGTCCTCGTTATTTTAGGGATGCTGAAGTAGAAACTCTTTTGGGTGACTCTAGCAAAGCAAGATCAGTTCTTGGATGGAAACCTGAGGTTAACATTGATCAACTTGTATCTGAGATGGTTATGAAAGATTTAGAAATTGCTAAAAGAGATTTTCATCTTATTTCTGGGGGATTTAGTAAGTATGTCTATGAAGAGTGAAGATAAAATTTATGTTGCTGGTCATAGAGGATTAGTGGGATCATCAATTGTAAGAAAACTTAGATCTTCTGGATTTAAAAATCTAGTTCTAGCAACAAGACAGGAACTTGATTTAACTGATTATTCATCTGTTAAATCTTTTTTTGAAACTCATAATCCAGACTATGTTTTTTTAGCAGCTGCTAAATGTGGTGGTATTGGTAGTAATGCAAAATACCCAGTAAATTTTCTTGAAGAAAATATTCTTATACAAAACAATGTTATCAAGTCGGCTCATTTAAACAAAGTAAAGAAACTTCTCTTTTTAGGGTCTTCTTGCATTTATCCCAAGAATTGTCCGCAACCAATGAAAGAAGAGTATCTCCTTTCAGGACATCTTGAAGAGACAAATGAAGCATATTCCATTGCTAAGATTGCTGGAATAAAATTATGTGAAGCATATCGAAAACAATATGGTGATAATTTTATTTCTGTACAACCATGTAATGTTTATGGTCCCTTAGATAAATTTGACCTTGAGTCTGGTCATGTGATAGGATCACTACTTAAGAAGTTTCATAACGCAAAAAAATCTAATCTTCCTTTTGTTACATGTTGGGGATCTGGAATAGCACGTAGAGAATTTATTTACGTTGAAGATCTAGCAGACTCCTTATTATTTTTGATGAATAACTATGATGAATCTGGAATCATAAATGTTGGTTCTGGCGTAGATTATTCGATTAAAGAACTTGCAGAAATTATTTCAAGTATAGTTGAGTTTACTGGTGATATTAAATGGGACACTAGTAAACCTGATGGAATGATGAAAAAGTTGCTTGATGTTAAAAAACTAACTGATTTGGGTTGGGAAGCATCAACATCCTTGGAAGATGGATTAAAACTAACATACACTTATTACAAATTGGAGGACAAATGATGTATTGGCCGTTGATGCAAGATACCATTACACTCAAAGACAGAATGAAAATGTCTTTGTTTCTGCTTACTTCTAGTAGACTTACTAATGGTCCAAAGGTTCGTAAATTTGAAGAGAAGTGGTCTGAGTGGTTGGGCGTAAAACACTCCCTATATGTTTCTAGTGGATCGACTGCTAACTCTTTGTTAGTCTCTTCAGTCAAAGAACATTATGGTTTGAGGGAAGGGGATAAAGTTTTAGTTCCTGCTACAACATGGATGACGAATGTTGCTCCAGTAATACAGGCAGGATTAACACCTATTTTTTGTGATATTAATCTTAAAGACTTTTCTTTTGATATTGAAGAATTAAAATATGTTGCATCTAAACATTCTGATATCAAAGCAGTTTTTATTACGCACCTGATTGGTCTATCTTCAAACGTTGAAAAAGTTCGTGAGATTTTTCCAGATGCTTTGATTATTGAAGATGTTTGCGAATCTCATGGTGTGGAGGGTCCTGATGGTAAAAAGCGAGGATCAGATTCTATAGGATCTACGTTTAGTTTTTACTTTGGGCACCATATGACTACAATTGAGGGTGGTATGGTATGCACAAACAACACAGAACTTTATGAGTTGATGCGTATGAAACGCAGTCATGGTATGGCGAGAGAATCTTCTCCTGATGTATTTGAAACATATGCTAAGGAGAATCCAGACATTGATAAAATGTTCTTGTTCATGACTGATGGGTATAATTTTAGAAACCACGAAGTTTGTGCAGTCCTTGGATTGTCTCAATTGAAGAGATTAGACAAAAACATTCAAATTCGTAGAGAAAATTATAAAAAATTCCATACTGATATAGTTCACGTTCCAGGTTTTGGAATTCCCCAGTATCAAAAAGGTAACAGTAGTTTTTCTTTCCCTATTATCACTTATAATAACAATATTAATGAAATAAAAACTGAATTGAAAAAGAATGGAATTGAATATCGTCCAGTGATTAGTGGTAATCTACTGAGACATCCAGCATTTAGAAAATATAAACTTTGTTCTGAAAGAAAACTTCCAAATGTAGAAATTCTTCATACTAGTGGTTTATATGTTGGAAATAGTCAATTTGTAAACTCTAAAAAAATTGATAAACTTATTGGAATCTTAGAGGAGGTTAATCGTAATGTTTGATGTAAAAACTTTTGGTACATTATCATCATCGGATCAATATGAAAAAACGGTAAGTATTTCTTATGATACTTTGGACCATGATTCTAGTGCTGATGTGAAAGTCTTAGTTCAAATTGAACCACCAGCAATTTTAAAAACGACACAAGCAATTCTTGATAACTCGGACAAATTTGATTTGATTCTGACTTGGAATACGGATTTATTACATCTACCAAATGCTCAGAAGTTTATCTTTGGTTGTTGTTGGATTGATTGGGATACTTTTAATCCAGTAAAGAAAAAGCAGGTATCTTTCATTACAAGTAATAAGGGATGGGCACCTGGTCATCAGATGAGACTTTCGATTTGGGAAGGACTTGAAGATGCTGAAGATTTAAATGGATTCGAAATTGTAAAACATATGAGTCCTCCTAGAGCTCCCTCTAAGAATTTCTTATTTGAAAATGCTAAGTATTCGATTACTTTAGAGAATCAAAAACTTGAAAATTGGATTACAGAGAAAGTCATTGATTGTTTTGCATCAAAAACTATTCCCATTTATTGGGGGTGTCCAAACATTGGCGAATACTTTAATACTGACGGCATTATCACATTTGATACCTTAGAGGAGTTGAAGGATATTCTTGACAACCTCGATGAATCGTATTATGATACTCGTATAGATATTATTGAAGAAAACTTTCAGAAGTCTAAAGAGTACTGGGACTTCCACACAAGAGTTAAAACATCTATTCAAGACTTTATAACTGGAGACAATTGATGACTGAAAAACAAAAGACGGCACTTGTCTGTGGTGCTGGTGGATTTATTGGAAGCCATATGGTTCGTCGCCTTAAGGCAGAAGGATATTGGGTTCGTGGAGTTGATATTAAGAGACCAGAATATTCTTCCACAGAAGCGGATGAGTTTATTCTTGGTGACTTGACTGATATTAAACTTGTTGAGAGAGTAATTAAGTTCTCTGGTTATCAAGGAAATTTTTATGCAAATGTTGCAGAGAAGTATGTAGAACCTTTTGATGAAATTTATCAGTATGCTGCTGATATGGGCGGTGCTGGATATATCTTCAGTGGAGAAAACGATTCTGAAGTTATGTTCAACTCGGCAACTATTAATCTGAACATTCTTAAGTGTCAACTGGAGTTGAACAATAAGAAAGAGGTTAACAGAACTAAAATCTTCTATTCTTCTTCTGCCTGCATGTATCCTGAGTACGCTCAGATGGATGTAGATAATCCTGGACTAAAAGAGTCTGATGCATATCCTGCTGGACCTGATTCGGAATATGGTTGGGAGAAACTGTTCTCCGAACGTCTGTACCTGACGTTCAATCGTAATCATGGTATTCCTGTTCGCATTGCTCGTTTCCATAACATCTATGGTCCCGATAGCACTTGGGAAGGTGGTAAAGAAAAGTCTCCTGCCGCTATGTGCCGCAAGGTTGCTTATGCTGAGGATGGAGGAACGATCGAAGTCTGGGGTGATGGGGAGCAAACTCGCTCATTCCTCTATATCGATGAATGTGTTGAGGCAACCCGCCGTCTGATGGAATCTGATTTTCTTGGTCCTGTTAACATTGGTTCCGAAGAAATGGTGACTATCAATCGTCTGGTTGAAACCGTTGCTAAAATTGCTGGTAAGACCATTAACATTGAGCACATCGATGGTCCTCTGGGAGTTCGTGGTCGTAACTCTAATAATGATTTGATTCGTGAGAAACTTGAGTGGGATTACAGTATGACTTTGGAGGAAGGAATTTCTCAAACTTACAACTGGATTTCTGAACAAATTAAAAACAAGAAATGAAAATTACTATCCTAGGTTCTAGTGGTCAGATCGGAGCGTATCTGACTGAATACCTTCGTAAGAAGGGTCATGAAGTAATAGAGTTTGATGTTGTAAACGGCGAAGATCAAGATCTAACTATCATTCCAAATCGTAAGTTGGAACATGATATTCGTTTATCAGACTTTGTGTTCTTCCTCGCATTTGATGTGGGTGGTTCACGTTACCTCAAGAAGTATCAACATACTTTCCAGTTTATTGATAACAATACTCGTCTGATGGCGAATGCATTTGGTTTGATTGAAAAATATAATAAGAGATTTGTATTTGCATCTTCTCAGATGAGTAACATGTCTTACTCTCCTTATGGTGTGATGAAAAGAGTTGGTGAACTTTACACCACTGCATTAAAAGGACTTACTGTAAAGTTCTGGAACGTTTATGGTATTGAACATGATCCAGAAAAATCTCACGTTATCACTGACTTTATTCGTAGAGGATTCGAGGAAGGTGAATTTGAAATGCTCACAGATGGAACTGAAGAGCGTCAATTCCTTTATGCTGAAGACTGCTGTGAAGCATTGGAAACAGTGATGGAAAACTACACTGACTTCAAACCAGAAGATCCTCTGCACATTACATCTTTCCGATCAGATTCAATCAAGAGAATTGCTGAAATTATTCAAGGGCAGTTTGGATTGATTGGTAAGGAAGTGAGAATTAAACCAGGACTTGCTAAAGACAGTGTTCAGATGGATAAGCGAAACGAAGCGGATAATTACATCTTTGGATGGTGGCTACCTAAAACTACTATAGATACTGGGATTGCTAAAGTTTTTAATGAAATGAAAAAGGAGTATGTAGAATGACTATTGGATATAATGGATTGGGAAACAATGGAAGACTTGGAAATCAAATGTTTCAATATGCAGCACTAAGAGGGATTGCTGCTCATAGAGGATTTGATTTTGTTTTTCCACCTCCCTACGATAGTGTTGATAATTATGGATTACATGATTGCTTTAAACTTACAAATGTAAAAGAAAGTAATATTAATTTTCATCCATCTCAACAATATGTTCAAGAAGGTCAGTTCCATTTTAATGAGGATATTTTCAACAACTGCCCAGACAATGTGAACCTTTATGGTTTTTATCAAACCATGAAATACTTTGCTCATATTGAGGAAGAGATTCGTCAAGACTTTTCTTTCAAAGATGATATCATCAATCCTTGCTTGGAAATGATGGAGAGTTTTGATACTCGTCCTATTATGCTCCATGTTCGTCGTGGAGACCCTAATCTTGCTGATAAGCGTGGATTTAAGTGGGCATATGTGAATCTTCAGGATCAGCATCCAGTACAAACTCTTGAGTATTACGAAGAAGCTCTATCTCATTTCCCAGAAGATCTTCCCGTAATTGTTTTTTCTGATTCGATTGAATGGTGTAAAGAACAAGAATTCTTTGCTCCTGATAGATTCTTCCTATCGGAATCTACAGACAAGCATGAAGATGGTGCTCTGGTTCCTTTCGTAGATCTGTGCTTGATGTCCTTGTGTGATGGTGGTATTACCGCTAATAGTTCTTTATCATGGTGGGGATCATTCTTACAGAAAGACCGTACCCGCAAACTTATTTCTCCCGTGAAATGGTTTGGTCCTGCTTACGCACAGCACGACACTAAAGATTTAATTCCACAAGATCGCAATTGGATTAGACTATGAAAGTATTAATTGTCGGATATGGATTTGTTGGATCTGCTGTAGGATCTATTTTTAGTGATGATGAAAAAATTATTATCGATCCAAAACTTAATGATGATAAAATTTCAAATCATAAACTAGAATTTTTTGATTCTGTTTTCGTTTCTGTTGATACTCCAAAAGCAGAAGGTTTTAAACTTTTGGAATCTGTTTTGGAAGAACTTAATGAAAACATGATCCCTGGTACACCAGTTTGCTGTAAGTCAACTGCTACTCCAGAGTTTTATTATAATGCTACTCAAAAGTATACTAATCTTAGAATCCTTCATAGTCCTGAATACTTAAACAAGTCTAATCCCATCAAAATGTTTCAAGAACAAAAGTTCTTTATTATTGGCGGTGAATGGGATGCTGCAAAGAAAGTTGCTGATATCTTTAAAAGTAGACTTAAGCACGTTAAAAACTTTCGTCTCACCGACATAAGAACAGCAGCAATGGTAAAATATGCAGAGAACGCTTTTCTTGCTCTGAGAGTTACATTCTTCAATGAAATGTATCTTGCACACAAATCGCAAGGTTGTGAATCAACATATTCCGAGTTTGCTGAAATGCTAGGTCTTGACGAAAGAATTGGACATTCACATTCATCAGTGCCTGGAAGTGATGGTAAGTATGGATGGGAAAGTCACTGTCTAACTAAAGACAATTATGAACTTGAAAAGTTTAGTCAAAGTTCTCTAATCAAATTTATGAGAGAACTTAATGAAATTCACAGAAATAGAGAAGAATGAAAATTGCGGTAGTTACTGCTTCTGTTGGTGCTAACGATTTAAGAGAACCACCAATACTTTTTCCAGATGTTGATTTTTATGCTTTTGTTGATGAGCAAAAAGTAAATGCAGATGGTGTGTGGAAGAGAAATAAATTTATTGATTTTTCTTCAGATCCTGTTTACAAGAACAGGAGAAACGCTAAGATCTATAAGATTCTTCCGCACCTTTTTGTTCCTGGATATGACTATTATATTTGGATCGATTCTACGCATTATGTTGCTGTCGATCCTCATCAAATTATTGATGAATTTTTGAGTGATAGTGATATTGGATTATTTCAACATCCTGAAAGAAATTGTGTTTATCAAGAAGCGCAATTAATTAAACAAGTTAACTTTGATCATCATGAACTAGTTGATGCTCAAATGGAATTTTATAATAGTATTGGATATCCAGAAGGTAATGGTCTTTATGAATTGCCCTGCAGAATTCAAAGAAATACTTTAAAAATTCAAGAAGCTATGCTATCATGGTGGGAGATGATTTGTATGTATTCTTCTAGGGATCAACTAAGTCTTCCTTACGTTCTAGAAAAACACAATATTAAACCTTCTATTATTCCTGGATTTGCTAATAGAATTTCAGGAAATCAGTATCTCCCACAATATATCGGATCAAATCACTCTAGAACAAATAATGTGTAGTTTTCTTTTTTCTAGTAAAGAGCCAACTTCAGAGTGCAATTATCTCATGCAAAGGCGTGGACCAGATAAGAACACTGTGACTGAAGTTGGTGATTTTTATTTCTTACATAATCTTTTGAGTATCACTGGAGATTTCACTCCACAACCATTTGTTGACCATGAAAATGAAATAGTGGTTGTTTATAATGGAGAAATATACAATGCTCAAGATTATGAAAGTGATGGGTATTCTATTATTCCAAGATATTTGGAGCATGGGTTTTCAATGCCCAATGTTTTAGATGGTGAGTTTGCTATTTGCTTAGTTGATTATAAGAATGAAAAAATTCTTCTATCATCTGATGTGTTTGCAACTAAACCAATTTGGTTGTCTGTAGAAGATGGTCAAATTGGTGTTGCCTCATATGAATCTGCATTACTCGAACTTGGATTTAAAGATCCTAAAAAGATTCCAGCCAATACAAAACTATTATTAGATCTTAATACTTTTGAGATTCTTGATAGGGGATCTTTGTTTGAGTTTTCTTTAGATCAAATAAAAGATTCATTTGACGATTGGAATCTTGCTTTCAGTGAAGCAATTAAGAAAAGAACTCAAAATTGCAGAGAGAAAATCTTTATTGGACTTTCTAGCGGATACGATAGTGGATCTATCGCATGTGAATTAAGAAATCAAAATGTTTCTCACACAGCATACTCTCTGACTGGTACGGAAAACATGGGTGTCTTGCAAGTTCGCAGCACTATGTTTTTAGAAAACTCCACACATAAAATATTCACTTTGCCTGAACATACAAGGCAACCTCTAGTTGATTATATTAGGAATAAAGTAGAACCTTTTGAAAACACAATTCATTCATCATCTAGTGATTATAGTGAATATGGTATGAATATTGCTGATGATCATGGTGCAGGATCTTTAACTTTTATTTGCGATAAGGCAATTAAAGATGGAAACAAAGTATATCTTTCTGGATCTGGTGCTGATGAAATCTTTTCAGATTATGGATTTGGTGGAGCAAAGAAGTACCAGCATAGTAATTTTGGAGGATTGTTTCCAGAAGATCTATCAACTATATTTCCTTGGGCATCATTTTATGGTAGCTCTCAAGAAACTTATATTGCTAAAGAAGAGCACGTTGCTGGATCTTTTGGTATAGAAACACGTTATCCATATCTGGATAAATACGTCGTACAGGAATTTTTAAGTCTTAAACCTGCACTAAAAAATTCAAAATACAAATCAGTTCTTTATAATTATCTGACTCAAAATAATTACCCATTCTGTGAAAACGAAAAAATTGGTTTCTGATATGACTGCAACTATTGGAAAAGGCATTCGTGCTGGTAAATATGGTGGTTGGAATTTTTCCACTGAAGAAAACTTTCAATTTAGTAATCTAGGTACAAACATCTACGAACTTGCACGAGTGGTAGATAAGTGTGGAGAGAACAACGTTTTTGTTGACCTGGGTGTTGACTACGGTGTGTCTTCTCTTACGATGACCTATGATGCTATAGAACGAAACAATACTGTGTATGGTGTTGATGTTCAATATCGACGCATGGGATTCGATCTTTGGGAATATCCTAATTACAACATCATTCAGGGCGATAGCTCTAGTGTTGGTAAGTATTGGAATACTGATGAATATGGAAGTGTAAAACTTTTATTTGTAGATTCTATTCATGTTGCATGTCAGGTTCTGACTGAATTATATCATTGGTATCCTCATGTTGAAGAGGGAGGATATATTGTTTTCCATGATACTAATTGGCCAGAAGGAATGCACGATTTAACGTGGCATCCAGAAGTAAAAGAA
>Ga0208162_1000731_pt1 | contig 18060 bp, 14 predicted proteins | sample CB_VirMetaG_4_FD_184539 | JGI IMG/M metagenome (GOLD analysis project Ga0208162, IMG submission 184539) | Freshwater to marine saline gradient viral communities from Chesapeake Bay - CB_1508_1M Viral MetaG (SPAdes) (version 4) | ecosystem: Environmental > Aquatic > Marine > Coastal | place: USA... | reverse complement strand
TGCCAAACCAATCACGAAGACCTTCTTCTTTTACTGTTGAAGCACCATTTTCTTTACGAAGCATACCCTGAGGATCCACCATAAATCCAGCAGGAATGGGTCTACATTCCTTATTGGTATAGCAATAATATTGTCCTGCTGGACACTTACCGTTCTTCATTCAAAAAAGGGTCTCTTTTTATTTAGCAATCGTTGAAAACCTGACCAACTTGTGACCCCAACTCCGATCCAGCTTTCTGTCCTAAGAGTAGTGCCCATCCACCTGCCAACCAACCCACATAGGGGACGCTAGAAAGAGCAGGAACGGCGACTCCAGCAGCAATAGCACTACCTGCCATCGCACCTTGTGACCGTGCTCCAGCGTCCGCCACGATGCACTCTATGTCTTTTGCAGACTTTCCCTCACCGTCAATGGCACCTCCTAAGTTTCTAGCACCATCCATAGTATATTGATCTCTACGATATTCTGATCTCTTTTCAGACCCACCACCAAATAATCCTCGTCTATTTTGATCTACATTCAAAGATCTTTCCGACTCAAGAACTCTAGGATCATTTGCACGATATTCAATCTCATATCCGTCTTTACCAGCTTTGATTCTATAAGACGAATATGGTCCGTTTGGAATATTAAATGTGGGAGGTTGTTGAATCTTTGTTTGTGGATTTAATACATATCCCAATAACCCTATGTGAGCAACGCCAATCAGTCCACCAACACTGATAGCAACCCACTTTATTAAATTTTTAGGTTCTCTTGTCATTGTACTGGTTTGGATTTGGTTTCCTCACCTTTTGCTCTCTTTTTTCTAGCAGCACAATGTGCTTTCTGAGAAAATCCTTTTGGGGTTGAGCAATCAATACTGCGTTTATATTTATTGCTCCAATCTTCCTGAAACTGTCTAAATGTTTTCATTTGTTTTCTTTCTAGACAATCTAGATTCTAATTTTTTGATTTCCTCTTGTTGCTCTTGAACTCTCTTTCCAAGTTCAGCATTAACATCGGTTATTTTATTAACCTTTGCCTGAAGAGCAATGACTTGTGTAAACATATCGAATGATTTATCTTGATATGCCTTTAACAAATATTGAAGATCTTGTTCATTCATTTCAAGCACCTACTAAAAAAGGGTGGATTTCTCCACCCTTGTATTTAGATTTTAGATATATCAGAATGCACCAGCATCAATAGTAATGTTTTCTAACTTTCTTTCACTACCTGAACAAGAAATAACCTGAGTTCCTCCAGCACAGTCATTAACATAAAGAGAACCGATTTCAAATGCTGCATAAGAAGAAGCAGTCAGAACACTTGAAGACTCCGTAACTTCAGCAGCAACAACCATTCTGGAGACGGAATCGTCCCAATATACCGCTGCTTTTTTAGCAGAACCATCATAATAGTTAAGAAGAAGTCCAAGATCTTTATTAAGATCAGATCCAGGAGCACTACCATCAACAAGACCAACTTCAATCAGAGAGTCTTCAACTGTCAGAGAAGTTGTGTTAACCTGAGTTGTTGAACCATTAACATAAAGGTTACCAGTAACTGTCAGGTTATTGGCAGTAGTAACATTTGTTGATCCATCAAATGTCAGAGCAGCAGAACCACCACTATCTTTAATATCATTACCAGAAACTTGAAGATCTCCAGCAACCGTTACATTCTGAGAACCATCAAATGTAATAGCAACACCACCAGAGTCTTGGATGTCGTTTCCAGTTACTTTGAGATCACCAGCAACGGTGGTCAAAGTATTGGATGTCATCGTGATGTTGGTGTTTCCATCAGATGCCTGAATGTCATTACCATTGACTCTCAAGTCTCCACCAACAACTACAGCAGCAGAGAATGTAGAAACACCAGTGACATTGATACCACCAGCACCAACTGTCAGACCATCATCGCTATATGTAAGATTTGCATCATCAACAAGAGCACCAGAAGCACCAGCAAGAACTACTCTCTCAGCAGTAAGATCACTTACAGTTGCAGAAGCAAATGTTGCTTCACCAGATGCTTGAGTGATTCCTCCAGCAGCATACAGTGTACCAGTAACATGAAGATTATCTTCGGCAAAGATGTCACCACCTGCAGAGTCAAGAATCAGACTTCCAGCAGTAGTATCAATCTCTCCAGCAGAAGAAATACCAACCTGAATATTATTGACTACTGCTCCGCTAGTAAGAGTTGAAACGCCAGCAACACTCAGATTGTCATCAATGATAACCTGACCACCTGCAGAATCAAGTGTCAGATCTCCAGCAGATGTATCGATTTCAGCAGCTGCAGTGATTCCAATCTGAATCGCATCTGAGATGGAACCTGCAGCAAAAGTGCCTACACCAGAGAAGTTTGCATTTCTCCATGCTTTGCCATTGATACCAATGTCATATGTATCATTTGTGTTTGGTGTCAGATCAGAAACAAACTCACCAGCAACATTAATGTTATCTGCATCTGAATCACCAAGATTAATGGTGCCACCTTCAAATGTTACAGTTCCTACAAATGTAGAGATACCTGCAACATAAAGGTCTGCACCGATATATTCACTTCCTGCAATATTAACATTCTTGTCAATATCTACACCACCAGTAACCTGAAGTGCAATATCATCAGATGATGCTACGGTAAGAATACCAGTGATAGTACCGTTATTGGAGACAGTTAAGTCATCACCAACATTTAAGTTTTTAGCGATACCAACACCACCAGAAATAATAACCGCACCACTAGTAGTATCGTTAGATTCTGTTGTATCTGTAAAGGATGAAATACCAGTGAAAACAGCGTTAACTGATCCAGCAACCCAACTCAAGTTACCTGATCCGTCTTGAGTCAGAACTGTTCCATTAGCGCCATGAGCACCTGGAAGAGTATAAGTAATATTTGATGCAACTGCGTCTGGAGATTTGAGTGCAACATAGTTTGCACCATTGTTTGTTCCCTCTACCAGACGAACAGCACTGCCCGTTGTGGTTGTTTCTTTTGTCCAATAACGAGCAGAGCCAAAGAATTTGTTATTTACAGACTGAGAAGTAAGACCTATGTAAAAGTCCGAACTATCAGTTGCAAACCCAGGCTCACCCGCTCTCAGAGCTGGAAGGTCAGCTAAAAGACCTCTCTTAAACTGTAGAACTGGAGCTGCCATTTCTATACTTTACCTTTTAGTAGTATTTATCGATTTATAATATAGCGTTAAATAAAATACTAAAAACTTCCACCATCAAGATCAACTTTTTGATCAAGATCTTTGTCAAGTTGACTAATAAACGAGGTTGGAAGACCAACATATCCCACATTTCCAATGGAAGACGCAGCTGCAATCAAAACTTGATCAGGATCGACTAACTTAAATGCTCCAACAGCATTATCATAAACAACAACATAGTTTGTTCTTGTTGCATCCAGATTATTTTGATTAATACTTACATCTGTAAGATCTGTGAATTTGTTTGCCACTTCTGTCTCGGATAGAGTTGCGTCAAACTGACTGCCACCTTCAACTAAAGAACTATCTTTATCTAGAGTTATATCTAGTGAAGTAGTATCTAGTGTAATATCGTAGTCTGCCATTAGGATGCTAAACCAGCGGTGACTAAAACCATACCTTCAATAACTCTCGTTTTATTTCCACCACTACTTTCAATCACACAATCATAATAGTATCTCCCTGGTTCTAAGTTTGCAGTAACTGCATTGCCCATTGTGAGAGTAACTTTTCCTGTAGATGCTGTGATACTAGTAGAAAAGCTAGTGGTGGAAGTTGCCGAGGGGTGTTTACCAAGTTTCGCAACAGCTGAGTATCCAGTCAATGGGAGAACAGTGCCATCAGGGTTTTTGATGGTAAATGTTGTTGTAAAATCAGTACCCTGTTCTATTGTTAGATTAACTGACCTAGCTGCCATGATTTATGGTTTTATTGATTATTTAGGTCTTTGGATTTTAGTAATTTCTGAAGTTCTGCTGTTGACCCAACAAAAAGTGCATTTGTAACATTTGTTGGACCTTTTGGTTTTTCATCTTCAATATCTTTAAGCTTCTTTTGAAGATCCATCAACTTATCAGTTGCATCAGAAACATTTTTAATCAACTGTCCCGCAACTTCATATGCTCTTGGCATTTCACTTTCTTGTGCAAGCTCAAGAATACCATTGATTGCTTCTTGTCCTTTTTCAATCAAAGAATAGAGGTTGCCACGAGTATATTCATAGTCTTTTTGAATATCATTTTTTTCAGATTTGATTTTCTTTATAATCTCTGGTTCTTCAACATCATTCTTTACAATTTCTGCAGGAGAGACATTAAAAACTTCATCTAAACTTTCAGTTTTCATCAGATGTCCTCCCCTTGAGATGGACTATACTCTTTAAAGTCCTGGAAGAATGATAATGTTTCATTAAATCCAAAATCATCACCGACTTCAATCAATGCATCATCATCAGTATTCACTACATTAATATATGCACCAATGGCATGTTCCATTGCTTCTGTTCCGTCTTGTGCTCTATCGACCACAATCTTAGTTCCATCAATTTTCTTAATACGCATTTGCTCACCATCAATATTGATATAGGATTTTTCAGAAAGACCACTTACACTACTTACATCAATAATAGTTTCTGTTTTAGTGAGATTTTCAGTGATTGATGTTGTTTGATCGACATTATAATCACGAACAGCACGAGGAGTAACACTATAGCGTTGCTCTCTTCTTGCTTGACTTGGATCAACTCCAGTCATGTAGTCAATAGTTGCCTTCTTAATGACGCCATTTGCAGATGCAACAGGACCAAACAGATATGTTTTAGCGGTAAATGTTAAAGTATAATATAAAACCCTTCTAGTATTAAAGTCTCCATCATAATCATCTCTCATGGAGATTCCATCGAGAACAACTGGAATATCTCTCTTTTCACCAATGTCAGAAATCAAGTTAACTGTCATTGTATATGCTGGTTGGAAATACGGCAAAATCTGTTCAATGATTTGAAGACAATCATCATTTTTCTTTGCCATGATTGACAACTCAAATCTCATGTTATAAGGAACTGGCATGTAAACTTTTTTAGTTGTAGTTTTATCGCCAGGATTTCTTACTGCCTTAAATGCTTGAGTTGTAGTAACCTTTCTTGCTGGGTCATATGTGAGTCCAATAAACTCAAATGACATTCTGGGCAAAGACAACTGAACTGGTTTGTTCAGGTCTGCTGCCTGTTGTATTCTTGCTAAAAACTTTTCTGTAGGACCATATGCCAATGGTACTTTCATAACACTAATATCATTGCCAGTACCATCAGTATGGCGAATGAGAATGTTGTTAAACAGAGTTCCGAAAGAGACTACAGTCTTCCGCAAAATCTGGTGATAAAAATACTCAAACATGGTATAATGTTCCTATTTACTAACTATTTAACAAAGTTACACATCTCCAAATGGATTTCTTTCTGTAAAGTCAAGAATTCCATCTGCTTCAGTCTCAATATCTAAGTTCTGATTATATTCATCAATAACATTGTCGGTCTCTTGAACTTCCAGTCTGTAAGTAGCACCAGACTCAAGACCTTGAATAGTTTCTCCAACTTGGAAGAATCCTGTGACGATTCCAACAGTTGCGATTCTTGTTGCTGGATCCCAACTCTTGACACGACCGATTGTACTTGAAGCAGTTCCAATAATTTCTTCGTTGAAAATATAAGTTCCAAGACCAGAAGTTGCTGGTGCTGAAATAGTAATAGTTGGTGCAGAAGTATAACCACGACCAGCATTTGTAATACGAATGCTTTGGACTTGAGTTCCTCCCATGATCGCAACTGCAGTTGCTCTTGTGTTTCCAATGCCTGCAGGGGGATCGCTGAAAGTAATAGTTGGTGGAGATGTATAATAAGCACCTTTTTGGGTAACAGTAACAATACCAACACCACTTGAAGTAATGCCAACTGTTGCACCAGCTCCAGATCCTCCTCCAGAAGATGTTGGGAAGAAGAATATAACTGGATTGCTGGTATATCCAGCACCAGGATTAATCAACTGAACCTGATCAACACCACCATTTGTAGCAGCAATAGCAACTGCGTATGCGGTTGTTCCACCAGAAACAGGATTACCAATCACGACACGAGGTGGTGATGTATATCCATTACCGTCTTGATTAATAAAGATTTGCTGAACTGCTCCATTTACCAGTGTTGTTACTGCCTCAGCAGTTGTTCCAACTCCAACAAGAGAAAGTTCTTGAATATATCCTTCTTCTGCAACATTATCATCAACCTCAAGAATGCCAGTATCAATGACCTCATCTTCATAACGGAAGAGTTCACATTTCAACTGATATGTGTAAGTTTTTTGGAGTTGATAGAAAGGTTGTTCGTGCTCAACAAATTTAATCTCAAATAATCTATCTCCAAGAGGGAAATATACTAAATCTCCCTCTTTTGGACGAGTTGAAAGGATTCCAACAGGATCATTTTTAATAACTGGTTGAACTTTTTGTTCAAATCTCTCTTTTGAAATGGTTAAAGTAAGGTCATCCATAGGTTGGATTCCAAACTTAGACATTATGCTTCCTTGACCTTCATAACCATCATAGTTTTCTACATATGCCTCTAATGGTATTGCATTATTAAAACTGGAAGAAGTAACTTCTTCCATAATGGTTTTAATTGTATTAAAAGATCTTGGAAGATAATAACACTCAACACCATACATCCTCAACTGTTCGTTGATAAGATCCTGAACAAGTCCTTGTTCAGTCTGTGAACCCTGTAAGAAAAATGGATTAAGTGCCATAATATCAACCGATCATATCTAATGGGGGAAGTTCATATGTGCTTGACATCATTTCTTTGATTTCTTCTAAATCTCGCATTGCATCATCATACATTTGTCTACCATTGAGCTCTACTCCACCAGGAAGTTTAACCCCAGTAAACTTCATCATATTCATTCCCCATTGCTTTCTTATAAGAGCGGTTAAGTATTTCTTGAGGAATGAATCATTATAAACTTGAGTATTTTGAGTTGGGTCTAACAATCTGTAGCAGTCAATGACTAAGTAGTCTCCAACCGAAAGAGATGACCAATCAATATCAATAAACAACTTATCTTGTCTCTTGTTGAATCTAAACTGTTTTTGTGTGGAGATTAAAAAGTTAAGATCTTCAAGATATGTTTTTGTCATAGAATATGTCAAGAGTTCTGTCGAACCCCAATAGTAAATATCATTCAAAAACAACTGATATTTAACACTAAACATATTGTTTGTAATGCTACTATTTCCATCAAACTGGAAAACTCTAGTAACACCAGTTATTGATTCAGGAATATAAAGATAGTTTGCATTTTCTTTCCATGCAAACTGAGTTGTGATGCCTACACTGTGATCTGTTGTCAATCCAACTAGTCCAGATGAACTAGTATTTGGTGCTCTACCTCTATCAATATCATCTTGTGTGATTTGATATTTTAAGAATGTTGGATATACTCCATCAAAATGTCTTTCGTGAAAATACTGCAAAGCATCATCAACAAGATCATCAATTTGCTCATCAGCAACATTGATCTCTAGGACTGGATATCCTAACTGCCTTTTGCAGTAATCTATTAACCCTTGTCTTGTGGATGGTTGTGCCATGTTTGCAGTCTCCCTATATTATCTATAATCCTTTTGCAATCTGTTTTAAGAGATTTTTGATTTCATTAACATCAGATTTTAATCCAGAAATGTCATTTTCAATAGAAGAGATTCTTTCACTTTCCTTTTTCTTTTTCTCCTTTTCATTCAAATACTTTTGGTATTCATTATAGTTTGTGTTAATAACCGCATGAGAAGATTCGTCTCTCACAAGGTTATTAAATCCTTCAACTTTAGAGTAGTTCATAATCAAGCAAGAGCAATGATTCTGAGATCTCTAAGTCTTGGTGAATACACTTGATTTGTTGAAGATCCGACCACTTTGATACTAAAGTATCTGAATGATGGGAGTTCGTCGATAGTAAACTCATAATCACGGTAGATTAACTCTTCTTGAGTAAATCCAACAGTATCAGTCTTAGGAACACTCACATCTGAAGATCCGTCACTATTGGAAATATCAACTACACCATTAGTATCAATGTTTGCATGACCTGGGAATGGGTAGTAAACTGGCTCATCCGATGGTTCTTCTTGAATCGCATAGAATACGCGAACATCACTAGATTGGTTTACATATGCAGAGAACAAAACTTTAATCGCATTTGCAGGAACTTCAAGAGCGATTGGTTTTGTGGCATAAACAAACGCTGAAGGATCCTCAGATAAAGTTGATGTTCTTTGATCAGTCGCGTAGTTAGAAATAGGATTATTGATCCTATTTGATGTTAAAATTACGCTAACTCTATCAAGGTCAATAACAGGAGAAACGCGAGAATCTGATGTTGATAGATTCATGTTCATTGTGAATGATTTGTTTCCTGGTAATGTTGAAAGATCATTAGTTTCATTAACCTTAGAAGCAATCATTCTTGGTGAAGTCAAATAGTTGGACTTCTTAAGACTAATAGACTCAAATCCTTGATCAACATATGGGGTTTCTCCTCCAGCGACTGTATGAGCAGTTACTGTTCTGATGGAAGAACTAATATTCGTTCCTCTAACAGTCATTGTTTGTACAACTGGTTTTACGATTTCAAAGATGATATTTTGAGTTGCTTTTACCTTTGATCCTCCAGTTGATTTTGTTTGATTTAGATATAACTTGGGGAAACTTGTTCCAACACTTCTATCAATGCCATTAGTAGACATATCAAGTTTTACATGATAATAGTCTAAATCAAGAGGATTGGAAACAGTTACATTACTTAAAGTATGTTCCTTATTGATTCTTCTTAAGGAGACACCAGACATTTCATATTTACGAATTTCTGTTCCAACTGGATAAGTGTATGATAAAGTATCATCAATATTTCTAGTTATTCCAGTTAACTGATTATTCACAATATTTTCATAAGAAATAATCTCATCGCCAATGATTGCATATCCTGGATTTGTAGACCCAACACCAACACCTTCAAATACACCAAAATCTGAAGTTCCATCAATAGAAATCGCAACCGTAGATGTATTTTCGTATGCTGCTGTCAACCTTGAAGGTGCTGAATCTGGAATAATATTAGAAAGTACAACTGATCCATGAGTTGTACACATTCCATGATTTCTGTGATTCACTTTAATGTGAAGTCCATCAGATGAAACTGAAACCGAACTTGCTGCAATACCAGTTGCAATGGTTATAACACCAGATGTGGTTGTGTACTGAATAGTATTTCCAGCGCCAATAGAGAAATCTCCTTGTACCTTATCAAGAATCAAGGTATTGTCACCATAAGTATCAGCAACAGTAAGTTGCATATTTCTACCAATAGTAGAACTGCTAAGTTCACTAACTGTTAAAAGATCTCCAACAACATATCCACTTCCACCATTAACAACTGTAGCTGCTACTGCGACTCCATTAGTAACAGTAATATCTGCTGTAGCACTTTCGCCATTTCCAGTCAAAGATACCAAACTCACCCCAGTATGAACTGCTGATCCACTAACAGTAGAATATCCAATACCTGCGTTTGTAATGGTTAAATCGCCAGTTGCAGAACCAGCAAATCCAACTAATGTTGCTGTTGCATTAGTAGTTGTTTGACTTATCGTTAATCCAGTTTGAATGCCAGCAACAAAGGATCCAGAAACCGTAGTTCCTAAACCAACTCTGATTTTTCTTGAGTTTGTAATAAGAGGGTCTTTTATAAGGGTTGCTACTTCTTCGTTACCTTCGCTCAACTCTGGATTATAGAAATTAATATTACCATTATTAGCAAACTCAGCTCTACGCAGAGTGAACTTTAGATCTTCATATTGACTTGGGAACCATGATGATCCATTCTGTGCCTTATACAGGTTCCCTGATAAAGGACTCTGAGTAACAAATACCTCTCTTGCCTCCTCACCAGAACTTAGTGATATATCAACCTCTCCAAGCCTAGAAGTCCAAACTCTGTAGTTATTTGAATTTGATAGAACACATACAGAGTGAAACTCTTGACCAGAAAGATATACTGGAGAAGGGAATGTAACTTTGGTTGCAATACTCGCATCAGATGAAGTATTAACTTGTCCTGGCTCAAGAACCACTTCACTAAATGGATATACCTCTTGAGAAGGCAATCCTTGAGACATAGGTCTCAGTTGTACAGTAACAGGAAGCGTGGTGTCCTTTGCAGAAAAATATAAATCAATCGAAGTTACAAAAATACCACTGTCTGGTTCTACATAAAAAGACTGGGCTAAAGGATCTATAAGTTTCATTTCTTAGATATCACTGGGTAGTTTCGGTCTATCTAACTTATTTAGTAACTACTGTCTGAAGAAGATCCAAGAGTTTGAGTTACATCTGGTGTAGAAACAAATGTAGTACTGATCTCAACAGTTTGACTGGTAGTTGGACTTAAACTTGTAGAAGTAGTTGTTGGTGATGTTGTAACACTAAAGAACTCAGTTGTTACTTCTGAAGCTCCTGGAGCAACAGAGGATGGAGTAGTTGGTGATGCAGTTGGGACAATAGAACCAACAGAAGTAGTTGTTCCCTGGATACCAGATACAAACTGACTTGTTTGAGCACCTGTTACTCCTTGAGTTCCTTGTAGTTCAGCAGAAGGAGTTGTTCCACCAGAAAGTGGACTTGTAGACGGACTATTCTTTCCAAGAATAGTTGTAGAAACAACTGAAGAATTTCCACTCTTTCTAACAACAAAATCAACGAGATTTTGAGTTTCTGATCTTACTGGGCGAATAGATGTAAGATTTTCTTGAGTGTTATTCAGGAGTCCTACTGAATAGAACTTTTCTTCAGCACTAGTAAGTGGAACACCAGATGTCTGAGAAAGAACTCTACTGCTAGTGAGTTTGAAAGTCTTAACACCACTCTCAAATGCTGGATTTGATGTTACACTTGGATCTGGAATAAAGAGTGATCCAATAACAACACCCTTTTGATCCGTAAGGAGTTTCACATCAGTAATGACAGCTTCTGCTCCACTTGTTTGACCTCTAAGAGTCATATTAGTTGTCACCCAACCATAGTAAGATCCTTGTGTTTGCTGCGAAAGACTGTAGGTGTCAATATTTAATATTGTAGATGTTGCAGAATATGCACCAGGAATCACAGACTCTCTAGAATATGGATTTGCTCCAAAGATTTGTGTTGGTGCGTTATATGGACCAAACTTGTGATTTTGCTGAGCAACTCTAAACTTAATAGAAGGAACATTAATATCAAACTTACTTCCAAATAGTCCAACTACAGTTTCTCCAACTTGGAAAGATCCAGAAATCATTTCAATCTCAAGAAGTTTAGGAACAATATATTTCTGAATATTTTGTCCTTCAAATACACCATATACTCTAGTAAATGGTTTCATTCTTCTAGCAACAAACTCAATGTTTCTGGAACGAAGATATGGAACAATCTGTGAACTTGCATTGTCTCCGAATAAGTTCTTGAGAATCTTACGAGCATTTTGTACAGAGGTCGTTCCCGTCTTATTATAGGTTTGAATATAATCATTCACTACATCATAGTTCTGAAGAACAGATGCAGAATATCCATCATCTAGTCCAGACCAGAAAGTATCCCATGATCCCCAAACAACTGGGTTGAATCCAGTTTGCTTATCTTTGTCAGTTACACCAAGTTGCTCTGGTGACTCAGTATAGTTGCTAAGATATTCATTGTTTCTTGCGTTTACCGTTGTTTGATCAACCCAAACATCAGATGAAGGAGTTAACTCAATACTGCCTCCATAGTAAGAAGTACGAAGTGGAGAAACCTTTTCTTGTCTGGTAGCATATGGTTGCTCAATTTCTGCAACCTCTGTATAATCCAAAGTTACCAGTTGACCCGTTTTCTTAATACCAGATCCAAGAAGATCCGAAACAAACTCAGTATCAACAAATGGATCTGCTGGTCCATTGATGCCAATAGTAGAAGTACTTCCTAAAAGAAGGTCAATCTCAGTTGTATAAGGTGCTGGTCTGAGTTCACTATTTACAATATCGATACTATTTTTAACAATAGTTTCTTTTCTTTGTGCTTTAGTTGATGAGAAATCGTCAACAAAGAAACCAGACTTAAATCTGATAAGACCATTTCTATCTTTGATTGGAAGATTTGCAGTATCAACTTCAAGAAGAGATAATGCTGTAAATAACTCAAGATTACTAAGTCTCTTATCAAGTTTGTTGATGTCAGACATCTTATATCTCTTATACTCAAAGAGATCAATGTCTACATCATCAATGTTATAAAGATAAGGTGGAAGAGTTGCCCTCGCAACCTCAATACCATTATCAATAGCATTTGGTAACTGTGGGTTGTCTGAGGGAGTTCCTACATTAAGTTGGAAAACACCATCTTTTGTTAAGAATATTCTATCGATTCTTGGCAAATAATAAGAATATCCAACCCTAATTTGCTCATCTGGAGCAAGAATATTTGGAACAGAGTTTCCTGTCGCACTAACAGATCTTCCTCTGAACTCAAAGGGAGAAAGATCACCTGCATTTACAGTAGCAACTGGAGATACTCTTGGTCTAATGTCAAGAATATCCGCATTAGAAATACCATTCACTCTAGGAATGTTTCTATATTCAAAGTCACTATAACTGTTTGCAGTAATAACATCGCCATTATCTGAAGAAGCAAAATCGGCAGTTTCAAAAACAACTTTGATTCGTTTTGAAGGTGCTACTTTAAGATCTTTTCTTAAGATTCTACCATAATCATAGATTGTAGATCTTTGACCATTATCAAGAATATAGTTTGAAGTAATATCATTATCTCCCCTACCTACAATTTCTGCGGTAGCAGTTACTCCAGTTTCTTTGAATCTGAGAGTTTCACCCTCTTGGAAAAGTTCCTGATTGAGAAGAATATATCCAATCTTAGTATCAGATATCTTTTCACAATAAAGACCAACCGCACCACTTGTTTGACCCTCAAACTCTTCACCGATTAAAAGGTCCGTGGTCTTTGCATTTACCCCACTAATAGTGGTCAGATTAATATTTGGAAGATCTGCATTTTCAATATCATCGGATTCAAATACTCCCCAGAGTTTTGTAACATCTGACTTCAATAAGCAAATATCCTTGTCTTGAACTCTTGTTCCATATGGATAAGAACCATAAGTGAGTCCATCATTAAATGTAGTTGTACCAATTCCAGATGTAGAATCTGATGAAAGATTTATATTTAAAATATTTACTTTCTTTCTAATCTTTTGTTTTGCAGTAACTACTGATTTGGATAAAGTCGCAATGAGTGACGCTGCACCATCTGAGTTTGCTAATCCTTCTATCTTTAAGGTTGTATTTGAAGAGTTAAATGTAAACTTATCTGATGTTAACTCCTCAACACTTCCATCATCTCTCATAAAGAGATATCTTTCCTCATCAAAGGGCAAGAATGCCTCATTTGTTCCTGCTTGAATGGTATTTGTTTCGTTATCAGTTACATTTACAGAGAACTTTCTCTTAATGACTAATGTTGATTTATCAATATCAACTTTGGAAATATTTTTCTTAGGCAACACTGTATATAAAGTATTGTCTGTAGAAGATTGGAAAGAAGATGATAAGATCTTAAAGTCGCTAGGACTTATTGCTGTTCCAGGAAGAGCACCATCACAAATACCAATAACAGTGGTTACTCCGACAATAGAAAGAGAGTTTTTAGATACTCTATCAACTCTTGCAAGAGTTACAGTTGAAAGACCTGCATTTGTAAACGAAACAGTGCTTCCAGAAGTTGCGATACCAACAAAGTTAAAGTCTGTAGAAGTTACTGTGCTAACCCCACCAGATGCTGCTGTAATGCTTACAAATCCAACATTTGCCAATACCGACTGCTTAACATCTGCATTAAATGTTCCAGCAACTCCAACAGTGGCAAAGATAGATTTTACTTGCTCAGTTCCATAAGCAGTAGTTGCTACAGATACTCTAGTGTTATCTACGCCATCAAAGACAAATGATTCACCATCTCTAAACTTTCCTCTTACATTATAAAGAGTAAGGAGTTTACTATCAGAAACATTATATCTTAAAAATCCAGTTGCACCACTAGATCTACCTCTTACAAAAGTTGGAGTTGTAAGAGTAATCGCTTCATTTAATGTTATCTCCGTATATGTTTGGATATCATAAAGTGCGATATCATATTCGTTTAAGTCTGGAGTTGTTGTGTCATATGATCCACTTTCTAGTGCAAAATCATAAACTCTAGCGAGACCAATCTCTTTGCCAGCTGATGCAATCCCAGATACACCTTTACGAGATTCCATTAGATGGACAACAAAATCAGTTCCAACACCAACTGTTGGTGATCCATATACTCTATTCAGAGTATATGTTGGACCTGTAACATAGTTTACATTCTGAGCAGAAACTGATCTTGTAGATCTTGGTTTTGGAAAATCAACAAATGTGGTACTAATAGTTTCTACAGGATATCCCTTTACAACTGCTTTTGTTGGAGATATTTGATATGTTCCTAAGTTTTCACTTGGAGTATTATTGTTATATGTCGATTCTCCAGCATTAAAAATGCCACCATTACCTTTCAGATCGTTGAGCGTTTCTTTAGAGATAACAGTAGGTTGGGTAATATAGTAGTCACCAGACTCGTTATAAGTTCTCTTTGCTAACTCGTCATTCAGAATATTATATTCTGGGTTTTGAATAACACTTCTCAGAACACCGTTTCTTATTTCAAGAAGTTCAACAAAATTTTCTACATCATTCTGACCAACATCAACTTTTACAAGATCTGCTGTGATCTTTAATCTATCTGCTCCAGGTGCAGCGTAGTTAGAAAATCCCTTAGCATTATCTACTAAAGTTTCATCCTCATCAGAATCTATGATTTCCTCTGTAACTTGAAGACCAACTCTATAACTTGAAGTGTTATTATACTGATCTAAGATAAGAGTTTGTTCAGGAACATTTACAAAATATCCCCTTAGGAAATAAACACCTTCATTTAAATAAACTGCAGATCCAACAGAATTTGCATTCAGTGGAATAGTTACTGCAAATCCAGAACCAGGTTGTACAATAACCGACTTTCCTGCAGCAATCTCGTTCGCACCAAAAAGTCCTTCCTCGATCAGAAGTACTTCATCATCAGCAAATGCTTGATAACTTCCTGTCAAATAGTCAGAATCGAGGAAGTTTACATATAATGTATTATTACCTCTGTCAGACTCATCAGAGCTCAATACAGAGACGATAGTTGCTCGTACCCCAGTATTTTCTCCTCTGATCGTTTTACCGACAAGAGCATTTAAATATGCTAAAACATTAATGCCAAGATATTCTGACTGAATCTCTACAGCATAATAGTTATCAATGTAACTAATCTGTCCAGGAATGACTACAGATCCTTCCTTGAAGATGTGATTTCCAAACTGCTCTATTTGGTTTTGTAAGATTGACTGAAGACCAGTCAGTTCCCTCGCCTGAACGGGATACCCAGGCTTGAATAAGACTTTGTAGTAATCATTGTCTTTGTTGAAATCGTCAAAGTATGGCGATACATTGAGATTGAGTTCCTGTGGCATAATCCGTTAGAATTGCAATACTATTTTTATGTCTTCTCTTTGATTTTGAGATCTCGTAATCGCAGGTCTGTGATCAACATAAAGAATATTACCAGTATGTTTTGAAACTTCTGGATTCGCTAGTCCACTGGTAAATTCTTGACCTAAGTTATATGTCTTACTATTTAGTGAGATGGTAGAACCTGTAAAAGCGGTATCGATACCTACACCAGAAGTATCCCCTGCTCTAATGATTTGAATACTTCCACCGCTAGAGGGAGTAGAAGTAAATTCTTTCAAGTCATATCCATATTTTGGAGAAGTATTTTTTGTAACTTCAAGAAGATTGGTTGTATTTGTATTAAATCCAACCAATGTTCTATCCTGCCAATATTTCAAAACTCCAGTAGTTTTGTCATATGAAACAACTCTGGCAATAGCAGTTGATCCAGTTCCGATAGTTTGATAGATTACTGAATCTGCTGGATATGTAGCAGTACTGTAACCAATACCAAGTCTGATTGCACCAAGAGCACTTGCTTTTGATTTTGTCAGAATGGTGCCAGTACCGTAGGCATTTGGATTTTCAACCAAACCGATTCTAGAGATCTGGTTACCTGTTATAAAGTCTGGATCTTGAGTATCATTCTCTATTCGTGAATAAACAAGCACTCTAAATGCACCCAGTTCTCTATAAACATCGGCACCATGTCCACCCTGAGGAGGAATGATGACATCAAATACTGGAGAAGTAGTTCCTGTTGGTAAACCTCCAGCAACGGTATCTACAGTACCATAAGAATATCCCGATCCACCATTTGAAACTGTGACTGACTCCACTTTTGAGTCATTATTTACAACAATGGTGCATTCCGCACCACTTCCATCACCACGAATAGGAACTTTAGTATAAGTTGTGTTCGCAGTTCCAATACCTACGCCACGATTTGTAATCGTACAGATTTTAATCTGCCCACCAGTTGCTGCGTTTTCTCTAACAGATGCAACATTGTTTCCACATGCATCTGTAGATGTTTCAGTGTCCCAGTTTTTAGGAACTGGCATAAAGTTAATAGTATCAAACTTTGCAATGTCGCTTGGCTTGATTGTATAAAGATATTTCCAAACATAACCATCTCCACTAGAACCAGCTGCTCTTGGTTCTAAATCAGTGAATGTTGGTTCATCAAGAGATGGTCTACCATTAGGATTTTCTGGATTAGTACCATTCTGCAAACAAATATAAACTCTAAAATCACTGTTTACAACATAATAATTTGCAGAATAGATGCTTAATGCTTGAGATGGTTTTGATGGATTATCTCTAGTGATATCATGACGGTACATATCATAAGTTGTACCAGAAGTCCATTCAATCTTTCTAATAACTTGTCTCACATCCCCAGGAATAATCTTCTTAAGGGCAATCATTGTGTCCCAATAAGAGTTTTCCTGATCAAAAGCATCTTTAGGTGCTGGAGGAGTTGTATCCCAATCAGAATAAATCTCAGTGGGATTAGGTAGTCCTACAAAGGCATAATATGAGTTTTTATCAGAAGATGCCAGAGAAACAAAGTTCTTGGCATTCAAAATCCTCAGTTGATCAGTTATAATAGCAGCCATTTCTTATAGGTTTTTTACTTATTTATCAAAGATAGTTGATAGTCTTCAATGGATTTTTTCTTCTAACAAATGGTGAAGAAGAAAGTCCAACATAACCCTCTGTAGAATATCCAACAAAGTCTCTTGAGGAAGATCTTGCTGGAATATTGATCTTACCCCAACTGTAATCACCGTAGAATCTACCTTTATAACTTCCTGGATGGAACTGAGTTTCTATTCCATTGTAATCTTCAACACGGACTGTGATTCTGGATGGAACAGAGTCGCCAATGATTGCTCTTGCTGCATCGTTAACGATCAATGAAGTTCTTGCAATATCATCAATGGTGATAGTTACACCACTTACGATTCTTGCAGTTGAAGATGTCTCAATCTCTACAGGACTGTCAATAGTTTCTGTAATAGAGAATGTATATGGACTTCCAGTAATCAAAGTGCCATCTGGATCATTTGGTCCAACGACAACTGGACTATCAAATATTTCAAAGTCAACAGTTACATATCTAGTTTCTTCGATTAAAGTTCCTGCAAGATTTGATCCATATTCGGCGTTGGCAACTTGATATATTCCATCAAAGAATGTTGATCCATAACTGATCACAGATCCATCGTTGTATCGAAGTGCAGTTATTCCAAGTCCCAGATTGGAGTTATTGATTGCAAAATAATCACCTACTGCAATTCTTGTTTCGCTGATAGCGGTTCCGACATAATCTGGATTGCGTAAGAAAGAATCATCTTCAATATCAAGATTGAGAACTAGTCCCTTAACTCCAGTTGTTGCTGTTCCAACAATAGTT
>Ga0208162_1000730_pt1 | contig 18070 bp, 27 predicted proteins | sample CB_VirMetaG_4_FD_184539 | JGI IMG/M metagenome (GOLD analysis project Ga0208162, IMG submission 184539) | Freshwater to marine saline gradient viral communities from Chesapeake Bay - CB_1508_1M Viral MetaG (SPAdes) (version 4) | ecosystem: Environmental > Aquatic > Marine > Coastal | place: USA... | reverse complement strand
GCGACCACGGAAATCCTTCGCGTCGCGGCGGGCAGTGATGACGTCGAGCGGCACCCAATAGTCGCCGAGGATGGCGCCGCGCTCGATGTCGCGCACGCGGACGATGACGCCCATCATCTGGTCAAGGTTGCGCGGGTAGCGGCGCGGGTCGGTGCGGTGGTGTGAGACCTCCCCGGCGTAGACCTCGAGCTCGTCGTCAATGTGGACCGGGCTCGGAATGACCTGGAAACCGGCGCGGTTGGCCAGCTTGGTCAAGCCACGGTGCGACGGCATGAACGTCAGGTGGCCGCCGCGCGGAATCAGCCACGCGTCTGCATTGGGACCGCCCGGCATGAGCCCGGTGATCATGCAGTCGGCGACGCAGCGGGCTTTGCTGTCGGCTGAGGTGGCGTCGAAGTCCTCGGGGCGCTTGGCTGCCGACCGGGCGGCGTCGAAGGCGAGCGCCACGCGGGTAGCGGCTTCGGCGGCCTGCTCGGGGGCGATGGCGGTCGACGCGATGCCGATGGCCTGTTGGATGATGTGCTCACGCATCGACGTTGGCTGACGCGTTGCGATGGCGGCGACTTTGCGGACGTGGGCGGGAAGCTGGGTAGACATGGTGTCTCCTGTTGTCAGTTGGCGAGGGCGCCGGGGGGCGTGTCGAGCTCGTCGGGGTCAATGCCGGCCTCGATGAGGGCCCACCGCGGCGGGCTGGCCTCGCTCTCGGTGTGCTCGCCGGGCCACTTGCCCAAGTCGCGGCATTGGATGATGGTGGTCAAGGCGCGAGCGAGGCGCTTGTCCCCAACCTCGCACATCAGCGGGGTGTGCTCGTGCCACCCGACCGTGATGGGGTCGTCGGCGCCGCCCTCGCACGCGATGAGGGTCACGCGGCGGTGGTCGTAGTCGGCACAGGACTCGGGCACGATGCCGGACAGGATGCCGAGGCGGGAGTACCACGCGAGCTGGACGTCCCACGTACCGGTCACGATGTCGCGGGCGACGGCGCTCGGGTTGTTGGATTTCCAGCTCTTCAAGTCGATCCACCAGACGGTCTCGGTGTTGTGGTCGAACCAGATGAGGTCGGCGCGACCGCCGCACGGGCCGAGGCCGGGGATGTCTGCGGAGAGCAGCGCCTCGGCGAGGTGGTCACCGGCGAGGGCCTCGGCGACGCGGGGGTGCGAGCGGATGACGCTCGCGACCTCGGCGGCCTTCTCGGCTTCGGCTTCGGTGAGCACCTTGCGGTCGCCGGCCTCGACGAGGAACTCCTGATACGCCTTGGTGCGCTTGTCGCGGCGCACGGTGCAGACCGCGTACTCGTCGCCGAACCGGTCCGGCGTCAGGGCCAGGCAGTGGACGGCGTTCAGGTACGCGCGGCTGGTCGTGTCTGCGCTGCCGTTGAGCTGTAGGTGCCGGGAGTGGTGCGGGCTCTTGGTCAGAACCGGCTTGATGTGGACCGAGTAGCTGACGTGGCCGGCGGTGCGGTAGTCGGTGGTCATCGGGTCACCTCATCGAGAAACGCAGCGAGTTCGTCTTCGCCGGACCACAGGCTCTCGGCGATGTCGTTGACGCACTCGACCCGTCGGCCGATGTCGTCTCGGAGGTCGGAGAGGGTCATGTGTTCGAGGGCGTTGGCCGGTACGGCGATGCCGCCGGTCTCGGCCTGGATGCGGCGGCTCTTGTTCCGCAGTCGCAGGCAAGCGATGTAGAGGAGCCGCTGCAAGCGTTCGGCGCGCGCCTTGTGTGGCGCGACGGCTTCGGCGATGGCGTCGCCGACGGCTTCGGCGCGGATTGCGGCCGGGCTGTCGGGGCCGTCGGGGTGGGTCAGGTAGGTCATGTCGGTGCCTCCGTTGTTTGGCATTCCGGGTATACTGTCCCCCGGTTCCGGGGTCAAGGTCCGCAGAAGATTTATTTTCGGGGTTGCGGTCCCCTATCGCTGGGGATACCGTACCCGAAACGGAACCAGCAAGACGGACAACCGATGACCGCCCTACAGAAATACTTGGACGAGGCCAGACTCTCCCGCAGCGCACTCGCTCGCCGGGTCGGCGTCGACCGGTCCAGCGTCGACAACGTCTGCCGCGGCGAAGGGCACTTCTCTGTCCCTACGCTCGGGGCGGTGGCTCGGGAGCTTGACGAGCTCGTTCACGATTCCGATGTCGGCGCCATCCTCGTGGATTTGGTCATGCCGCACGCGACCCCGAAGCCGACCACCTGACCTCGCCCACATCTCAGCCCCGCCCGTGCGCCGTGTTTTGGTCCGTGTCTTCTGTTGTGGCTCGGGGCATGGTGCGGGGCTCCTCTTGTCTTCAGGGACCGCTATGCACGTCTGCCTCGCACCCATGTACGTCCGCGTTCTCGCCGTCAAGGCCATGGCCGATGCCGAGCGCGAGGCGGATTTGCTTCAGTGCGAAGTCGAGGAGATGGGCGTGATGTGGGTGCCGGGCGAACCTGTGCCCGCGGCCCGCACCGGTGGCAACGGCAAGCGCCGGTTCAAGGATGCGAAGACCGCGCGGTATCAGCAGGCCGTGTGTGATGCCGCTGTCGCCGCCGCCCTCCCCCGAGTGGGCATCGCCGACAACGAAACCGCTATCGTGGTGGCTCACCTGTTCTGTGGCCGGACCAACGCACGGGAACGGGCGAAGATTCGGGCCGAGCGCATCGCCGACGAGAGCGGGCCCGATGTCGACAACGTAGCCAAGTCGCTACTCGATGGAATGCAGCTCGACGGCGGCCCGATGCGTGACGACCGCCGGGTCTGCTCGATGACAATTCGCCGGCACCTAGCCGGCTCGTGGTGCGGGCCCGGCGCTCTGGTCGTGCTCGCACGGGTCCGCGTTCTGGACCGCTGACAACAACGGAGGACACGATGGAAACCAACGAAACGCTCACCCTCACCAAAGAAACGGTCAATCAGTACAGGCTTTACATGGTCTGTTCCGAATGCGGCCAGTTGGAGTCGATGGCGCCGACGGAAGCTGTACGCAACGGTGAGGCGCACTACTTCATTCACCACCACCGCAACGAATGTGGTTCAACGCCGTCCGGCTATGTCATCCCGTTCGGGAAGATCAACGCCATGTATGCCATTCGCGACGCTGGAAAGCGCCGGCTCTTTCTTGAGAAGAACGGCTACCACTTCTTCAACGTGGAACTTCCAGCATGACCGCGACCATCCACTACACCAAAGGCCGCACCGTCGGCGCATACGGCGCCGGTCGACCGCAACCGATGCGCACGGCTGAGCTCGTGGCGCGGGCGCTGCGACGGCGCGGGTACGACGTCCAGGTGGTCGAGGTCGGTGCCGTGCAAGGGCGGCTGTTTGGGGGTGAGCGATGAGTGCGAAACGAACGGCTGAGGAATGGGGCCGGGTGGCGGTGTCGTTGCCGGGGTGGCGATGGATGCGCGGGATGCAGTCGATGCAGTCGCGCCGCATCTCGTGGATTGCCGAGACCGGCTACGCTGGCGGCATCCTCCTCGACGACGCGAGGGTGCGACCGGGCAACGGTGCCGTCGCGCACGACGACGTGCCCGACCCCGACGACCCGGCGACCGCCGGGTGCCTGCTGGCGCTGCTGGGACCGCTGGACGAGGCGGATGAGATCGCCGATGCACTCTACCTGCACCGCCGAGACTGCCCAGCCGAAATGGTGCTCGACCCCTTGCAGGAGCATGGGATCACCCGCACGGGTCGCGCCATCATCGCCGCCGCCGAGATGCTCGGACGGTGGCCGGGGGGTGAGGGGTGACGTGCCCCCTCTTCGTCGAGCTATGCGCCGGCACCGCGGCCGTATCCCTACGGCTGCACCATCCCCGAGCACGCCCCCCGGTCTCCAGAATGGGCGCCAAGACCGGGTACGCAGACGTCATCCTGCGGTGTCTCGGCCTCTACCCCGGACAGGGCGCCGCGGACGGGACCCGGTTTCTGTGGTGCGAGCCAGACCCCGGAGTGAGATTGCTGCTCCACGCGTACCGGGACCGGGCGCTGGCGCTGGCGGCGGCCGACATCATCCGGTCGTGGAAGGATGAGGAGCCGCGGGCGCTTTGGGAGCGGTTGCGGGCCGAAGGCAAGGCGAAGTGTCCGCCGGTGGATGCGCGGGAGGTGGCGCGGTGGCAAGTGGTGCTCGGTACGATGTGGGTCCATAAACAGGACGGGCGACCGTTGTCGGGGTGGGCGTGGTGTGACGACAAGCCAAAACCGCCGGAACATGCGGAGCGGCTGAGAACGCTTGCAACCCTCCCCGCCACCATCGCCGACGACGCGCGGACGGTCGACCCGAGGGAGGTGGCGCGGTGGGTGCTTTCTCAGGGATGGACAATGCAGCCGAGAGGGACGTTTCGACACCCTTGGGGTGGTTTCTCGCAATCTGGAAAGCATGGTAACGGGTGCGACGGTCTTACTCGGGAAGGAATGATAGCAAGGCTATCCAATACCCCCACCCTCCCCGCCACCATCGCCGACGACGCCCGCACCGTACCGACGCCCGCGCGGCTACCGGCCGGGACCGTGGCCTACATCGACCCGCCTTATTTGAACACAACCGGCTACGCGCACCTCTTTCCGCGTGAGGAGTGGCTGCCGGTCGTCCGTCGATGGCGAGATGCCGGGGCGCTCGTGTGCGTGTCCGAGGCCGAGCCGATTTCCGACCTCATGGCTGAGGGCTGGCACGCGGTGCGCATTGATGGCGAAAGGCGCGGCCAGAAGCGCACTTTCAGTAAACAACAGGCCGAGTGGCTCACGATGTCAGAGCCGCCGCGGTGGAGGCCGTCGGTGCAGGCGAGCCTATTCGGGGGTGCCCGATGATGTTCGCCGCCCCATGCCCCGACTGCGCCCACTGGCGGCGCCGATGCCGACATCCGGCACCGGGGCAACGCGTGGCCGGCGGCGAGCCTGGAGATGAGCAGACGGTTCGGGATTGGCTCGGACTCGCAGACATTGACGGCCGGTCGGGCGTGGCGCCGGGCCGATGCAAAACTTCGGTCCCGTGTCCGGGGCTACAACGGAGGACAGGATGAAGACGACGAACTGGAACGAGCACGCTTCGGCCGCGGCCGGGGTCGTGATTCTGGCGGCGGTGCTGTGGATGTGGATGGTGCTGCCATGAAATCCGGCCAACAGGCCGCCCTCGGCCACGGCGCCACGCTCCACACAAGCGGGTGCCTGTGTCCGCCGCCAGACGTGCCGAGGACATCGGGCCACGTCTGCGTGCACGGCTTGACGCTGTGGGTGCGCCACGACGGTGCGTGGTACCGGCCCGGTGTCCGATCGTGGCACAAGGCCCTCACGGTTGGCCGGCGGTGCGAGTCGTGGGGGCAGGTGGTGGCGGACCTTGACCTCGTGCTGTGGGTGGACCGATGAGCAAAGTCAGAACCAAACGTGATTGGTCTCGATACGCAGCGCGGGAGCCCAATCGGTTGGAGTACATCCGGCAACGCTACCAGGTCCCAGCAAAGCGGCTGGGCCGTGTGCGCGTCAACGGAAGCTTCGGCACCATCACACAAGCGACCGGCGGCTATCTCATCGTCAGGTTTGACGGCGGCCCGCGCAGGCGATGTCATCCCACGTGGCGAGTCGAGTATTACAACGATGGCGTTGTTGTGCATGACACCTGGGACGAGCCGAAGCCGTGGGAAGGTCTGGAGTGACCGCCGCCACCCCGGCATGGGCCCGCTTCCGTGTCCGCACTGTCGCACCCGTCCCATGGGCCACCGTCCAGACCGCATACCGCTACGGGGCCCAAATCGTTCGCGTGCTGTCCATCGGCCGCGGGTGGGTGTCTGTGGTCGCCGAGACCGCTCGGGGCCCGCAGGCGCAAGTCTGGGCGCCCTGTGACCTGCTCTGGGACACGGCGCGACTCCTGCCTGGTTGTCTCGGGGTCGAGGTCACCTACCGGGGGAAGACGCATCGGCGGATGGTTGCCGAGCTCGCCGGTGGAGAGGCTGAGTTGTGGGCGCGGATTGCGCGGGCGGTTGCGGTTCATGCGGAAGTGGAGGGGGTTCACCAATGACGACGGTCGCAGCTCTCTACGTCGACCCGGCGGGCCCATACATCGGCCTCGAAGACGTCGACCCGTGGACAGAGGAGCGGGACGCCCGGCAGTACCGAGGCCCGCATCCGGTGGTGGCGCACCCGCCTTGCAAGCGGTGGGGGCGGTACTGGAGTGGTGGCCCATCGGTCAGGGAGCCAAGGTTCATGGGCGATGACGGCGGGTGCTTCGCCGCTGCACTTTGGGCGGTGCGTACCTTTGGGGGCGTTCTGGAGCACCCTGAAGCGTCGCACGCGTGGCAGTGGTTCGGGCTTTCGGTCCCGTCGCGGGCTGGCGGCTGGACTGCCGTGGATGCCTACGGTGGCCGGTCGTGCTGCGTTGCCCAAGGCGTCTACGGTCACCGAGCTCGTAAGCTCACGTGGCTCTACGCGGTCGGTGTCCGTTTTCCCGAGCTCGACTGGTCACATCCTGTGGGCGTCCGCATTGACGAGGGCTTCCGGTCGAATCAGGAGCGAGCCGCCGCCCGTGCTGCCGGGGTGCCGCCCATCGAACGGCTCAGTGAGGCGGAGCGAATCCACACACCGGCGCCGTTTCGGGATGTGCTGCTCAACATGGCGCGGACCGTTGGAGATGGTCCGACTCAGCTCGGGTTGTTTGGGGGTGTACGATGACCGCCACCCCCGCATGGGCCCGCCTGAAGGTTCGCACCGTCGAGCCCGTCCCATGGGCCACCGTCCAGACCGCATACCGCTACGGCGCTCAAATCGTCCGCGTGCTGTCCATCGGCTGCGGGTGGGTGTCTGTGGTCGCCGAGACAGCTCGGGGGCCGCAGGCGCAAGTCTGGCGCCCTACAGACCTGTGTTGGGGGACGGCGCGGCTACTGCCGGGGTGCACCGGCATCGTTGTCGAGCTCGGCGAGGCCACCCACCGATGTGTCGTTGCCGACGTCGGCGAGCCGCGGGTGTGGCAGTGGGTGGAGCGGGCGATTGAGGTTGAGGCCGGTGTCGAGGGGGTTCTCAACAAAGTTGCTGATATCTGAATATTTCTGGTTGCCGAATGATTCAGGATAGAGCATATTGATGGGGCCGGCGGGGATGCCGGCGACCACAACAGACACGGAGAACGACATGACCCGCACCTTGGACAACCGTAGCGCCTTTGAAAACATGAAGACCGGCGATGTTGTACGGCTCGCCTGGCGATGCTTCGGGCACCCCGAATCATTCACGGGAGTGGTGGTCAAGCGTAGCGAAAACGATGTCCATCTCGACGACGGTAGCGTCCTCCACGATTTCGGGCGGTTCCAATCTTTCGGGCGGTTTCTTGGTGGACAGCCACTTTGGACTCCGCAGACGATTCAGATCGTCAAATAGTGGCCGAATGTGGCCGAATGTGGCCGAATCCGACTTCGCCCACCCCGTAGCCCTCACCGGCACGGGGCTTCGGCGGTAGACGACAGGAGGTGAGAATGTACCGGACCGAGGCCAACCAATGACCGGCCGCGACCCCGCCGTCCGGCCCGTGGTCGGTGACGTCGTCGCCGTCGGTGGCGATGAGTACCGAGTGCAGGATGTGCAGGACTCCCGCGTCTACGTCATGCAGGCGTCGACGGGGCGTAGAGAGTGGATGTACCGGGGCTCGTGGATGGCCCTGGCGCTGCGGGGCGGCAAGGTGCTGCACCGCGGCGGCAAACAACAACGGAGGACACGATGAGTAGCGAGACACCGACACGCGACCCGATGCGCGACCCTCGACCGGGCGACCGGCTCCACGACTACTACCACGGCCCGTGCACGGTCGAGAAGGTGGAAGGCATGTGGATCACGGTCATTTGGGCGCAGTCGCCGACGACCAGGACGCCGCGCCGGGACGTGTTCGCGCTCGAGGCCTGGCGGCACCACTGGGAGGGCGCTCGGCATCGGCTCGGGGCCGCGGGTATCGGCCGGGTGGTCGAGGTGGCGAATGGCTGACAACGGCTTCGACATCGCCCCCGACCGCTACACCGGCGAGGGCCGCGAGACGTGCGACCGGATGCGCGACTTCCTCGGAGATGAGGGCTTTGCCGCGGCGTGCGCGTCGAACGTGATCAAGTACACGGACCGGGCGGGGCGGAAGGGCGACGCTCACGGCGACATGGAGAAGGCGTGGTGGTGGTGCCGGATGTACCTCCATGTCCAAGGCGAGGCCGACGACCCGCGGGCCGGGCGGCCGGGGTTTGCGGGGTACTCGCGGCCGAAGGGGGACTCGTGACCGCGACCCCGACAACGCGCACCCTCGGACTCGATACGTGGATGACGCCGCCCGAGCTCTTCGACCCCGTGCACGCCCTGTTCCGGTTCACCGGCGACGCGTGCGCCGGGTCTGCGGTTGAGGCGCGGCTCCCGGCGTTCATTCCGCCCGAGCAGGACGCGCTATCCACGGACTGGTCTATGGTTGGGCCGCGGGTCTGGTGCAATTGCCCGTATGGTCGGTCAATCTCGGCGTGGTTCCACCGAGCCGACGCTATGGTCCGCGGCGCGTCTGTGGACACGGTCGTGATGCTGACGTTCGCGAACACGGACACGGCCTATTGGCGGCGGTACGTCGCCGAGAACGAGCACTGTCACGCGGTCGTGTTCTTGCATCGGCGAGTCCGGTTTGTGCGGCCCGATGGTGTCAAGTCCGGCGCTGCACCGAAGGGCTCGGCGCTCATCGTGTACGCGTGGCATCGCCGGGCGACCCGATGGCCCGTGCATCTCTATGCGGATGCGACCTCGCCCGAGTCGCTGTTGTCGTGTGGGTTGCGGGATGTCGTCGGCGCGGTGCTTCTCGATAAAGATTCAGATATCTGAATATTTCTGTGGCGGAATCATTCGGAGCGCTGTAAGGTGTGGGCGTCGCTGAGAGCAGCGGCGCCCACAACACCGACACGGAGAACGACATGTACAACCGCCCCGGACTCTTCCCCGCTCGCTTCGCTGGCCGCTGCATCTGTGGTGGAGGCGTCAAGGTCGGTGACCGCATCGCATACGACCACACCGCGCGTCAGGTCGTCGCGTGTCACAAGTGCCTACCACCGCGTAAGCGCGGCAAGGTCGGCCCTCGGATTCAGGTCCGGGTCCGTGGCGGAAACCTCACGGTCGCATCCGTCCGCCACCGTGAGACCGGCCGGGTGTTTGCCCTGTCGTTTCGGTGGGCAGCGTGCGACTGTTCGCAGGATTGGTGCGATTACCGGCCGACCGGCCCCAATGGTGAGTGGGTGCTCGGGAACCGGGGCGGATTGGAGTGTCCCGACCATCTCACCCACCAAGATGTGGTCGAGGCAATCCGGCAGGCCGCACAGAAGACGCAAGTGAAGAAGGCCGCCTGACCGGCACTGGCCGAGAAGCCACCCCGTACCGAGCAATCGGACGGGGTTTTCCACGTACTGAACAACCAAAAGGACCAGCAATGACCAAATCCAGAGCCCTCTACCTCGCCGTCTGCGCACGGCTCGAAATCGACCCCGACGCCCGCGGCACACAGAGCCGGGTGACCGAGGCCCTCGCCGGGCTCGTGTCGCAGGCCACGGTCTGCCGGATGGCCGCGGGTACGTGGTCGGCGCCGGAGCTGGTGACGGGGCAGATTTGCGAGCGGATGGGGGTGCGGCTGGTGGCTCCGGGGGCTTGGGGGTTCGAGGTGGTCGATGCGGTGTCTTGAGCTCTTCGCCGGGGCCGGCGGTGCTGCTCTCGGCCTGGAGGCGGCCGGCATCGGGCACGTTGCCCTCTGTGAGTGGGACCCGGACGCGTGCGCGACGCTGCGGGCTGCCGGGCTCGGTCCCGTGGTGGAAGGCGATGTGCGGGACTTGGACGCTATTGCGGCGGTTGCATTCCAGTCCGACGAGGCCATCTGGAACCAAGCCGGGGACGCGTTGCTCGACTCCGACCTGGAAGGCGATGAGTGGTGCCTGGAGCGGGAACGGGTGGCGATTGAGATGCAGAAGGCGGACCGCACCATCGACCTGCTGTGGTCGTCGTTTCCGTGTCAGGCGTGGTCGACGGCGGGCAAACGTGAGGGCGCTTCAGACGAGCGCAACGGCTGGCCGTGGTCCGTCGACGCCATCGACCGATTCCGACCGCGGTGGTTCCTCGCCGAGAACGTCTATGGGCTTCTGACGCACTCCGCGGAAGGCCACCCCGACCCGTTCAAGTGTCCGCGGTGCTACTTCGAGAATGTGATTCTGGCGCAACTCCAGGCACGGTTCGCTCACGTGGGGTGGTGGCTGCTTGATGCGGCTGATTTCGGCGTGCCGCAACACCGGAGACGCGTCATCATCTGGGCTGGGCCAGTCCCGTTGTCGGCGCCACGGCCGACGCATGGAAGCCCGGCCGAGGCTCGGCAACGGGACCTGTTTGGTCGCGGGGTGCTGCCGTGGGTGACGATGGGGGAGGCGCTGGGGTGGTCCGAAGAGGAGCGCCGCCGGTGGAGCAAGCCATCTCCGACCGTGTCCTGTGTCGAAGGGAAGGGCAGCAACGACGCCTATCGGGAACCGGGCGAGCGGCCGAAACTGAACAAGGCATCGGACGCGCTTTGGCTGGCGACGGGGCAGCGGAAACTCACGGTGGGGGAGTGCGCCATTCTCCAGGACTTCCCGCCGGACCATCCGTGGCAGGGCAACACCGAGGCGAAGTTTCGGCAGGTCGGGAACGCCGTACCAGTGCGGCTTGCCGAGGTGGTCGGGCGGTGCGTGGTCGATGCGGATGCGCGGCGGGGTGACTCGTGACCGCGCCCGGCTTCGCACTTCGCCCGGTGCAGCTCGACGTTGCGACACGCGCTGCCGTCGGGTAGGATAGTCGCGACCCCATGGTCACCTTCGATCCGTCGCCTTTGGCGAACCCTCCCCGTTGACCGGCCAGTCGCGGGGAGGGCATCGGACGGGTGACCGCAACAATCGAAGGTGAAAGCATGGAACAAGGAAGCCCCGACGGGGGCGGTGGATTGGTGCGCTCGTTTTCGCTCCGGCCCGTCCAGGTGGCGGCGCTCGATGGAATCCGGGCGCACTGGCGGAACGTGGACGGCGGCGACAAGCGAGCGCTGGTCATCCTTCCCACCGGTGTCGGGAAGACCATCACAGCGTTGGAGGCCGTACGCCGTGCGGTCGTCAACGGCATTCGGTGCCTGTGGCTTGCCCACCGCGAAGAGCTCGTCAGCCAACCGTTCGAGACTGTCCGAGCTGTCGAGCACTTTGCACCGGTCGCAGAAGTCGCCGGCATCGTGAAGGGCGGCCGCAACGACACCGCGGCACAGGTGGTCTTCTCGTCGGTCCAAACGATGGCCCACCGCGCAGAGTCGTACCTGGAGCATGGAAAACCGGGGCTCGTCGTCATCGACGAAGCGCACCACTACGCGCCCGGCTCCAGCTGGTACCGTGTGGCGCTTCGGCTCGTCGGGGCCGATGTGGCCTCCGGAGTCGGTGGCTGTCACGTCATCGGGCTGACCGCTACGCCGCAACGGGGCGACAACGTGGCCTTGGCGGCGATGTGGGGCGCATTCCCGAGCTACTGCTTCACGCTCGCGCAGGCGATGGAGGCCGGGTACCTGTTGCCGCCGCGGTTCGTTCGGGAGCCGATGGAGATGTCCGACGAGCTCGCCGATGCTATGGGCGTCTGCAACAACGACGGCGCCTCCGACGTCAGCAAGCAAGCCGCCAAGCGGCTGCTTGACGAGGGCATCGCCGAACACACGGCGGCCTGCGTTGTGGCGCGGTTGACCGAGACATCCGGTCACGTGCTCGTCTATTGCGCGTCCGTCGCTCAGGTTGTCGCGACTGTCGAGGCCATCGCTGCCGTGTGTGGCGACCGCTACGCCGTCGGCATGGTGACCGGTGAGACACCGGCTGCGGAGAGAAAGGCGCTGCTCGATGGTTTCCTGGCCGGCGATGTCCGGGTGCTCGTAAACTGCGATGTCCTCACCGAAGGGACCGACCTACCCATCGCCGACACGATTGTGCTCGCGCGCCCCTGCGGCTCGAAGGCGTTGTATGTGCAGATTGTCGGCCGCGGTGCCCGACTGTATCCGGGCCAGTCGTCGTTTGAGGTCGTCGACATTCTCGGGGCGAGCGACGTCCACGACTTGGAGCAAGCGCCGGTGCTCGACATCGGCGACGCGGCGGTCGCCGAGAAGACCGGTTCGGGTGCCGACCTGTCGGTGTGTGCCACGGTCGACATCGAAGACGAATGGATGTGGGCTCCGTCGCGGTCGCTGTGGACGGCCGACATTGTGGAGCGGTACCCACCGTCAGACCCGCTCAACCACGACGAGCCGTGGCGCGGATTGGTCCGGCTTCGAGGCCCCTACCAGAACTCGATTGGCGGGCGGTCCGTTGGTGAATGGCGGAAGGCCGGCGACGATGAGCGGCCCGAGGCTGTGGTCGAGGTCGGTCCGTCCTGCGAGTGGGCTGTCTACCACGCGATTCGGATTGCCCGGCCGATTGCGGATGAACCGTGGCAGGTGGCTTGGGTGCCGTTGTCCGGTGGCGTCCACGCGGTCGACATCGGCAAGAGCGGGTCGCTCTACAGTGTGCCGGCGGATGATGGTCGGCGGTGGGTGGCTCGGATTGCGTACCGCGGCCGGAAGGTGGTCGCGTTGACCTCGGCACCGGTGCCCATCGGGATTGCCGAGCTTCTCGTTCGCGATGTCGTGCGCCGGGCTGGTGATGGCGCAAAAGAGGCTCGGGCGCTGGCCTCGGCGGATGCGTTGTGGCGGAATGCTCCGGTGACGGATGCCCAGCGCGAGATGCTGGACCGGTACGAACTCCCCCACCCTGCAACGCGGGGAGCGGCTACCATCGCAATCACCCAGGCGAAGCTCCAAGAGAAGGCGACGCGATACGGGTTGTGTCGCGGCTGGACTCCGGGGGGTGGGCGGTGAAGTGGCAGCAACTCGCCCGCCAATCCGCCACCGTCGCCGATGTTGCTGTCGCGCTCGGGCTCGATGTCCGCAGCGTCGGGACCGTCCGCGGCTTCACTTGCCCCTTGCACGGCGCCGACCACTCGGACGGCAGGCCGTCGGGGCGCATCGTGCACGACGGGCATGGTTGGCGCTGTTGGGCTTGCGATGTCGGCGGTGATGCCGTGTCCCTGGCGTGCATCGTGCTGACAGGCGCGGCTCGGCCGGATGGTTCGGGGTGGCGGTCGGTTCGGGCGTGGTTCGCGGGCCATGGATGGTGCCCGGCGTCTGGTGATGGAACGTTGGTGCCGACGGACAGGTATCGGGCGGCGCCGCCGAAACCGGTAGAGCTCCCGGCGCCGAAGCGGCAGGACGCGCGCGAGGTCGCTGCGCTGTGGTCGGCGTCGACGTCTGTGGTGTCCCATGGGCGGTCTCGGCGGTGGCTCATGGCCCGCGGAATCGACTACACCGGCGTCGCTGCTCTCGACCTCGCCCGCGGCATCGGTCGCGATGTCACGCACCCGGCTTGGGCCGGCTTCGGCGAGGGTGCCCGGTTCCGTGGTTGGGGGCCGGCGGGATGGTCGCTGGCGTTGCCGTGCTGGGATTCTGACGGTCGGCTGGCCGGCATCCGGGCGCGGTACACGGGGACGGTTGACTCGCTCGACACGGATGGTACAGGGGCGCCGTATTCGGCTCCAGATTGCTCGCCGGACCCGGAGCGGATGGAGACATACCTGTCGGTGCCGGATGAATCTGGCGCCGGATTTGGGGGTGCTACGGGGTGGGTGGAGAAGCCGCCGCCGTATGCAGGCAAAGAGGTCTCGCCCCATGGCGGTGGAGTCCGGGCGATGGTGTACGCGTGTCCGGTCGGGCGATGGTTGCTCGGTGGGATGTCGGGGCCGATTGACCCGACGGCGCCGGACCTTCGGTGGAACGGGCAAGTCCTCGTGGTGGAGGGCGGTCCAGCGTATCTGCGCTACGCGTCCGAGCCCGGTCGTGTGGCCGTCGACGATGGCCTTGGGTGGACCTATGCCGTGCTCGGTGTCTGGTCTGGCGCGTGGGCTGATGACGTGTTCGGGCGGCGCATCGCCGAGCGGCTGTGGCGGGCCGATTCGGTGGCCCTCGGATGCGACGCCGATGATGCAGGGCGTAGGATGCAGGACGCGATCGCTCGCACGCTCGACAGTGTGCGGGTCAAACATTTCCAGATGGTGGAGTAGAGATGTCAAAAGCGAAAACAGGCACAGGACCGGACGACCGGGGCATGACCGGACCCGAGATGATGCGGAGAGCAAAAGCGCTGGCGGATGAGGAGCGGCGGAAGGAGCGGGCCATTTCGGATTCGGTGCGGACCGAGCTTGAGGCGCTGGCCGATGGACTCGCTGCGATGGACCGTTCGGACCGAGGCGCCGCCGTGGCCCGATGGATGGAAGGCGACGACCTCGCGCGCCTGTCGCGGTACGCACGGCTGGACCCGAACGGGTGGAGCGCCATCTGTGTGCGGCTGTCCGCGGTGCACGGCATGTCCCGGCATGTGGGGCGGCTCCAGGTGCTTGTGCGAGGCCACCAACGTGGTCTATCCGTCGCCGACGGCAAAGAGGGCAGTGCGCCGTCACCGGGCACGCGACCGCTCGGGGTGCATTGGGCTCCGGACGCGTGGCGATGCCCGCCACTGTGGACGGTAGCCCCGTCGGGTGTGTGGGGTCCGGACCCGCAAGGCGAGGGTGAGATTCAGGTCTCACGCGTGCCATTGCTCCCGGTCGGTCGGCTGCTCGACGTCGACACCGGCGACCACCACGTCCGGCTGATGTGGCCCGGATGGACGGGCCGACCCTATGACCGCGTTGTTCGGCAGTCCGTCATCGTGGACGCCCGGACGCTCGTGTCGTCGCTCGGGGACCGCGGCGCCGGCGTGAACTCGGGCAATGCCGGGCTCATGGTGCGGTATCTGGATGCGGCGATGGCCCACAATGAGGGCTCGATGCCGGTCGAGCGGGTCGTCTCTCGGTGTGGATGGGTGGACGACGGCGAGGCCACCGGGTTCCTGCTGGGGTCCGAGTGGATCGGGTCGGCTCAGGGCGTGTCGCTCCAGGTCGAGCCCGGTGGTGGTGAGGAACAGTTTCTCCAGGCCGTGGGGTCGTCGGGCACGTGGGAGGGCTGGCTACAGGCTGTCGGCGTCGCCGCGGATTGCCCCGACATTCACCTTGCTATCTATGCGTCGGTGGCCTCGGTGCTCGTGTCCCGGCTCGGGACGGCGCGCGGATGGGTGGTTGACTGGTCGGGCGAGACTTCGCAGGGCAAGACCACGGCGCTCCGGGCCGCGGCCTCGGTGTGGGGTGAGCCGGTCGACGGTCGGATGCTCGGGTCGTGGCGGTCGACGCAGGCGCAGTGCGAGGCGGCGGCGGCGCTGTTTCAGCACTTGCCGCTGATTCTCGACGACTCCAAGAACGCCAAACACGCGGACGACGTAGCCCAGACCATCTATCAGCACAGTCAAGGCCGCGGCAAAGGGCGCGGAAAGCCCGGCGTCGGTGTGCAGGCGGTCGGGATGCGTCGCACTTCGGAGTGGTCGTCGGTGCTGCTCTCGACCGGGGAACAATCGGCGGTTTCGTTCACCCAGGATGCCGGGGCCCGAGCTCGGTGCCTGTGTCTGGTTGGCCCGCCGCTTGGAACGGATTCGCAGGCGCGAGCGCTGACGGTCGGTGTCCTGGACCACTACGGGCACCTTGGACGGCGCGTGGTCGAGTACCTCGCCGGTCGCGATGCCGATTGGTGGTCGCGGTTGTCGGACCGGTACGCGGCTCGGGTGTCGGCGTGGTCGTCGCATCTGGCCGCGGGTGGAGCGGTGGCCCAACGGCTGGGTGCGTTTCTGGCCCTCCTGGAGGCGTCCAAGGGGCTCGCGGAGACGGTGGGGTATCCGACACCGCCAAAGGGCGTGGAACCGCTTCAGCGTGCCGTGGCGGCCGTCTATGCGGGTGCGACGGATGCAGACCGACCGCTGGAGGCGCTGCGTGCTGTCTACGAACACGTCGCCGCGAGGTCGACGCACATGTGGGGCCGCCATGTGATGGACCAACAGGGCGAGGCCAAGGCGCCGACCGGTGGATGGCTCGGCATCTGGCCCAAGGAGGACGCGCCTCGCCGAGATGCGACGTGGGAAATCGGCGTGTTGCCGTCGACGGTGGACCGTGTGCTCTCGGCTGGCGGCTACGACCCCGGTGTCGTGGACCGGTGGCGCGAGCGTGGCTGGTTGGCCCATGTCGGCAAGTCGCACCGTGTTCGAGCCCGCATTGATGGCGCTCGGGTGCGGCTTTTCGGATTGACCGACAAGGCTATCGGTGCCCTTGACCTTGAGTAGCCTGTCCCACCAGAACGGTACTTGTCCCACCGCTGTCCCACCTGCTGGCCCGACCAAAATGCCGTGCTGATGATACTGTCCCACCTGTCCCACCTATTTCTTACCTATATACGATAGAGCCAAACAGTTTTTCCAAGCAGAAAAAGAATTGCTCCTACTGGTGTGTGTACCGCGAAAATGGTGGGACAGGTGGGACAGCCTCATGGTTACGACGTTTTGGTCGGGCCAAAGGGTAGGACAACGGGTGGGACAGTGGGACAAGGTGGGACAGCTGGCGACGCCACCGAGACCGCAACCGACAACCGATGCACGGCACGCCATTGTGATACAAGCCGCGAGAGATTGTGATACAGCTTCGGCAACGGAGGAGGACCGGATGGGTAGTGCGAAACGTCAACGGATGGACCGGCCGCTCAACGTGCGGGTGCCGGTCGAGCTGTTTGAGATGGTCGAGGCCGAGGCCGATCGGCGCGAGGTCACACGGTCGGCGTTGGTCCGTGAGGCGCTGGTCGAGAACCTGGAGCGGTGCGGGTTGTGGCCTGTCGATGAGGATCCGCGGAAATGACTGCGCCCTCAATCGAGCTCCTGACCGACCTCCGACGCCGCCGCGTTGCCGATGAGGCGACGACTTCCGAGCTCGCGGCCGAGATCGGGATGAATGCCGCGCAGCTCAAGTACTACTGGCGGACGCGCGGCTTGGTTGAGGCGATGCCCTACGAGCAATTTACGCCATGGACGATGAGCGAGATTCGGGCCCTTCACGCTCGATGGGTTGCGGGTGAGTCGTTGGATATGCTGGCAGCGTCGACCTTGCGGAGCCGTACGGCAATCTGGCACGCGTTCAAACGGGCTGGGTTGTCGCTGCCGGAGCACGACATCCGAGGCGGTTACGGTGTTCGTGAGGATGTCCGGCGCATTGCTCGCCGATCGGTGGTCTGCGCTGCGCAGCGTCGAGCACAGGGCTGGCAATGGCAACGGATTCACGAGCATGTCGTGCGGCGGTTCGGGTACCCGTTCAAGGTCGGGGCGCTGACCGCGGCGGTTCGTCGGTATGTGCGTGCGCACATGGCCGAGACAAGCACCGTACGCGCTGCCGTGCTCGGGGTGGGCGATGAGTAGGCCAAGCATTCGCGCCCGGCTCCGGCGCCCGCTCGCGCCCGTGGTCGTGCCTCTCGATGTGGTGTGGGCGGTTGCCCTCGTGGTCGTGTTTGCCGTGGCGATGGCGTATCAGGCCGGGGTCACAGCCGGGGTTGTCGACGGGTATTGGCAGTGTGCCGGAGAGCTCGGGGTGGTGGGATGAGCAACCGTAGCCACATCCACGCCCGTAGCGGGCGCCGTGCCTGTCTCGCCTGCTCTGCGGAGTGGGGGACGCCGGGGCCGTGTCCGGGTCGGGTCTCACGGGCGGTGGAGCATCGGCTGGACAGGGAGGCGCCGGACGAGCTGTTTCGGGCGGCGTTGATGAAAACGAATGAGGCGGCGGGGCGGCCGGATGATTGGGGGTGATACAGTGAGCAAAGCGGAGGCCAATCGTGCCAAAAATTGAAGACTTCGACTCGCGGCATTGGCGTGCGGCCGAGATGCACTTCGAGGGCCACACTCAAGCCGAAATCGCGGAAGCGGTGGGCGTCAATCCGTCGACGGTGTTTCGCTGGATTCGAGACGGAAAACTCGACCCCATCATTGTGCAACTTGCGGACGACATCCACAGGGCCGTGAGGACACGGCTTGTCCGTAGCAGCCTCCGTGCCGCAATCGCAGCCGCGGAGGTGCTCGAATCCGAGGACGACGGCAAGAAGCTCGCGGCCGCGTTCGGGATTCTCGACCGCACCGGCCACCCGAAAGC
>Ga0208162_1000729_pt1 | contig 18098 bp, 36 predicted proteins | sample CB_VirMetaG_4_FD_184539 | JGI IMG/M metagenome (GOLD analysis project Ga0208162, IMG submission 184539) | Freshwater to marine saline gradient viral communities from Chesapeake Bay - CB_1508_1M Viral MetaG (SPAdes) (version 4) | ecosystem: Environmental > Aquatic > Marine > Coastal | place: USA... | reverse complement strand
CAATCAAATACTGACCTTGCGCTAAATCCTGTTGCTGATAAATCACCTCAAACTTCGCTGGTGTTGAATGTTTCAGATACGACAAATCTTTCCACGACAACCTGTACGGATCGAGTAGCGGTCCGTTGGGCCACGGTGGTGCAGTAGTTTTACGGGATTCCCTACCTGTATCCAACTCGTCGTAGTACGCCTTGTAAATGAAATGGGTGTACTTGGATTTTTTTTCTGGTTCCTTGACGTCGGAAATGTCGGTGACGTCGGACCCGTCATACGCATCAGGGTCTTCCTCGTAAGTCACTTTGGAGAGACAATGGGCGTAGAGGTCACCTGGTCCGAGACGTTGCCCGATGACAGCGAGCAAGCCACCTGGGTCGACACGTGCCTCAGCCACGGTATCCCACCGTTCCAAAAGTTTGTCACGTGCAACGGACTCTTTGGCGTTCTCTGGGGTTGCCACGTCGTCGAACAAACAGAGGTCGGCACGATGTCCGATGAACTCTGAGTCAATACCATACGAACTTACTGTTGGTTCTTTATTGTCGAGGCCAGATAGGTCTTCTTGTTCGACGATAAACTCCTCGGCACGCCACAACGCACCAGAAGATGACGGTTTGAAACGCCCATAGTCGATAGACAGGCAGCCTTCAGCGTTGATGGCTAGTCCTTTTTCGACGAGTATGGGGTCTGGGTGTAGGGGGAAGGGTCGTTCCAACGTTTCCCTGATACGGCGCGAGTACATTTTCGCCAACGTTTGCGTCGCAGAACCAATCAGTACACGAATCTTGCGGTTACGGACAATCATCCAACACGCAAAGTCGTGAAACAGCGTCGACTTACCGGCGCCAGGCGGACAGTTGATGAGAATGAACTCTTTCTCCGGTGACTCCAACATCTTCACAATCTTGTATGCGGCATCCACCTGCCACGGCGACGGTACCCGCCCCAAATAGCGGCGACGGAAGTAATCGAAATCATCCCAACCACGCTGCGCCTCCGGCGACAAGCGGTCATACGGGATAACAGGTGGCAAATCTGCGACATCCATCGCATGTTTCCACTGCTCCGCCTGCACACCACCCTGCTTTTTGCGCACCTGGCCGACCTCAACCTCAGCCAGTTTTATTTCGGCAGCGGCTTTACGTTTCTTCGCCTCCCATTTCGAAGCAGTGTTCACGTGTACACCAGCAATACCGGCAGCGTCTTGAATACTCATCCCAGCAGCCCGTGATTGCCAGTAGCGGGCTACGTCTTGTGGCGGGATTTGACGTCTCCCCGAACGACCAGCAGGCACTACTTTTTGTTCTTTCCGCCTCCGCGAGCCTTCTTACGTCCCGCAACAACAACGGGAGCCGCAGCACGAATATTCGCAGCCGCAGCACTAGCCACCGCCCGAACATCAGCACTAATCGCACTACCAATCTCATCAGCACGATTAGAAGCAGCCTGCTTCAACCCAGAAATTGCCGCATCACGCTGCCCAGGAGTCATAATCCGAGTCGAACCCAACGACGGACCCATAGGAGTATTAGTCCTAAAAACCCGACCGCCACCCTTCATCTTGTCCAAACCACTCGACAAAACATCAAACGACTTATCGCTCGTATAGTCGCTAACAGACTTACCCAACTTCGCACCAAACCTGCTCACACCAGCAGCAGCAACCCTGCCAGCAGCAGCACCAGCACCAGCCCAAGCCAAATCAACAGCAGCAGTTTTCGCTACCGCAGTAGGACCAGCCTGAACCGCTTTCGCATACTTTATATTTTGAGCAACAACAGGATTCTGCGCGGCGGCTTTACCAATAGCCTTCACTACACCACCAACAACATCTCCAATGTCTTTCCTCGGCTTACGTGGCATCGTGCCTGCTAGCATACAACACGCCGGTCGGTGTAATCGCACACGGGTTTAGTGCGAACGGGTTGTTGGCACCGACCGGCACCTGCTACACTCTCATCGCCACGTCGAGAGACGCGCACAACACCCAAAGAATACGGACCCTAAACGGTTACATTCCTCCTCGCTTACAACAGCCAGGGCAGCATGGTTAGACCGCACGGGATGAGTGGCCTGAAAAGGGGACCGATGATTGTCGCCTTCTTTTGGTATCGAGATAGACGGGTTCAGGCGTAAAACAGAACTTGGGGGGCTAAAAACTATTCGCCACTCGCCAGTCGCCACCCGCAGAGGTATGGGGTGTGCTAACGCACAAACACCACCCACCCTCAAGAGCCTCGAAGCACAGAAGCAAACCACCGACCCGAACAAACCCCTCCCCCCTCCCCGCCTCCCTCCCTGCATAGACGAAGCCCCGAACCACAAAAATGAACACACAAACAGAACCTTATACATATACACAGAGGGGGGTGGCTCGGCAGACCCCCCGTGACCGCCCGCCCGCCGTGCGAACATCTGTTCGCCTGACCGAACACCTGTTCGCTGGTCACTCTCCGTGACCGTTTGACCACACGACCCCCACCCCCCAAACACCTGTTCGCCCCCACCCCCCCTGTTACCCGTCGGTAACTTGTGGCGAGGTCCGCCTATGTTACTGGTTGGTAACTTGTGTGTTGTGACTTTGGTCACTTTGGGGGTTTTGGTACTTGACAGTGACCCCCCCGTCAGTAAGATAGGGGTAGTGGTTTTTCGTGGTGAAAAACCCCAAGAGAAAAGGACAAAAGAATGACTAAGAAACACTTCACGCAAGTTGCGGAGATTATCCGCAAGCGAGCAGAACAAGACAGCGAACTAGGGAACGGTGGGCACGGATTACTTGCCGAGATGGTCGAGGACTTCGTACAACTCTTCCAAGCGTCAAACCCTCGGTTCAGTGTTGCCAAGTTCTACCAGGCTTGCGGTATGGATTCCGAAGGAGTTTGGGTTATCTGATGAACATTAGAACCGAGCAAGCACTGACCGAGGGACTACGAACCTATCTGGCCGAGAACCCGTTCTTGACGGGTACAGTCCGAGAGATAGTTTCGGGTAGAACTCTCTCCGATAGGTCGCGAGCGCTGACCTACCTACTTTTCACTATCGGACAGATTCCCGCCGAGAGTGTGAGATAGCGATACGGGACGGGTGACCCGTAGGGGTCGTGAGGTTCACTACCTCACCCGTCCACAAGGTGCGAGCCTCGCCGAGGCTTGACCGAATGAGAGAAAGGACAGACAGTGTTAGATACTTACTACTATGCCCAAGTGGGGGCGAGATTCACGGGGGAAACTAAGCCCGTGACCGTTGAGGGTTCGCCCTCGGAATGGTTCAGGCGTGAGGCTCGCTTAGCCCGTGCCCTCGGTGATGAGGCTACGGCGGTCAAGTGGGACAAACAAGCAGACATCGAAGAAGCATACGAACGGGGGCAGGCGTGACCGAGCAGGAACACAGCCCGTGTTCAGAGTGTGGCGCAATGGTTCACTGGCTAGAACGATTCCCCAAGAACCGTTGCCTACCGTGCCACGCCCGAGCAGTAGAGGGGCAGTCGCCCGAAGAGATGCGAGAGGACATCATTAGAGCCTTCGGGGGGTGAAGAATACGACCCTAGCCAAGCGTCAAGGCTTGACTCGCTCGCAATGAGCGACTAGGGTACAAGGTAACGCCAAGCGTGGTGCTTGGTGACCGAATAACAACAGAGAAAGGGTTACAAGTGAAAACGGATTACTGGCACACAAGTATCAACGAAATACGGTACGAAGCGAAGCGAGCAGGCTCGCACTTCTTCGATGCCGACACAATGCGATTCTTCGGCAGTCGGGTTCTACCGACAGTCTACGGGGGTCGCTACTTCATCACGAGCGAGCAAGACCACTACGGGAACGAGGCGAAGGCGTACACGATTCGCATAGCCCTCGCTGACGGTCACATTGACACGGTGGGCAACTTCCAAGCGTACGCAACGAGGGCGCAAGCAGTGTCGGCAGTGAAGCAACTCGTTGCCGAGTGGGTACTATCGTGACCGAGCAAGAGAAAGGCAACGCAATGACAACACAAACCACGACCGACGTTTGGGAGTTCTTAGAACGACCGAACCGATACGCACAGGAGGCGCAAGACCTCTACTCGTGGGGGCTGAACTGTAACCGTGACTCTAACCCGTTCACGGTTTACCTCGACCTCATCGGGTGGAGCCGTGAAAACTACGGCTCGGACTTGGTAATCCGTGACCTCGGGTCACTCGGATACATGGAACTCGGCTACCTTGCCGATGCGCTCACCGAGTACGCCGACAACCCCCGAGAAGTGACCGAATGGTTGGACGCTCTCATGGCTTGCGAGGGGGTGTAACCGTGACAAGCGACCAACTAGAAATAGTTAGGCAAGCCCTGTCGAAGATGACAAAACGGCAACTATTCGGACTCTACGGACAACTAAAAAGAGGACGAATTAGCGAGAACCTAGACCAAATGTCACTCACAATTACCGAACTGGAACGGAGAGGGGCGCGAGTGTCATACGAACTCGCCGAACTAAAACGGCGAGGGGTGCGAGGCATGAGGATAAACGGAGAGTGGGTACTGTCATGAACCTCGAACTGTGGGACTACCTCGCTACCGACTGGCTCGACGGGTTGGCGGTAGACATCATGAACAAGGACGCACAGAACGTGTTCCGGCGGTTGCGTGAGATGTCCGACGAACTCATCAGAGAGAAGGAGGTCTACAAGTGAGCAACGAAAAACGGTACACGGTTTGGGTAGGTGGCGTAGAGGTAAATGACCACCTTTTGACAAAGACCGAGGCAATAGAACTTGCCCAACTGTGGAGTGATGATGGCTACCTCGATACCGCTATCGAAGAGGTGACCGTATGAGCAAACAACGACGCTGGAAGGTGGGCGACAGGCTCACGCTTGACGGTTCACAACCCGTAGAGTTCTACGGGTACGCCGACGACGACCCGAAAGGGGCGTATGTCTACAAGTTAGGCGGTGGCGGTATCTGGTATGTCGGCACTTGGCAACTGTCGAAAGGGGGCAAAGCATGAGGACGCTTGTCTGGCTTGCCGTAGTGGAACTCGCCGTGGTCGTCCCTCTGTGGTTCGTGTGGCGAGCGTCCCAACCCCACGTTCGACCCTTGTGGCGGTTCATAACGAGGAGGGAATTATGAGACCGCCTGTCGTGGGGTATGCGCTTGGGCACACTTGGGTCGTGATGATTACGGTCGGGTTCGTGTCCGGTTCTGCCGTTACCATGCTCGCTGTCGGGGTGGCGGTGTATCCGTTCTTCCATCTCGGCGTGAAGGTGTGGCGAACATGTGTTCGTCGAACAGGTGTTCGGGGGTGGGGTCAATGACTACGCCGTTTCGTGGTGTGACAAGAGTCACACTTGACAAGCGTCCGAAAGTGTGCTATGATGGTTTCGTCGGGCTGGTCGCCCGACACGAGAGAAAGGAGAGGGGGTGAATCATGAGCAAGAAGAAATGGGTTTGTGACGGGTGCGGGGAATTCAAGCCCGTACTGAACGACGAGTGGGGCAACCCCGTGTGCGAGGAGTGTGACCCACAAGTCCACGCCCAAGCACGGCTCGTCGAGCGCAACGGCAAGGTTTTTCTGATTGACGAGAACTTGCGAGGGTTGCTCTAAGCAATAGCGGGGTGACCAGCAGACAGGCAGGTGCGAGTCCTGCCCACCCGCAAGGTCGCAAGACCGAAACACAAACAACCAACAGAGAAAGGAAACAAACAATGAAACCGGAAACAATAACAGTAATCCAAGCCTTCGCAAAGGGTTACGTTGCGAACATTCCCACCGAAGCCCTATTCCATGGCTACGACGAATGGCACTCGGTGACCATAAGCGACGATGAAAGTTGGGACATCAACTTCCACATGTGCGGTGAGCCGAACACGCTTCATGTCGTAGCCCACCCAGAGCGCACAGGCGCAGACGGGTTCAGAGAAACAGACATGAGTAGTTGGGTGAAAGTCGCTGACTTCCACAGGGAACTGCCAACGGAAACAGAAGCCGGTGAGGCTGAACTTGCGTAGCGAGTGGGCGTGTGACGCTTGCGGGTGTCGCATCACGCTACACGTCACGCCGTCTGAGCCACCTCGTCACAGGTGCGGTGGCTCGGCTCGACCGGACAGGTTCACGGAACTACAAGAAGTAATAACAACCAACCAAAAGAAAGGAAACAAGTAATGAAACAGAAAGTGCTAGTTGAGTTCACTATCCCGAAGTACTGGAACGCCAAGGAGTTCTTGGCGTACGACCTTTGGGAGTCGTGGTGCGAAGCCAACAGGGAGTCATTTCCGGAGATGTTGAGCCGAGCGAAGTACCGAATCATCAACGAGAAAGGAAACAAGTAATGGGTATCTACATAGACATCAACGGGTCGTTCGGTTCAGCCGACGAACTCGTCATCATCGACGACTCCACTTGGGAAGTTGCCGAGTATGACGAGATGGGGGAGTGGACTGACAGTATGCGCTGTAAGTTCGCTGAGGAACCGCACGGTTTGACCCCGAGGGAATGGGTGAAGGAATACGACAAGAAAGGAAACAAGTAATGAAACCGATACCAGCAAACGCAACAGGGGTGTGGTGCGCCATCAAGTACCACGACGAGGACAACACACTCTCGCCCGTGTTTCTCTCCTTCGGAGAGTACGACTACCACAAGGACGCTGTGTACGACTCGTTCGGACACCGAGACGACCTCGTGTTCTATTACACGACACCAGACGAACTGCCTCTGCTGATGACTGAGGGTGGGCACGACTTCCATGTTGTATCCATCGACGGCTACGAAGTTGAGGTGAACGCATGACCGAACACGAAACGTGCGACTGGTGCGGAAAGCCGACCCCGAACGGGGCAGGGCACTACCAAGAAGAGATGGGCTACGACCACCCACAAGGAGAAGACCGAATCTGTACCGAGTGCTACGAGTGGCAGGCAAAGAGAAGGGCACGATGACATACCCAGAACTACCGTTCCTGCCCTACGACGGCACAGGCGGACACGCAGGAAGCGAAGCGAGCAGGCTCAGAGCCGAAGCGGAAGCCGACGACGGCACACTCGCCGACAGACAAGCCCTCATCTTGGACTACCTAGAAGGGGTCGGTGCTGGCGGTGCGACATGGGCAACCACAGGACAAGCACTCAACCTTCACCACGGACAGGTCTCAGGCGCACTCTCCAACCTTCACCAAGCAGGGGCAGTGTTCATGCTGAGGAAACGAAACAACCGAAGCCACCCCTACGTCCATGTCAAGTACCGTTCGTTCTACACGGACGCAGAGGTACACGACTCACCCAAAACCACGAAGGCTGGGCAAAGACGGGTCAGGTTAGAGGAGTTAGTCGCAGCCTGTCGTGATGGACTCGTCTCAGGGTTCGATAGCGAACGTATCGCTGGCATCGTCAAGGCTCTTGATGAGTTGGCTTAGACGATTCCGGCGACCCAAACCTCAACCGAAACGTATCGTGTGGAAAGCACAGAGAGCAGACGGGAAGTGTTGGGCTGGCGAATACCGTTGGTACGGGAAAACGTTCACCGACCATGAACCGTTCTTCTACTATTGGGGTAGCGAGGCTTCGTGCCGTACCGCTATCGAGTGGCGAGGATTTGCGAACGTGCGACCTGTTGCGGTAGAGTTTGATAGTTCTGTGAAACGCCCTCAGAAAAGGCGGTACAACCACTACCGTCGGCGTTAGCAGTGGAGTCTCCCTGCCCCTTGTTTACCTTTCTCCGAGGGGTGGGGAACTCTACTGTTCTTCCCAACCAAGGTTCGTTGCTCGCCATACGGCAGCAGCGTTGTTCGCTTCACTGCCTTTCTTCTGTTCGACTGATTCGTACAGGCGGACAACGTGGATACACGGGTCGTGTCCTTCGTTGAGTTCTTCGTCTTCGCCTGCTGTTAGAGCAAGACCGTCGTGCGTGTAGCACATCGGCGGTGAACACCAACCGGCTTCGTAGCCGATGCGTGCCCACGTATCGAAATCCATCTGGTTGCTCATGTAATGTGCCAATCCTTTCTTTGTTATCTGGTACATTTCTTCGCCGTTGTCGCTGATTCCAACAACTTCAACTATTCCTTCTTGTTCTAGTGAGACCAAGGCTTCTTTCAGTGAGTCGAAACTTGGCTCGTCGAACTCGTTCACACGTCTACCCGTTCCCATTCGGCTTGCGAGAACCCTCGGATAGTTCCGTTGAGTTCGATGTACACCCACGTCGGTGCGTCGGGGTCGCATCCGCAACCTTGTATTTGGCGGGGGTTGTGTGTTACGACCTCACCGCATTTGCGGCATCGCGCTTTCGTTTGCTTTGTTTCTTCTGCCATCGGCTGTCACTAGCAGTCAGTTTGCCCATCCGCCACGCATGACACGGACATCCGCACGTGTCGTGAACGTGTTGGGGCAGTGGGGTCAGTGCCCGTGTCACCGTCCCGCAATGCTGGCAGGTTCGCCAACGACCACCAGTCGTCGCCCCAAATGGAGGCTGGGTGGAGTCCAAGTCGGACGGCAACTCTGTCTGCTTGCGGTTCGGGGATGCCATGTTTCTTCCAGTTTGACACGGTGGATTCTGCTACCTCGGTTATTTCGGATAGGTCTTCGCCAGTGATTTCTTTGTTGAACATACGTTCCAAAGGTTCGTAGGGAAGACGGTGTTGTTTGACGAACATTAGAACGGTTCTTCGTCCAATGTTTTGTGGCGTGGGGCTGGTGCTTCGTCGCTGACCGACCAGAGTTCTGCGTCGTCGAACTTTGCTACACGCTTGCTGAGGTACGTGGTTTTGGTTTCACCTTTTTTGTTGGTGACTTCTACCTGTTCCCCTGGCTGGCCTTCGTGACGTACTTTGACGCCCCATGTTTCGTCTCGTAGTTTGTACCATGTTGCTGACATTATTCATCTCCTCTGTGTTGTATTAGGTTACTGATTTTATTTCCATACTCTGCCACAAGTTGTTCCAACTTGGCAACTTTATGTAGCAGTTCTCGTTTGTCCTCACGTAGTGAGTCCAAGTCTCGTTGTAGGTCGGTTATCCATGATTCGTAGAAAATGTTTTGGTTGTCGGTCATTGTTGCCCCCTTTTGGATGGTGTGATTCTTTTGCGTTGGATGGGTGTTAGCCCACCCCAGATTCCGTAGTGGATGCGGTTGTTGACTGCGAACATGAGACATTCTTGTTTGACTGCGCACTTGTCGCAGATTTTTTTGGCGTTCATGTCGTGTTGGTTGTAGCCGATTGTTGGGAAGAATGTGTCGTGGTCGATGCCGACGCAGGCTGCTTCCAGTTTCCATTCTTGGTAGTCGTCGATGAGACGCCATTCGCTTAGTAGTTCCATGTACGTGTACTTAGAGTTTCCACGGCTGCCACCCGTTGCCGTTGTGTTGTTGGGCATAGTCGTAGATGGCTTTCGCTGAGAGAAGGTTGAGGTATGGGTCGAACAGGTGTTCGCATCCAACAGTAGGCAATACGCCGATGGTTTGCAAGTATCCCTTGGGATACCATCTCGTGCGCAAACACCAACTTCTGTCGTTGATTTGGGTCAACCCGAGGTCGGTGGACCCATCTCGGTTGAGGGTGGTGTTGTGCTGGTCGGGTAGGCATCGGGATTCACGCCACATCACATAGTCCAAGGTGCGGAGAAGGTCCTTGGTCCAGCCTGCTTCGAGGGCTAGCCCCCACCATTGGGGGCAGAGGGCGTCGGCTGGGGGTTCAGGGAGTGTGGTCGTAGAAGGCACGGAGAGGGGTCTAGGAGGCGCTGTGAGAGCCGTTGTGGTGGTGGCTGGGGGTATGGCAGGGGTCGGCTGGTCTGTCCCCCACAGCCCTACGAATACGAGGGTGGCGGTGATGCCCGCAAATAGGCGGACGAGCCAGTCCATTAGTTGCCTTCCACCTTAGCCGAAAGCAAGGCAGTCAGTTCGGAGAACTCGGTCAAGGTCATAAGACAGATACCTTCCGTCGTGCCGTCTGGCATGGCTACCATGACGAACGGGCGAATGTCGCCCAACGCCTTCGCCGCATCAGACTGGGCTTTAGCGGCGTAGAAACGGGTAGCAATCGGACCGACCTGTAAGCCTGCTTTGATTTCGGTACGAAAAGCACCACCCCAGTTCTCCTCGTGACGTGTAAGGTGACCGCCCAACCCCAACTTTTTACGGGCACGACGCGCCTTCGCATCCCCTTTAGTCCGATTTCTACGACCGCGAGCGGCAGGGTCGGCACACCCTCTAACTCTGCGTACCTGATTGCGGTCGGGTCGTCCCAGAGTGCCAAACAGCGGGCAGTTGTCCAAGGAACATTTGTCCCTGTTGCCCTGACATTCCCCTTTGCGTTCATCGGTCACTTCATTTCCTCAATCATGAAGATGACCTTGTTCGCATCACCCTTTGTCATCTGTTCCAACTTGTTGAGATGAGGGTTGTTGAGCAAGTCCTTCACCTTCTCAATCTTGTCGGTGTACGAAGCGACACCTTTACCTGAAAGCATTGCTCGAATCTTTCCGATTTGTGCTTTGCTTGCTGGCGCATCAGGGTCTTTGATTTGTGGGGTGTCCGCAATCTGTTCCGATGATGGGAACGCGTCACGGATTTGAGCAATCAAAGTCTCAGCATCGGCAACATCCTTGGCGGTTGGGGCCTGCTTCAACTGGTTGAACTTGTCCCGCAACTTCGGCATGTCTGCATCCGTCAACGTTGCAAGGTTGACACCTGCTTCGTCTGCTACCGCCTGAGGGTTGAGTCCTTGCTTGGCGCACGCTTCGGAGAAACGTGCAAGCATGTCACCCGTCGGCTTCGGTTCCGGTTTCGGTGCCTCCTGTCTTACGACCTTTGCCATTTCCTCACGTGAAGGACGTTGACCTTTCGGTGCATAGTTGCAGTTAGCAAGCGCCCTCCCAATGGCGGATGTCTCACAGTTTTCTACGTGAGATGTGCGGTTCACTGGGCTGGCGTCACGGGTTTCTTCTGCGAATCCTGTGGCGACGGGGCGTGTGTCTTTGATGTCGAAATAGATTTCGGCACGGAACACGACACGGTTCTCGTCGTAGTGGTGGATGGCGGTGAATACTTGTCCGTTCGGGTGGTCTGCCCAGAATCGGCGCAGTCTGTCCTCTACTGTCTCGTAGTTGTCAAGGTTGAATCGCATGGCTATTTATCCTTTCCGACCACACGGAACGTGCGGTACGTTGATTGTTTCTTGTACTTCGCAGCGAGAGCAGGGTGCTCCGCTTCGAACTTCTTGGAATCGAAAGACGTACGGTTCGCTGTCTTCCACGTGAGGAGCAACTGGTCTTGCATCAGCCCGTACTCGGAACTGCCAAGCATCTCGCACAACTGTGCCTTCACCAAATCTTCCATCTGTTCCGCTTGGGCTTTCTGTGCTTTGGCAAGTTCGTAGCGTTCAATGAGAGCGAGCGCATCCTGCGGTAGTTCGATACCGGCTTGTGCACCACCTTTGCCTTCAGGGAAACGGGCTTGGACGTGACGGTATTCAAGGACTGCGTTCTCTGGCATCATCCCCATGTCGATAGATGCGAGGAATGTTCGGCACGCGTCGATGTGAGTTTGTTTCTCGTCACTGGACACTGCCTGCACATGGAAATGTAAGTCGAGGGTCGAGTCGAACACAATCCAAGTAATCTCCGACACGCTGGTGCAGATGGCTTGCTGGACACCTTGCCAATACCAGTAGGCGGGAAGTTCCCCGCGCCAAATCTTGTTCGTTGTCTTCTGCTCAAAGACCCTGCCATCCTCGGACATGGAGTCGATGGTCGCAATCAGACGCACCCCTGGCTCGTCGTATGCGAACAGTTCATTTGGTTCAGTCAACGGGTGACCGAGCAAGGTGCCCGCCCAGTCACGGATAGGGGCTTCAAGGGTGGTGCCTCGAAGCATCGCAGAGTTCGGGGCCTTCGGTTCGGGTGGGTTCTCAGCCAACAGTTCGGTCGCCAAATCTGCTGGTGTGACGAACGCGTGCTGACCGTGAACTGCTGCACATGCCGACGCTGCGATACGTGCCTCACCGTTCTCGTTGCGCCAACGAACGTTCAACCATTCTTGCGAACCGTGCGTGGGCTTAGCGATTCGTGTAATCATTACCGTGCCTTTCTCTAGTTGTTGTGTTCTCCTGTTCACCGTACAGGAGGGGTGTCACATTGTCAAGTCAAAAATCTGGGGTGCCCAGAACGACAACTTTTTGTACCATCCCCAACGGTACGTGGGTCACCATTCCTACGGAGTCCATTTCTGGTTCCTCGTCTGGGCACCATGAGCAAGTTACCGACAAGTAACCTTCAAGCAGGTCGGGCCATAGCCAACCGACCGACACCACATGTTGGGGTTTCGGTGCGTAATCCCTCGTATGAATCCACCCGTTCGATGAGTCGAACGCGTCAATCCAATGAACGGCAACAAGCGACCAAGGGCAAGGTGTCACGCGTCGTACCTCTGGTCATACAGTAAAGCGCACACGTCGGCAGGTTTCAACAGATAACCCCACGCAGGGTTGTCGGACCGGCGAGCGAAATCTCGTGTCTCCAACGTGTCCTTGTTTGCTTCAATGAAACGCCTCAAACGGTCCACCGAGACGATGATGAAACCTCCGTCCATAGAAAAGATGTACACCCACCATTGCGCTTTCGTAACCTGCAACCCCGACTTTATCCACTTGCCGCATTTGCGTGGATTTTGTCGCATTTCTATCGCCATGTTTCCGTTGCGGTACCGGTCCGCTTTCACTTCGAAGGAACCTTCGACAAGGGATTCCAACATTTTGCGGATACGTTTCTCGCCCATCTGACCGTACTTCAAATCCTCCGCGAAGTTGAACGAGTTTGATTTGATGTCCCAATCACTGTTCTTCATGGGCGGTACGTTTCACCTGTCTTGAACATGCGAGCCAACTCTGCTGTCGTACGACTTGATGCTTCTCGCACCATTTGAAGGCAGCCGACATATCCCGCAAGGTCAATGATGTTGTCAGGTATGTCGAGATGGTTGTCGAGTTCGTTCATCAAACGTGAAAGTTTGACGCACACCATGAACAGGATGCCGTCTTCGGCGGTCATCACATCTTCGCCTTTGAGTGCGTTGTAGATGGAAACTGTCCGCGAATAATCTTCGAGGGGATGCGAGTAGGCGTTCTGCCTGTCGCGGGTAATCAGTTCATGTGCTCGGAGAAGAATCTCCGCGCCTGCGGTCGGGTCGTGCATGTTTCCCCTTTACGAGTTGGTCTACCTTGGCTATCAGATTCCACAACTCGTCTTGTTCGGCCACCCCAGGGTAGACCTTCCTAAGATACGTTGCGATTTTTCTTAGTTCTAGTTTTGTGAACTGTTCGCCCATTGTCAAGCATCCCCTCCGATGCGTGTGACTCTAGGTGACTGGCGAGCCGTTCGTCAACTCGGTCCACTTTGTCCTCTACCCGCTGCTGGGATTTGCGTACGACGTGGAGAATACCCATAACGACCTGGTGGTCGGTGTGGTTTTCTTTGCGGAACTTGTTGATTACCGCGACAAGGATTCCACCGACCGCCGTAATGGTAGCGACGATGATGCTTGCGGTGGCCGTGTCCATTTCAAATCTGTTTCACCTTAGCAAAGGCAGCCTTCACCGCCTGTGGTGAGTCCGCCATTTTGGGTGAGATTTCCACATGTATCCAGTCGCCACCAGGCGCACCCGTGATTGTGCGACGTGTGTACTTGGTCCATGCTTGCCGGTCGCAGCGGTAGCCACGCCCATGCGGTGCGGGGAAATAGTCCAAAATCATTTCAACACCGAGTTCTTCGTTGTTCGCTACAAGAAGTTTGATTAGTTCCCGTGCGTGTTCTCTGCCATTTGGCTTACCTTTGGAGCCAGTCTTGCGGTAGGACAAGTCCATTGCCCTGCCGGTGGCATGAACGGACAGCGATTCTTTACCGCGCTTGTTGCGCACGACCCACGTGCCGTTGTTCCACAACGCACCGCCCGTGAGTTTGGCTACCTGTTTGACGAACTCCTCTGTGCCAGCCCGTTTGCCTGGGGCTGCTCCGTCGCTGGTGCCTGTGTATTTACGCTTCCGAGCCACGTCCGAAAGCCTGGTCGTTTGGGTTTATCCAGCGCAGGACGGGTGGGATGAGGGCTGCGACGAACGCTTTGGCTAGGTCCATTGGTTCGTAGTCGAGGGTGGCGACTACGGCTACGACGGCTCCGAGTGCCGAGCGTAGGTAGGAGAGGCACATCTGCCATTGCTGGTGGGTGATGCCGACTTTGACGCTGGGCTTTGAGGTACGCTTCTTTGTCATGGTTGAAAGACTAGCACTTGGCGCAGGCGTATTTCTATGCCTGTTCGTGGGCGTGGGTGTAGTGCTGGCTGCTGGTTTGTTGTGGTTGTTGTCGTTGTGGGGTGACGACGAGTTGCCGCTCGATTAGTTTTCGTCGACGGGGGCCGGTGCTACGAATACGTCGTTCACCGCATCATAAGTGTCACCAATACCTGCGTACTTGGAACGGAAGTTGGCGTTGTACGAAGTTTGCTTCCATTCACCTGCAAGTCCTAGCGATGCGATGAACGCCTGACCGACAGGTTCGCTGTCAGGGAAGTTGCCGCCGCCGCAATCGTCGTTGCTGACGACGATGACACGTTCGACGATGCCGTCGTCGTTGATTTGTGCGAAGTGTGCCATGTTTAGACCTTGAACCTCACGTACACGATTCCTGAGCCGCCGTTGCCGCCTGCCTTTGGTGCTGCGCCACCGCCACCACCACCGCCGCCTGCGGTGTTGGCACCTGCGTTGTTTCCAGCGGCATTACCACCACCTGAACCGCCGACAGATGAACCGCCTGCGCCGCCGGTGGTCGTGCCGCCGCCGCCACCGCCGCCAGCCTTGAAAAGTGAACCACCTCCGATGAACGCCGAAACATCGTAGCCATCGCCGCCTGCGCCACCTGTTCCCGATGTTCCATTTGCACCGACTGCTGTTGCACCGCCGCCACCACCTCCGCCACCTGGGTTGCCAACATTATGACCTTCTCCGCCAGCGTAACCAGAAACGCTCGGTGCCATTGACAAAGTTGCAGCCCTTGCTACCGCAGACGAACTTGACAATCCGCCGCCACCAGAACCGCCGATTCGTCCGAGGTCGAGCGCCGCATTGGAGTCAAGTGACGTTCCAGTTCCACCGCCAGCGACAGACAGTCCACGCGCTGCACCGATGGAACTGCTACTGCCCATACCTGCAATGGAACTTGCCGTTGCAGGCATACCTGCGCCGCCAGCACCGATTTCCACGGTTTGGTTGGCGGTCAGATAGATGGTTTGTTCCAACACGCCGCCTGCACCGCCGCCACCTGTGCCAAGGGTTCCACCAGCAGTTCCTGAACCGCCGCCGCCACCCGAAAAAACGAGGACATCAAACAGCCCTGGTTCAGACACGGAAAGCGTAGATGACGAAGAAAATGTGAGCAGCGTGTAGTTCTCGCCGCCAACCGTGATGCTTGACGACGAGCCACCCGTCGCAACACCGTAAGTTGCGCCACCAGCCGCAGGTCGCTGTGTCCACCCTGATACTGATGTGCCTGAGCGTGTACGCTCACCGTAACGCATCGCTACCCCTTACGCAATCTCGTTGACGTATCCGCCAATCATCACCACGTCAGCCGTCGCACAAAATGCTTTCACAACCAACGCCGACGCATTGCCCTGCACCACAAACCCAGGCACCACAAGAATCAAACCCGACTCTGCGGTAATGGTTTGCTCAATCAAATCATCCGGCGAAGAAGTACCGCCAAACTCGATAGTCAACTTGCGGTCAGTTGAATCAGAGTTGACCGCGTACAGCCACAACTCGTGAAAATGCGACGTGTTTGTCGGACCGGTATGAATCGTCGTCCCAGGTGTCGCTGTAGCAGCAACCTTGATGAGTTTTCCATCGGTTGAACCCGACAGGTGATTCTTAGTGAATGTAGCCATGTGTCTCCTATGTTAGCCGAAGATTTGTACAGCGAGAATGTTCTGGTCGTTTTCCTCGGCTGGAAGCGCAGCCCACTTTAGCCCAGTCGCCTCACCCGAATCAGCCGTCAACACAAAATCATTCGTACCGACCGCCAACGCAGCAACCGTCGTCCCATTAAACGCCACCACATCACCCTTCGCCGTGTACCTCGACGCCAAAAAGTTCGCCTCATCAGCATCATCGGCTGTGAACACGGGGTAGATAGTTGCACCCGAAGCATGAGACTGAGCGGTCGTGTCATCCTGTGCGCGAGTAAGAGTCAGCACCGAACCAGAAATCGTGGCGCTGCACTTCTCCTCACTCGCAGTCCCAGGCGAGATAACAACAAAGAACGGCTCAGCACCGGACGGCCAACCAGTAGTTGCCGCGAGTGTAGCCGACGTGTCACCAGACGCCAAAGCGTTCGTGATTGTCGTCTGGGCGGCTGCGCCCTTGTACTGTCTACGTGTTACTGCTGCCATCGGCTCATCATCTTACACTACGCATAACCACGATAGCAGTCCCCTCGAAATCGTTAGCCCGATGAGTGTTCACCACTTGGGCTATCTGCATCTGCACGTTCTCCACCACCACCGCGAACGTTTCCTCGTTCTCCTGATAGGTGACCACCCTGGGGGTTTCCACCAAGTCCCGCAGATAGGCAAGTTCGGCGTCCACATCCTGCCAATACTCCCGCCCGTTGATAGACAGTTTGTGGTGCATGATGAGGGGTACGGAGAAGATTTGGCTTCGTAGCGGGGCGGCGTAGGCGCGGGCCATCCAACGGGTCAGCGTCGGACCTGTCGTGGCGCTGGCAGCACGGGTAAGGGTCACCTTGATTTCTGCCTCAAAAATCTTGTCTTCCAGCCCGTCGAACGTTTTTTCTTTCACGTTCAAAGTTGAGAGAGTGGCAAAATCGTAGAAGTCTCCACCGTCAGAAGCAACCGACATGGTGACAGAACCCGACAACGGCAGGCAACGGATGTCCAACTTCGGGATGAACTTGGCGTCTGGCACACCCCACCTGTAGATACCTGAACGCAAGTATCCGGAGGTGACAAGGTTCGTGGCGTGGGGCGTGTACACGCCGACACCTGAGACGGTGAACAGTGGCTTGTTTTGGAACTCGTGTATTGCTTGCACCGTACCCTGCGTGGTTGCCATCAAATCGGATGCGTACGCAGGCTGGTTCGGGGAAATGAACACCGAGATGTCCATACGTCCGATACCTGTTGATGTGGAATCGAAGTTGCTCCACGCGAAGTAGACGTACTTGCCGATTCCAGCCATCGCCCCAACCGCAGCACCAGTCTCCACCAATGGTCCAACGGTGAGGTTGCCGTCGGTGTCCGTCGAACAGAAACGGAACCCTGTCGCAGTACCCAAAATGATGTAACCGAGATAGCCGTAGATGGATTGGACGATTTCTCCAAGTGGCAGTTCAGCCGCAGCAGTCGGGATTTCAAGAGCAGTGCCGTCAGCCTGGATTTGCGTCTTGTAAATGATGCTCGTGTTACCTGCGTAGCCTGCGGCATAGATGTGGGTTTGCCCAGCAGCGAAACCAACCCATGTCCAGTTCGTGTTCGGATGCGTGTACAAAGCAGTCGGATTGTTCGCTGTTGAACCAGCAGGAGTGGTGATGTTCCAAATCTTGCGTTTATCCGTACCCTGACCAGCGACCATCAAACGACCCCTGACATACCCCAAGACTCCAGCCTCAATACCGGTGATGTACGCCGACGAAGTAGAAATGCCAGCGTTCGTTTGGTCGATGTCGCCGTTGTCGTACGAGTAGAACACGTGGTAGCCATCCGAAGTAATCGAATACAGCGGTGATGCAGCCGTACCAGTCACCGTCGTCACCGTCGCAAAATCTGTCGTGTACTTGACGTTCTGCCCATCAGTCCCATACAGGCGCCCATCGGCGGTGCAGGCATACAGGTTCGTACCCGACGTTGAATACACATTCGTCGTATCATTCAACAACGACAAACGGCCCCTAGTCCACGGATCAACACCCTTGCTCGTGTAAAACCTGTACGCCTCAGCATCAGCCGTATCCGAATACTGCTGACCCGCCCCATAATGCCAAGACGACTGCGAACGACGCCACAAACCTTGCGGATTCAACGCACCCTCACCAGGTTCCGTTGACTGGTCAACCGAATCACGAACACGT
>Ga0208162_1000728_pt1 | contig 18138 bp, 9 predicted proteins | sample CB_VirMetaG_4_FD_184539 | JGI IMG/M metagenome (GOLD analysis project Ga0208162, IMG submission 184539) | Freshwater to marine saline gradient viral communities from Chesapeake Bay - CB_1508_1M Viral MetaG (SPAdes) (version 4) | ecosystem: Environmental > Aquatic > Marine > Coastal | place: USA... | reverse complement strand
TTGGGAAGCTAATTCACTTGATGAATGGCTGTACAACGGGGGTCCATTCCAGCTCACAGTTTTCCACTTCCTCATTGGCATCTATGCTTACATGGGACGAGAGTGGGAACTTAGCTATCGACTAGGAATGCGTCCCTGGATCTTCGTTGCTTACTCTGCTCCAGTCGCTGCAGCTACTGCAGTGTTCCTCATTTACCCCTTCGGTCAAGGATCGTTCTCCGATGCAATGCCACTCGGTATCTCCGGTACGTTCAACTACATGCTTGTCTTCCAAGCAGAACACAATATCCTTATGCACCCCTTTCATATGCTTGGTGTTGCTGGGGTATTTGGTGGCAGTCTTTTTAGTGCTATGCACGGAAGTCTCGTCACCTCCTCGCTTGTTCGGGAGACTACGGAAGACGTATCCCAAAACTATGGTTACAAGTTTGGACAAGAGGAGGAGACGTACAACATCGTTGCAGCCCATGGCTACTTCGGACGTTTGATTTTCCAATATGCAAGCTTTAACAACTCTCGCAGCCTTCACTTTTTTCTGGCTGCTTGGCCTGTTGTTGGTATTTGGTTCGCTGCTTTGGGCGTTAGCACGATGGCTTTTAATCTTAACGGCTTTAATTTTAACCAGTCCCTTCTTGATAGTCAGGGACGTGTTGTCCGCACTTGGGCGGATATTCTCAATCAAGCCAATCTCGGATTTGAAGTTATGCACGAGCGAAACGCCCACAACTTCCCCTTGGACCTTGCTTCTGTTGAGGCAACTCCTGTAGCACTTACCGCACCTACTGTGGGTTAATTATGAATCCGATTAAAATCCGACAGCTTCGTACTCAAATGAATGACGCTGCTCAAAAATACGGACCTGACAGTACACAAGTTAAATCTAAACGTCAGGAAATTCAACGTTTGCAGCAGCAAATGTACGACAAGAAAAAGAACGAGCAACGATAAACAGTAATGCCGTCCGTTCATTCCCGCAAAAGGCGCATTGAGTCGCCCGCAAAACCGGGAACGCATGTCACTTGATCATGGAACGGGGGTCAAGTACTTGGAGATTTCCAATGGCTATTCAAGTCACCTACAAGTATCGCGGCGTTTCTTACACTAAAACGGTAGTCCGTTAAAGCGGCATTGGGAGGTGCAAACCCTCCCTTACCTATTGGCGTTGGCCTCTACGGAGATACCCTTCGCCGTCTAGACGGTGGGATAGACCACAATAAAAACTAAACACAAAATTTTCCAAACGTTTGGGAGCAAGTCTTTATAACCTTACTCCATAAAAATGGCACAACAATCTTCTACTCTGACCACGAGTCTGACTCGTCCTGGTCAGGCTAACTCCGCGGGTGACGCCCGCGCTCTGTATCTCAAGCTTTTTAGCGGTGAGATGTTCAAAGGTTTCGAGTACAATGCTATCGCTCGTGACCTGGTGATGAAGCGTTCTCTGAAGAACGGTAAGTCCCTCCAGTTCATCTACACTGGACACACCAAGGCTGAATTCCATACCCCCGGTAACGCTATCCTCGGTAACACCGATGGCGCACCCCCGGTGGCAGAAAAGACCATCACGGTTGACCAGCTGCTGATCAGCTCGGCTTTCGTGTATGAGCTTGATGAAATCCTCAGCCACTACGATCTGCGTAGCGAAATCTCCCGTAAGATCGGCTATGCCCTGGCTCAGAAGTACGATCGTCTGATCTTCCGTGCTCTGACCCGTGGTGCTCGTGCTGCTTCGCCTATCACCAAGACCGGCTTCGTTGAGCCCGGTGGTACTCAGATCCGTGTCGGCGCTACCACTAACGCTTCTGATGCTTATAATGCTAACAACCTGGTTGCTGCATTCTATGATGCTGCTGCCTCCCTTGACGAGAAGGGCGTTAGCTCCGACGGTCGTGTTGCCGTCCTGAACCCTCGTCAGTACTACGAACTGATCCAAGCCATCGGCGGTACCGGTTCGGGTGCTTACCTTGTTAACCGCGACACCCAGGGTGATGCCCTGCAGTCCGGTCAAGGTATCATGGAAATTGCAGGTATCCGTATCTACAAGTCCATGAACATTCCGTTCTTCTCCAACTACGGTACCAAGTATGGTACTGGCTCTGCTACCAACCCTGGCGTTACCGATCCTGGTAACACCGGTTCCTTCGTTGGTGAGGGTCTGGAAGATGCTCGTAACTCTGTTGCTGGCATCGAGAACGAGTATGGTCAAGCCTCTAACTTCGCCAACAGCTGTGGCCTCATCTTCCAACGTGAAGGTGCTGGTTGCGTGGAGACCCTTGGTCCCCAGGTCCAAGTGACCAGCGGCGACGTGTCGGTTGTCTATCAAGGAGACGTCATCCTGGGTCGTTTGGCCATGGGAGCTGACTACCTGAATCCTGCTGCTTGTGTGGAACTGTACGCTGGTACTGCCACTGCACCTGCTGCATTCTGATTTTTATTTTGTTCACGGGGGACTTTTCGGAGTCCCCTTTTTTTTATTTGTAGTTATGCCTGTCTACGCTGCATCTACCGAACTGGATGCTGTTAACGAAATTTTAACGTCTGTGGGACAGGCTGCTGTCACCACACTCGATCTACGTAACCCTGAAGTCTCTATCGTCCTCACGACCTTAAGAGAACAGAACAAGCTAGTACAAGCACAAGGCTGGACTTTTAACACTGAGCGGCACTATACACTACAGCCTGATGCATCCACCAAACATATTGTCTACCCAGATAATATACTTTCTATTGATGCTAACAGAGATGCACATCTAGAAACTTATGATATTGTAAAACGAAACGGTCGTCTGTACGATAGGTACAACCACACCGATCAGTTTGATAATAATCTAGATTGCGACATTGTATGGTTGATTGACTTCGCGGATGTACCTGCACCTTTGCAAATATACATCACTGCTAGGTCTGCTCGGGTGTGTGCAATTAAGATGGTTGGCGACGCTACTCTCAACAAACTACTTGAGGAGCAGGAGATTAACGCCAAGTCTACAGCCATGGAATATGAAACCCAACAAGGAGACTACTCGTTCTTCGGGTTCCGTGATGGGGAAAACTATTACAACAGCTATCAACCTTTCCAAGCGTTAATTAGATGAGCACACTAAGTCAGCGGATACCCAGTTTGCTTAAGGGTATCAGTCAACAACCCGATAATAAAAAGTTCCCTGGGCAGCTGACGGAAGCATCTAACGCCTTTCCTGACTTTGTTAACGGTCTTGTCAAAAGACCTGGACAAGAGTTTTTTGGGGAACTTGTCAACAGCAGCACGTCACCAGATAACACCTTCTGGTTTAACATCGTTCGTGATGAGGAAGAAAAATATGTTGGTCAGTACGACTTGACTGCTAAACAGTTTAAGATGTGGAAACACCCGTATCCACGTAGTATTGACGGCATTTTTGATCAACCTGAGCTGCTTGAACAGAAAAGTGTTACGCACTTTAGTGGGGCTAGTGCTTATACCACGTCTTACGAAAGTCAAGCGAATACTTACAACACTGCACTACAAGATTTACAAGTCAAACTTGGTACACTGAACAAGCGTCAGTATGAGTTTAAACAGATCTCTGATGGTCAAAACACGACTATCTCTCAACTGTTTGAAATCACAGAAACGTATGGTAACCAGGGTGATATTGTTCAAACAGTTAAAAACGGAGTACTAAAAGATGGTACTATCTACAGGGTATACGATAACAATACCCTTGTCAGTGCTACCACTTCTATGCCCGCTAACTATGCCATTGCAACTGAACGTACAAGTGAGTACCCATTACTGACTCGTGGTGGTAAGCAGTTGTATGAGTGTGATAAAACAGTTGCCGCTGCTAACACAGCTGGCGAGCTAGCTACTGCAACAACTAATTTAAATACCGCTCAAACTGCATATAATACTGCTGTTGCAACGCTTGCAACTGCTAAATCAGCTTTGGCTACTGCAGTAGCGGCAAACAATAATCTGGTAGGCAGTGCTTATCTTAGTACCGTCACCAGTCCTGACGATATTGCTGTTCTTAATATCATCGATAAAACCTTTGTTATTAACAAAAAAGTTACCCCCGCACTGACTAGCGATCAAAGCGTCACGTATAAACTAGAGAGTTTTATCACCCTGGACGTTCTTACTCCAGATACCCGCCTTACGGTTACTCTTACTTGGCGAGATAGTGGTAATAACATTAAAAGTTTTAACTATGTACGTGGTGTACCTGGAAGTGGAGCGTCATCACAGGACGAACTAGACCAATTAGTTAATTTTATTAACAATGGTACTACTGGTGGTGCACCTGGAACTTCAGCTGCTGGTAGTGGTACACCTGGTCACGAGATTACTGCTACACGGATTGGTAACGGTATCTACCTGTTTAGACCGGCTAGTGGCGGTAATTATGGTGGCCAAGCCTATGACGTGGAAGTGTCCGGTGGTCGTGTGACGAACTGTTTGGACGTGTTCCAACAAAGTATTAACTCAGCTGCTGACCTCCCTAAACAGTGTAAAGACGGTTATCTGGTTAAAGTTACTAACAGTGACGAAGTTGATGCTGATGACTATTACGTTAAATTTGTATGTGATAGCAACGAGACCGACCAAGGTCCTGGTAGCTGGGAAGAAACACTAGCACCTAATCTTCAATACAAATTTGATCCAAATACTATGCCACACGAATTGATTCGTAAGGCAAACGGTCACTTTGAATTGAAACCTGGTACTTGGAATGACCGGCTAGTAGGTGATGATGACACTAACCCTGTCCCATCATTTATTGGTGAACCGATTCAAAGCGCGTTCTTCTACAGAAACCGCCTTGGATTCTTGTCTGGTCAAACTATTATTCTTAGTCGTTCTAACGACTTCTTTAATTTTTGGGGTAAAACAGCTCTGACTGTCGGTGATAATGATCCCATTGACATTGACTGTAGCTCAACAAAACCGCAAACCCTTCGCTTCGTGGTTCCGCAGCAAAGTGGTCTTGTTATCTTTGGTCAGGGTGAGCAGTTCTTGCTGTCAACTGATACTGATATTCTATCACCAAACTCTGCTAAGGTTAACAGGCTGTCTAACTTCAACACTGTTGAAAAGGTTCCGGCTATTGATACTGGTATTGCTATTGGATTCCTAGGACGTTCAGGTTCTTCCACTCGACACTTTGAATTGTTTGAAGTGTCCCGTGAAAGCTCAGCAAAAGCAGCAGAAACTAGCCTGCCTGTTAGTGATCTAATTCCTGATACTATTGATATTTATAGTAACGAGCCTAACCTATCCGTTATTGCACTTGCCACTAAAAACCAACGAACTTCATTTATTTACAGGTACCTGCAACAGGGTGCTAAACGTAACCTAGAAGGTTGGTTTAAATGGCAGTTTAATGACCCCCTTCAATTTATTTACTTTGACCAGGGTTCTGCATACACTGTAAATCAAGACTCTGATAATCGGGTGTACTTAACTCGTGTTCTGCTCCAACAGTTTGCAGAGGAGGGTTCAGTACGAACCACTGCTAGAGGTGCAGTAGCACTTAGCAGCGGAACAGTTAAGAGAACTGATCTTAAACTTGATTACTTCTACCCCGGTTCATACCGGTCTTATGACTCTATTAACGACGAAACAACTATCACCGCACCGTTTGGTTCGTTTGATACTGTTGTTATGTTTGAAAACCTGACTTTAAACAGCAGTAACGTTATTCAAGATAGTACAACGCAGGTTCAAATACAGACAGTAACTACTACTCAAGACTCTAATGGTAACGCACAAGTAACCTTGCCTGGTGATTTGCGTGACCTTTACATTTTTGTGGGTCAAAACTACAGCCTAGAAATCGAGCTCCCCCGTCCTTACCTGCTGGCAGCGTCAGGCGAGGGTTTTATTGCTGATACAAACGCAAATCTAATTGTACATAGAATTAAGATTAACACCGGTTTTACCGGTCCACTCAAGTATCGCCTGAAGATTGCAGGCAGAACTGACTTTGAAGAAAACGATACTATTGTTTTCCCGCCTGTTTACGCAGCAAACACTGTCCCAGTTTCGACTGAGGGTATCCATACGATCCCTGTACAGCAGCGTAACGACAACTTCACCTTGACCTTGATAGGTGATTCCCCCTACCCCGTGACATTGCAAAGTTATGACTGGGAAGGTAGATACACAACTAACTTCTACCAACGTAGACCTTATTAAGAAGGCTACAATCAATGATGTGGTGAAGGTGGTAGATAACCTACTACCTTCCGACATGCAGGAGATTATCGACGGAGCTGGACTTAATCCAGTTCTGTCGGTTGCCTGCAGCATCCTCACCACTAACTCTGTAGTCTTCTATCTACCCGACGGTAAAGTCGGTGGTGTTGCTGGCGTATCAGACGATGGATGCATCTGGATGCACTGCACAGAAGCAGTAAAGACGTATCCTATACTATTCTGGAAAGAAGCACGTAAGTGGGTTGATTCATTACCCCATCGTCTTCTGTACAACAAAGCAGACATACGCAATACACTGCACTTAAAACTTTTACGGTCTCTAGGATTTAAGTTCTTGAGGCTTGTTCCACAAGGACCTAAGAATCTCTATTTCGTTGAATTTGTAAGACTATGATTCAATTTCTAATGGCAGCTGCACCAGCTCTTCTAGATGCTGGTATGGCGGCATTCGGCGCTAGCCAGGAAAACCAAGCAGCACAAGCCCAGCAAGAGGCACAGAAAGCTCAAGCTGAGGCTCAAATTAAACTGAACCAGATGGCTGCCAACCGAGAGTGGGATGGCGCTCAACGTAATTACAACAGCAAGGTTGAAGCAGCAGCCCTGCAACACGTTGAAATTCTTAAAAAACGTGTGAGAGCTGAAGGCTCTTATAGTGCTGAGGAGGGTCGTTCTGGTAAAACAGCTAAACGACGTAAAACTATTCAGGCTACCGGTGCTGCTGGTTATGATATGAATGCACTTAACAGGTCTACTCAAAGTGCTAAAGAAGCTACTCTTAATAAGATGGAACAGACCGCAATAGACACTGACCTTGCTAATCAGAAAGCTGCTAGTATGGTTAAACCCATTGTGCAAAAAAGTGTTTTGGGTGCTGCTGCCATGTCCTTAGGAATGTCTGCTGCAAAAGCTGGTATAGGCGCATTGGCGGGTAAATTTGCTAACCCCATGGGTAAAGCTAAAGCCGCAGCAGGTGCTGCTAAAGCTGTTGATTATGCCGGTGGAGCTGCTGAAACAGGTGCGTTTACTAACAAATTAACTGGACTTAGTTCAATGGCTGATGATTTTAAATTTGACCTTGGTGGTGGTTTGTTAGATAATCCCCTAGCTGGCTATAGTATGCCTACTGGTGCGTTCCAAGAGTTTGGTCTACTAGAAGGACTTAAAATCAGGAGATAAGTAAATGCCAGCACAAGAATACCAAAGAACAGTACAATTTCAACCTACCCAAGTTCAGGAACAGTTTCAAGCCGGTCAAGCTGTTGCTCCTACTGTTCTAGATAACCCAGCCGCTCAAGACCTGATGGCGTTTTCTAAAACGCTAGCTGACGCTGGTAAAGATTTTGTCAAGAAAAAGCGTGAACAACGCGACATGGAGATGTACAACAAGGCGTTGGAATCTGACAACCCTGATGAAGTCTCCCAACAGATCCAAGGCGTCAAAACCGAAATGGATCAGGATTACGCTGCTTCTAACGAGCTGGCACGGGCTGTAGCCAATGACGGTGAGCCAGAGGCTGCTGTGACCCTCCGTAACCTAACTGGACGTGACCGTTGGTACTACGCCAAGGGTCTTGCCGAAAAGGTCGCACAGCGGCACCTAGGCTGGTCTCAGCAACAGATGGCTGATCCTAATCGTGTGTTTGCTGGTGGTCCTAAGGGTACCTTTACAGCTACTGACGCTGCTCGTGATCCTGTTCTCCAACAAGTTGCTATGAAGCAGCTGCGTATGGAGTTGCTAAAGACTCACGGCATCGAAAACATGAAGCCCGAGTTCTTCAATGAATGGGCAGGTAAGACGATCCGTGAAAACGAAGCTAAGCTTATTCAAGAGTCTCGCACCGCTAAGATTAACTATGACGGTCAGCAAGCACGTGAAGTCGCCGTGTCTACCTTTCAACAGGAAGTGCTCAGCGATCCACAAAAAGCCATGGCTAACCTGTTCACTAACATGCAGGCAGCCAGAAATGGTAAGGGTGCGTTTATGACGCCCAACGAGATCTGGAATGATGCTAATAACACCATCGTTGAACTGGCTAAGGCTGGTAAAATTGACATCGCTGTTCTTGAAGACCTGAAGAAAGCTCCTATTCCTGGTGATCCTAAGGGTCGCACCTACGGTGACCTGTATGGGGCACGTTTTACTGACCTTACCAACGACATCAACCAAGCACGGCGTCAACGGTATAACAACGAACGTAGTGATGACACTCAACGAGCCCGTGAAGCATACGATGCATACATTAAACAGGTTGGTGGAAATCCTGAACTAGCTGATCCTCGTGCAATCCACAGGGCTAAGCAACAGTTGATTGCTTCTGGCGTTCCTGGCAGTGTTGTTGATTCCGTCTGGGGTAGTGCTGAGGAGACCTTTGCTGCTTATAGCCCTGAACGTGCTAAGCACCTGGAAGAGGTTGCCCGGCTCGATCAGTTGTCAGCTGAAGGTAAGCTGATGCCCTGGCATCTGGAAGGTACCACCGACGAAACGAAACGCAAGTACGCTCGTGCTGCTCGTGCTAACATGCAGAACGACAACGAACTTAAGACTGTTCGGGAAGGTGTTGGTAAGATTCCTGAAAGTGGCGTTAAGCCGATTCGTGATGGTGAGTTCGATTTTGCAACTAACATCATGAAAGCTGACCTACTGCGTGAGTGGGAAGTGCTTACCAAAGGGTACATGGATACCCAGAAACTGGACCAGTATGCTGCTGGACGGTTAGCTGCTAAAGAACTGAATGATAGAGTTGCCCGTGGTCGTAACGATCCAAACAGTGATTACTATCAAAACCCCGCCCAAGGCGGTCGGTTTACGAATTATGTTCAGCGTAGAACTGGTGGAACGGAAAATCAAGTCCGTAACTTTAACGAAAGGTACAACACCCGTTTGAGAATTCTTGAACGTGAAGGTGGTAGGGCTTTTGAACAGGCTGAATTGTTCTTCGATAAAACTGATATTGAGAAAATTCAAAAGCTTGCTGAAAATGATCCGTTCTTGCACAGCTTGTCACCTAGTGACCCTTTGTACAGTAAAGTAGCATTGGCACGTTCAGTTGCACAACGGACTGGAACTACACTTCCTAGAATTATTCAACGTCAATCTAATGCGTTGGGTATGGGTGTTGTTGATACTCAATCTATCTACGAACAAAACACCAAACCGTTGAGTTCTAAAACTTTAGGAGCTGTCAACCGTATTATTAACAGTACAGCTTCACAGCAAGATTTAGCTGCATTTAATGCTTATCAAGCCGGAGGGGTTGTGCCTGTAATTAGTTCGCCTAATGACCCTATGTTCTTAGCAATTGGTATCAATGAAGGTACACGCAGAGCTGATGGTGGTTTTAATGAAGCTTATTATGGGCACACAGATCCAGGAGATCAAAAGTGGAATCGTGGAACAGTTAGTGCACGAGCCGGTACACCTGAACAAGCTGATAACACTTGGATGAATAAATTAGCTAGTACTCAACGTCAATATGAACCACAGTTAAAGACTTTTGGTTTGACGCAAGGGTCTGGTCAGTACAACGATATTTTGTTTAATATCTTAGATTTAACAGTTCAAGCCCCAGCCGCTGTGCCTGATTTTGTAAAACAAATCCCACAACTTATTACACAAGGTATTACACCACAGTCTATTGGACGAGCACGGGCTAATGCATTTTTTAACCCTAGAACCGGTAAACTAGAAGCATCAGGTTTTGGTAATAACTTCCAACGGTTGTTGCAAGACCAAGTTTCTAGGGCTGGTACTTTTAGACTGAAAAGAAGAGGTTTCTAATGAATGAGTATCTAAACGAGAATGATACTGGTGAGATTGTAGTGCCTCAAGAGGTTTTGGATGCACTGCCTACTGCTATTGACGACATTCAACGTCAGACTGAACGTATTATTGAACAACAACAGTACGAACAGCAGCGGGATGCCCAGCAACCTCCCAGTACACCTCAACAACCCATGGAAGCTACGGTTACCATGGAACCCATGCCTATAGAGGTTCAAGCAGAGGTTCCTGCCCCTGCTCAACCTTCTGAAATGTATACCCCGCCCCCGATGCGGGAACAGGATGCTAAACCCCCTGATCTACTACAAACTGTTTTTGATGCGTTGTCTGCTCCTGGTCAAGGTCTGAACGATTACTTCATCGACGAGATGAATAAAATCCCAGGTCTTAACTGGAAGAAGCGGTCTCCGTACCAAAACCAGATGATTCAGTCAGCTCGTGAGCTGTCGTCATTTATTCTCCCTAACGTCCTGATGGGACGTATGGGTAGTAAAGTGGCGACTACTAAAATCAAACCCAGACTTCCTGCTAAACTGCAGAACAGTACCGCACTTAAAGTTTTGGGAGAAACCTCCCTTAACTTTGGTACTGGTGTTTGGGTTGATGCAACCAACAAACTGAATGAAAAAGACGACAACTTCTTAGGATCGTTAAAGAAGGCTTGGCCTGAGACCTATGCTTGGGTTCCTGAGGATTGGGCTACTCTGGATTCCGATAGTCCTGATGTTAAGATGATGAAGAACATTACTGCAGGCGGTGTCTTCAGTGTGTTCGGTGATCTACTGGTTGGTGGTGGTAAACTCGTTCGTTCGATGTTTAAAACCAAGAAAGTTGGTAAGTTCGTCGCTAAAGATCAAAGCGCCCAGGCGTTGTTTGATAAGATCAACAAAGGTGAAATGAGTGCTGAGGATGCTGTGATTGACTCAGCAAAACAGCGGGAAGACGCTTTTGAAGAGCTTCAAGCATACATGTCTGAGTTTGATGAAACTCCTGAAGTTCCCAAACTAGGTAATAACAATGAGATCTTTAACGTCGATGAAGGCGGTCTCCGCGGTGTTGATCCTGGTGGCGTTTACGGTGCAGCCGTTGACGCAGCTAGAATTCAGAACAACATCGGCACTGTACACGGTCGTCTAGGTAGTATTGTGTCTGACGCTGCACTTAAGTATGGTCTTGCACCTGACAACCTTGAGGGTCGTGTCCTGATTAAAGGTATTACCGAAGCCATCAAAGAAGGTGGTGACTACGACTACAAAGGTATCGCCGGTACTATCACTGCTAAGCAACGTGATGAAGCCGCTGAAGTCCTGTCCGAAGCAATGATGGACCCCCGTATGGATAAGGGGGAACTGAAGAAAACTTTGGACAACTTCCGTGATACCATCAACACCATGGAAGGTACTGTCCGACCTATTAACCAGCTGGCTTATGAGGCTGTGTTCAAGTCTATCCGTAAGTATATGGATGAGTTCATGAACATGGATACCATTAAAGCACAGGCATATCTGACTACCTCTATGGCTGGTCAAGTGTCTGATATGGCTGAGGGTGTGCGACACCTGGAAGGTGATAATGCTATCTCCCGTGTTCAAGAGATGATTCTTGATCGCATGGAATACTTGCTAGTTGAGAAAGGTCTAGCTTCTTACCAGCGTGGTGCCGGTCTTGCAAACCTTAAGTTGTGGGATAGGGCACGGATGTTGGTTGAGAAAGATCCTGAAAAACTGCTAGAGATCTCTGAGAATGCACGGGCTAAAACCCAAGACGCTCTGCGAGATCTGATTCCTCGGGCTAAAACCACGGTGGATGAGCTTCGCCGTATTAACGACCTGAACCCTGAGTTCCTTAAGCCACTGATGCTTGCATGGGAGTTTAGTGACGGTAGTGTTGATACGATGGGTAAGCTGAATGACTTTATGCATCAAAGCTTGTCTAAAGTTACTAAAGCTTTCCAAGATAATCATCCTGAGATCCCTAACGTTTTGGTTCAGGGCATGTGGTCCAATATCTACAACAGCTACTTGACCTCATTTGGTACTCCTAGTAAAGCTGTTATGGGTAACGCTGCTTTGATGCTGGCTAAGCCTGTGTCGGTGTTTGCCGGTGCTGCTGGACGGTTTGTGTTGGGTGATGGTGATGCTGCTCTGAAGACCATTAAACGTGGTTGGTATCAGTATTCTGCTGTTGTTGACACGTTCCAAAAAGGTGCTAAGCACATGGGACATGTGTTCCGTAAGGCATCTACGGATCCTACGTCCGTTAGCTACATCATGCGTCCTGACATTGCTATTGCACAGGATAACCAAATGGATGCGTTGCTCTCTATTGCAGAAGCATATGCTAAGGATGGTAACGACGGTCCTATGGTTCTGTGGCAACATGCCAATGAATTGCGTAACCTGAGCAACAACCCTGTTCTTAGGTTTGGTGCTAACGCTATGAGTGCCATGGACGGTTTTACCCGTGCTGTGGAAGCTAACGTTCAAGCCCGTGGACGTGCATGGGATAAGTTTATCGACGGTGATGTACCTCTAAACGGTCTTACCTACAAAGATGCTAGCGACAACATCTACGCCGACATGTTTGGCAAAGATGGTTTGATTAACGATGAGTCGGTTGACTACGCAAGTAAGGAAATCGCCCTGTCGTTGGATAACGCTGGCGCTCAAGCATTAGGTGCGTTTATCGCTCGTAACCCTGCTATTAAGCCATTCTTATTGTTTCCTAAAACTTCTGCTAACGTGGTTAGCTTGTTTGACAAGTTTAGCCCTGTTTCACTGTTTCAGCGTGAGTATAACGACCTAGCTTTTAAGAAGCTGGATGAGTTTACTTCCGACGAAATGATGCAGCTGCTGAGGCAACATAAAAAGCCGGTTGACGGTAACCTGTTCCAAGAGTTCGCTAGCCTTCGTGCAGAGGTTCTTGGTCGCAAGGCTATTGGTACCACTGCAGTTATGATGGCTGCTGGTTTGTTCCTGAATGATCGTATTCATGGTAACGGTCACTACGACAAGACTGTTCAACGGTCACGCCGTGAGTTTGATTGGGCACCGCGAAGCATCAAAGGTATGGATGGTAAGTGGTATAGTTATGACGGTCTGGGTCCGATTTCTGACTGGCTGGCTCTGACTGCTGACGTTATGGATAACTTTGATTCCTTGGGTGAGATGGATCTGCAAGGTTTTATGAACCGTGCTGGTTTCCTGCTTAGCGCCAACCTGACTAACAAGTCGATGCTGGCACCTATGGAACCCATGTTTGACGTGTTGTCTGGTAACCCTGCTGCTATCACCCGGTTTGCTGCCAGCTTTGCTAGTGCAACCGTGCCCTTGAGCAACGCTCGTTCTGAGTTTAGCCGTTTGATGAGTCCTGCACTTCGTGAGTTTGAAGAGACCTTTGCCAACCACCTGCGTAACCGTAACAGGTTCTTGGATGAGTTTGGTGTCCCTGGAGAACTGGCGAAAAAATATGACTGGATTGACGGTAAGCTTGTTGGTTATCCGCAAGACATCATGACCCGTCTGTGGAATGCTGTTGCACCGTTTAAGATCCGTGACGGTATTAGCCCGGAAAAACAATACCTGATTGATATTGAATATGATGCCCGTGCTCAATTCACCTCTAGTTCTGACGGTGCTAGGTACACTGATACCGAGCGAGCTGAACTGCTGAGTCTAATGGGTGAGCAGAAAAACTTCTTGCGTGACCTTAAACAAATCATGCAAAAGTATCCTGCTGATGAATGGAAACGTGGTCTATTTGAAGCACGTGCAAAGAATCCTGAAGGTGGTGTGGACCCTAAACAATGGGGCAACCTTTACAACGAACTAGATCTTGCGTTGCTTAATGCGAAGCGTATGGCTGAAAGTGAACTGAGCAACCGTATTGAGGTTGATTCTCGCAGCTATCAGCGTGACGTTAACATTACCTCTCAACGCGCTTCTCAAGTACCACCATTCCCCCTAACTAACAAATAACCCATTTATAGCGAATGGCACTTACTTACAATACACACACTGGGGACAACTCCACCACTGTCTTCAGTTTCACATTCCCATATCTAGACCAAGCCCACGTAAAAGTTTATGTGGACGAGGTATTAAAAACTTACGTTACTGATTGGACCTTCGCTTCAGCTACACAAGTACAATTTGTTACTGCCCCGGCAATCAATGCAAATATCCGTATTGCCCGTGAAACTGATGCTTCATCTCCTGAAGCTACGTTTTACGCAGGCAGCTCTGTACGCCATACGGACCTGAATGACAACCAGTCTCAGGTCCTGTACAGTGTTGAAGAAATTCGAGAAAACATCTGGGATAAAACTGTTGACACTATCAGCTCAACTGAGACTTGGGTGTCAAATGATGACAAAGTTGCAACTACTGGCGCAACTGAAGCACGTATTGACGTCAAAATTGATACTGCCTTGACTACTGATGTAGTGGCTGGTAACGCGATCACTGTTACGGACAACAGTCCTGGCAGTGGTCAAATTACTATTGCTGTTACTGACGGTCAGATTGACACTGCTGAGCTTACCGATGGTGCTGTCACCACGGCTAAGCTTGATGCTGATGCAGTTACGGGTGCAAAACTGGCGGACAATGCGGTTGATTCAGAGCACTATGTTGACGGTTCTATTGACACCGTTCACATTGGTGATCTGCAAGTTACTACTGCTAAGATTGCTGCTGATGCAGTAACTAATGCAAAGATCGCTGATGATTCTATTGACTCCGAACATTATGTAGATGGGTCGATTGATACAGCTCACATTGGTGATTTGCAGATTACCACAGATAAAATTGCAGATGCAAACGTTACTACTGCAAAAATTGCTGACAGTAACGTTACTACTGCAAAAATTGCTGATGCCAATGTAACTACGGCAAAAGTTGCGGCTAGTGCTATTACTACAGATAAACTGGCTGATGATAATATCACTACTGGAAAGATAGCGGACTCTGCAGTTTCTACCGTAAAAATTGCTGATGATGCGGTAACTATTGACAAGATTGATGATGCTGCGATTGTGACAGCATCTGAAGTTGCAGGTTTAACCGCAAATGATCAGACCTTCTATACAACGTCCGCAGCAGACTCCAGATATTTCCGTCAGGACAGTACTGAGACTATTTCTAGCGGTAACGCCTGGAGTGGTAGTGATTCATTTATTGCTACTACTGCAGCTATTGACGCTCGCATCATTGACATTGTTGATGATGTTGGTGGTTTTGTTCCTATTGCGGATGAAACCAGTTTCCCAGCCGCTAACCCTGATGTAAATAACGGTGCGGGAACAATTGTTAGTATTTTAGAAATTCAAACTACTAGAACTCCTGCTTCTGGTACTGTTACCATTGCTAATGGTCAAGGCAGTAATACTGTTACTATTAACAACTGTGGTGCTACCGAACTTACTGCAGGATACGGTGTTCTTGTAGAGACTACTGCAACTCTTAACACATATAATTTCCACCGACTTGTACCCCGTGCAACTGAGGTTACAACAGTTGCCAATAGCATTACCAATGTCAATGCTGTTGCAAACAACATTAACGAGGTAAATAACTTTGGTGATGTTTACCAGATCGCGGCTTCTAACCCAACTACACGGGCTGATGGATCTGCGTTGTCAGAAGGTGATCTTTATTATAACACGTCTTTGGATGTTATTCGTGCTTACAATGGTACGGTTTACGAAAACATCACGCCTGACCAAACTCAGCTTGCCGATATTCAAGTTGTTGCTAATGACCTAGCTACCTTTACGGATCTTGGTCTAGTTTCTGACCCACTAACTGGGGCTCAGTCTGGCGGTGCGCTTGAAACGTGTGCCGACAACATGACAGACATCAACGCTCTGGCAGATATTGAAGATGGTACTACAGCTACGGATGCAATTAGCACTTTGGCTGGTATTTCTAGTAATGTAACTACTGTTGCAGGTATCAGTTCTGATGTAACTACTGTTGCTGGTAAAGCTACTGAGATTGGTCGTCTTGGTACGGCTGATGCAGTTGCTGATATGGCTCTGCTTGCCGTTACCGATGTAATTGCTGATATGGCAATTCTTGGTACAACTGATGTTGTGGCAGACATGAACACTCTGGCTACCACGGACATTGTTGCTGACCTGGAAACCTGTGCTGATAACAACGCAAACATCACGATTGTTGCTGGGTCAATTAGTAACGTTAATACTGTAGCTGGCAGTATTGCAGATGTAAACCGCTATGCAGCTGAGTATATTATCTCGGCTTCTGCGCCTAGTTCACCGTCTGCAGGTGATTTGTGGTATGACAGTACTAACACTATCCTCAAATACTACAACGGTACAGCATTTACAGGTATTACACCTGGCTTGACTGATATTGTTTTAGACACCACTCCACAGCTCGGCGGTAATCTTGACGCCCAAAATAACAACATCACCAACGTTGGCACTATTGACGGAGCCAACCTTTCCATTGACTTTGGTACGATTTAATTATGGCAAAACTTCTTAAATTGCGGCGTGGTTCTACCACTGACCACTCAACTTTTACCGGAGCCGAAGGTGAGGTTACGGTTGATACTACAAAAGATACCCTTGTTATTCACGATAATGCTACGCAAGGCGGTTTTCCCCTTCTAAGGGAAGACTTAAACAATCTTGCGGCAGGTGGGATTCCTACGGCTAGTTTGGCAGACGGTGCGGTAACAACTGTAAAAATTGCTGACGGCAACATTACTACAGCTAAAATTGCTGGCAGTAACGTTACTACATCTAAGCTTGCTGACCAAAGCGTTGCTACACAAAAGATTGCTAATGATGCTGTAACCGCCGATAAACTGGCTGATACTACTGTAACTGCGGGTTCGTACGGGTCTGGTACGGCAATTCCTACTTTTACTGTTGATGCTCAGGGACGTTTGACGGCAGCAAGCACAGCTGCTATTGACAACCCTACTAACCTTTCGGCAACTACAAACACTAACGACCTGACAATTAACAGTTCGACTGGCACTGGCGTCACTCTTGCAGCAGCTTCTTCTGCTATTGCAGGTGTGATGACCAACACTGATAAGTCAAAACTGGATGGTATTGCAAGCGGTGCTGAAGTAAACGTAAACGCCGATTGGAACGCTACTTCTGGTGACGCTCAAATTCTTAATAAACCGACTCTTGGGACTGCAGCGGCATCAGCTAGTACTGATTTTGTTGCTGTTTCTGGTGATGATATGACCGGCACTTTGACTACCAAAAAAGTCAAATGTAACATTAACTCTGTGAGTAGCTTTGACTTAAATAACGGTCAATTCTGGACTATCTCTGGTGGTCAAGTCCCTACTCCTAGCAACCGTCAAGCTGGTCAGAGCGGTCTTTTTTATGTTTCTAGTGCCCCTTCCAGCTGGGCAGGTGGATACAGCACTCCTCCTAGCATTTCTAGCACCCCTTCTATTATCCCATTTTTCGTTGATTCGGGTACTACGGTGCGGCTGGGTCCTGCAATTAAGGTAAGCTAATATGGAAGCGGCACATTATTGGTATGGTGATACCTGGGTTGATCCCCCAACTCCAGGTTCTACTACACTATGGCAAGGCGGATACTATGCTGGAATTGTACTTGATGGGCAACAAGGTAATAAGCAATATCATCTTGTGCGAGCACCGCGTGTGAGCGGAGGTTTGCAAGGGTTTTATGGTGGAACATCCCCCACTTTTGTAAGGTGGGGTCCTAACCAGTGCGATTACCCGTCTGCTTCTGTTCGTCGTGATGATTACGGCGGTACAGCAACGGCTTTGCTTGTTAACAGTAGTGCTCACAACGCTTTTTACTGGTTTCGAGCTTCAAACGGTCCTAATGGAGGTACTTTTAACCTCTCTACTGGGGGTCAAGGTGGCGGAACTGGTATTGGTGGGTATAACGATTGGTATATGCCTACACGTGATGAAGCAAAGATGTGCTTTAGAGCTTTTAAACACAACAGTGGAACGGTAAACAACTACACAATTACCTATGCTAACCCGCAAACCACAAACGTCACTCAAAACCCTAACTCTCTATTTCAGACTGGTGGTAGTGAATCTTTTAGCCACTACAATAACTGGTTTTTGACTGCCCGAGAAGCTGAAAATAACTGTAGTGCCCGAGGAATTACTATGGGC
>Ga0208162_1000727_pt1 | contig 18204 bp, 20 predicted proteins | sample CB_VirMetaG_4_FD_184539 | JGI IMG/M metagenome (GOLD analysis project Ga0208162, IMG submission 184539) | Freshwater to marine saline gradient viral communities from Chesapeake Bay - CB_1508_1M Viral MetaG (SPAdes) (version 4) | ecosystem: Environmental > Aquatic > Marine > Coastal | place: USA... | reverse complement strand
ACAACCACAACCGGCACCTTATAAGCCTTGGGGCTAAAAAAAACCCACCTTGCGGAGTACGTCACAAGGTGGGAAGGAGTGCATTGAATGAATACTACACTAAACACACCAAGCCAAACTAAAGCGGCGTTTCTTTTCTATCTGGAGAGAGCATGACACCATATGACCTTATAATGATCTACTCAGTATTTATGAAAGATTTAGACCCTGATGTGGACCCAAGAGACTTGGTTGGAGCAATCGCTTTAGCCTCCATGGATGAAACGTGGGATCACGAGTGGAATACAGACAGTTTACTTCATAAAGTCTCTGTAGTGCATAAGACGTTAAACTCATCTAGTCCTATTTATCCTGAAGTGATGAAAGATACTGTCTTAAAGGTAACATCTGAAAACCACTCTCTAAGTGTGCTCGATCTGTTATTCGAGATCTGGGATGAACCAAACGTATTCTTCAGAGACATTAAGTTTAAAAAGTGGTGTGAAGGCGTTTGAGAGTATCTATATGAGACAAACTGACACCAGCCAACGCGCGCGCGAAGACGATGACCACGGGCTCACAGTGCTCATGAACTTGCTCAGAATGCTCATCGTGAAAAATGATTATGAGCCACTCAGTAACCCAGAATGGCTACTATTCCAATCAGTCACTGATACATTGCTGAAAGCGAGAATGCCTCATGCCACCGAAGAGGAAAAAGAGAGCACCGACTAAGGAGAAGGTACTCGAGAACTTGAGAGAGGGGATGACCAGAGCAGCAGCAGCTACTCAATCGGGCATCTCAAAAGCAACTTTTTATCGCTGGATGGATGCAGACGAAGAGTTTAGAGAAGACGTTGAAGCGGCCGTTGACTTTGCTGAGGCCGTCATGGTCAGCCAGATCAAGACCATGGGTCACAGTCGTGACGACTGGCGCGCCATTGCTTGGCTGCTTGAGCGGCGCTTCCCTGATCGATGGGGATTAAAACGCGAGGTAGAGGTTGCAGTATCCCAAAAGAGCGATGGGATAGCAGAGGTCAAGGCGATGATCGAACAAACAACTCCTCTTGTCATCCAAGCCCAACAAGAGCTGAGCTCAGATGAACAAGAAGAGTAAACCCAATCACGATGAGTACACTAGAACTGAATGAGCTTCAACGCAATATCATCTCGAGGATAAGACTCGAGGATAAGATCATTGCGGCGCGTTGTGGTTGGGGGTCTGGTAAGACCTCGGCGCTTGTCTTCGCGTTGTTGTTTATAAGTAAGATCAGGCCTAACTCATCTTCTCTTCTGGTGACCGACACTAACCCGCGCTACAACTCCGTTCTCATGCCAGAGATGGAGAAGTGGCTTGGCCCTCTTGGATGGACATACAACCACACTCTTAGAAAGTGGGATGATCCACACTCTGGCTCTTCTGTCTGGTGTCGCTCGTATTATCGCCCAGGGACTAGAGACGCGACCCATAATCCACTCGAGGGGCTCAACATCACAAGCGGCGTTTGTCTCATCGATGAATGTCAGACACTCAGCGCTGAGGTGGCCCATAAAGCCCTTGGCCGTCTTCGCGCTGGGCCTACTCCTATTCTTCTACTCGTGGGCCTTCCGGTTTCAGATGCGTGGTGGGTTCAGATGGCAGAGCAAGCTGGATGTGCTCCACTGCTTTTCAGCTCATACGTGAATGAGGCTAACCTCAGTTCTGAATGGTTCGAAGCGACGAAGCTACTGCCACATGAAGAGCGCGAGGCCATGGTCATGAATAAGCCACGGCCGCCAACTGGGCTTATTTATCAGGAGTTCACCGAGAGTCATATTATCGATGGATGGGAGTATCAAGAGAGCATGACTGGACGTATCGCCATCGACTGGGGATTTAGAAAGCCGAGTGTTTTGATCATGGCCTATGATGAGCAGCTCGGCGCCAGTGTAATCTGTGCTGAGATCAACCCAACTGAGGTGACAACCGAAGAGCTCGCCAGATTGATTTTATCCATCGCTTGGCCCAGATCGATGAAGGATAGCGCGCCATCTCCTAGGATATGGCTAGATCATGGCGTGGCAGATAAAGCGGGTAAAGCTCGCAATGATCAGACTGGCGCTAGTGCATTTCGGGCAATGAGAGCGGCTCCACCTCGAGGGCTAGGTATGGGGCTCAGAGCTACAACAGACCCAATCAAGACTGATGTACTGAATGGCATTCAACGATTAAAGCGCGCTTTCGCCAGTCGTAAATACCTCATCACTCGTGAGGTATGGGAGAGGGGAGAGATGACGGCCAACAACTCTTTGCGAAAGGCCTTAATGAGCTATGGCTGGGACTCGAAAGAGCAACCCAAGAAAGATGGACGAGAAGACCCACTCGACGCGCTAAGATATGATTGTATCACTTGGAACTGGAACGATTTAGAGGTTGATGCACGGCGTTATGTAAGGCCAAGTATTGAGCGCAAGGTGAAAACAGGTGGATCAAAACTGAGGAGATTTTAATGAGTGAAAGAATAGCGCTATATGATGATGACATTGGGGAAGTTCTCTACATCGATCATATGGGGCACGACAAACGAATAGTTGACGCGGCGCGGGTGTCATTCGGTCGAGATCTCACCACTGAGGACTTCAGCGACCGAGACCGGAAGCTTTTAAAGTTTCTGATGAGAGAGAAACATACCTCACCCTTTGAGCACTGCTCTCTCACTCTGCGCTTGAAGGTTCCCTTGTTTGTGGCGCGCCAGATTATGAGGCATAGGACGTTTAGCTACAATGAAATCAGCCGGCGGTATACTGAGGTTGATATAAGCCTATTTGAGTTCAGTGACCTACGCTACCAGAGCAATCAAAACCTTCAATGCAGTGAGGGCCAGCTGGATGAATACGCCAGCTCACAAGCTCAAAAGCTCATGAGTGAGATAACCCAGTCATGCCTTATGGTCTATCGTACTCTGCTCGAGGTGGGTATTGCTCGAGAGCAAGCACGCGCCATTCTTCCCCAGTCGCTCTATACTGAGTTTTACATGAGCGGTAATCTCCTCAACTGGCTTAAGTTCGTTCAACTCCGAGATACAGAACACGCTCAGCCAGAAACGCGGCGAGTAGCTCAAGCAGTTTTAACGTTACTCGATGATCTCTATCCTGTTACTATCCAAGCGTGGCGCGATCTTCGTTTATAGTATAGGTGTCTCATGCTTCCTAATCTCGACCATCTAACAGGAGACAAGTACATGATAAATCCTGATGATCTAAGAGACTGGAGTGAAGACATGGATGAGACCATTTGCGCTATATGTGGTCTGAGCTCTGAGTGTGAATGCTTTGAGCATCCAGCTCATGATTGTGATGACGCTGAGTGTCAGTGTGGGCCAGACTGTATCTGTTGCGTCTTCGGAGATTGCTCTTGTGGAGTTCGTTGAGCGAAAGCTGGCTATAGTTCTCTTAGACCTCATCGGCTCCACTCGATTTGTTCAGCGTGTAGGAGCTCGCCGAGCTGCTGAATGGTTACAGTATCATGATCGATTGACGAGAAGCTTGATGTTCAAGTTTCAAGGTCGAGAGATAGATAGAAGTGACGGCTTCCTCTTGAGCTTTGAGCGGCCCATTGACGCGGTAAACTTCGCGCTGCTGTATCAGGCGAGCATACCAGCCAAGACCCGACTCGACACCCGAATAGGAATACACTGGGATGTTGTCGTCGAGGTGAAACAAGATGAGATATTCACCTCAGGTGGCGCTAAGTCTGTTGAGCTCGAGGGACTAGGCAAGAACATTGCGGCGCGTACTATGTCACTCTGTCAGGCTGGCCAAGTGCTACTCACCGAAGAAGCCTTCCAGGCTGTTAAGAACAGAACTAACCACTGGACACCACCGAAGACGCGGTATGTTTGCGTGGGTCTGTATCGCTTCAAGGGAGTTTCTGAGGCTCAAGTTATTTATGCCGTGGGCCAGACCATCGAGAGCCTACAACCACCACCGAGCAGTGAGAAGGTGAAGCGACTTGGAGGGCCTAAGAAGGTTAAAAGCCGCGCTCGAGATAGGCGCTTGATGGAGTGGGTGGTCTATCTCAACTGGAGACTATCCATATTGATCATCATTGCGTTTGTGGTTGATAGTTGGGAATGTCTCAGCAATCCACTCTTTAGAGACTGGTGGGGCCTCGATGGCCTTTTCTGGTGGGTCGATTATCTCATACCCTTAATAGAGGAGCTCAAGCAATGGATGAGGAAGTGAAGCCCAATAGAGACAAGGCAGCTGAACAGAAGGCCAAGCGCGGCTGGTGGTTCTCTGTCTTCTTCATGCTCATGGTGATGGGCCTTATCCTCTTTCTGACCTACGTTAAGATTGTAGATGAGAATAGAGATGTACTTGTTGGAATACTCGGTATGATCACCGGTTCGATTTCATCAATGATGGCCATTGCCAGCGGTAGAGACCCAAGTGAGATTGAGGAGATTAAGGAGAAGCTCAGCGCGGCCAATGCTGATCGAGCGGCTCTTATAGCTCGTCTTCGTGACTCACAGATACAACTCCAACTACTCAGAGATCAGAACGCCGAGCTTCAAATGGCGATCATCGAAAAGCTCAGCATCTTCAAGAGCAGCCCCATTAAGACAAGGTCACCTGATCAAGTGGTACTCTCACCAGAGGTTGAGGAGTGGTTGCCTCGAGTCGATAAATAGACTACAGTGACCTTGATCTGTTCCGGCCCTTTGAGTTTTCCCCTTGCTCAAAGGGCCTTCTAATTTGCAGACAAAAAAAAAGGCCTTACCGGCCCATACACTCTGATTATTGAAGCTTTTAGATAACGTCACCAGTTGGAGCATATACCGCATAGCTGCTCGACAAAGAGCCAGCTGCTGGCTCAATGTATTCTAGGCTTGCCTTAAACTCTCGAGCAACCTTTTTAAGCTCAACACTTGAGGGAAAGCTTCTGATTACAGTCTTAAGCTCTTCTCTGTACTGATCAGGGAAGTTTGATCCATAGAAGGTATCACTTGTGTTGGTCTTGAGTCGTCCTCCAATGATGAACTTGTAAACGTGGTAAAACTGGCAGTAGCTGAGAGTGAGAAAGAGCTCATGTAGTGGATTAATGTTGATCATTTCATTTTCCCCTTTGACCGGTTGGTCTGTGTTGTTGGTTATGTTTACAATGTATACACTATGAATGATCATGTCAAAGAAAAGTTGTACATAAATGAAAAAAATATTTATGACCACTAAAAGCATTAAATAGAGTATGCTTCTTTTGTTGGTTGCCTCGGTCAGTTTCCCCTTCTGATCGAGGCTTTTTTTATGCGCAGATAAACAAAAAGCCACCATGAAAACATGATGGCCCTTGTCTCCAGATCTCACCCATAGCGATAAAAGATCTAGACGCTGCTCACCCTCCAAAAGGGATCACCACCATAGATCAGATGATCAGGCTAGGCAAGCTCAAAAAGACTACATTGATAAAATCAATATTAAGAGTATATAATCCAGCGCGTGATTGATTTTATCAATAAGGCTAGCCATGACAGAGACTAAGCGTGATCTAAAACATATGAGGGCTTTGAGCCCTAGGTTTGGCGCTCGAGGTATCTCTGGCACTCAGCTTAGCGGTGGAGTCATCAGCGGCAAAGAGCAAAACCCAAAGCTCACCGGCCTTTCTTGGGTGCAAGAGGCTGAGGAGATGTTGAGGACTGATCCAATCGTTAGACGCTCTTGGCATATGTTACGCCAGACGTTACTCAGCGCGAGCTGGCGCTTTGAAGCTGGCGTAGAGGGTGACCTAGTGGCCGAAGAGCTCGCACGTTTCGCCAATGAATGTTTTGGCTTTGATGGTTACGCTGGCCAGATGACTATGAGCTGGGAAGAGCAACTTAGTTACCTCTTTGAGTTTGTGCCGCTTGGGTATCGATACGCCGAAGAGATTTACAGAGTAGGCCCAGATAGCAACGGTAAGATCAAAGTTTGGCTCGATCATTATGCCGATAGAGAACCATCAGCGCATCAGCGTTGGCTTAGTCGAGATAACCAACATCTCGATGGGGTTCTTCAGAATACAGTCGGGTTGACATACACTCCTGAGCCTATCCCAGCTCATAAGCTTCTATTGCTCACCCTCAATAGAACGGGTTCAAACTTTGAAGGCGTGGGGATGCTTCGGCCGGTCTGGTGGTGGTGGCGAACTAAACAGCGGGTTGCAAACCTGATGTGCGTTGGCTTGGATCGATGGGCAGTCCCAACACCTAAGGTCAAAGTCGACCGTTCACAAGCTGAGATGCTCGGCCTGACAGATGGTGACATTGACGTGATGGTCAATGATGCAGAGGCTCAAGCTCAAGCGTTTATCTCTGCTGAGCAGTCTTACCTTGTGGAGAACGCTGCTGTTAGTTTTGACACCTACGCGGCTCAGCCTAACCTCTACGCTGATGGGCCTATCTCGATCATAACTAAATGCGACTCTCAGATAGCGGCGGCCTTCCTGACTCAGTTTGCAGATCTGGGCAATACAGAGACCGGCGCTCGATCAGTTGGAGAGATTCATCTATCAGTATTCAGGAGAGCGGCTATCAATCTATGTGATCTAGTGGCTTCTCAAGTCTCCGGTATGGATAGACGCGGCGGCGGGACGATTGGCCGATTGATCAAGTTTAACTATGGGCCAGTTGATCCCTCTAAGTTACCTCGACTTACTCATACTGGTCTTGACACTGATGACCTAGCTGACTCTATGGGGATGCTTCCTCAGCTGGTGCAAGCTGGCCTTCTCACTCCAGACAATGAGCTAGAGCGAGCACTAAGAGAGCGTCTTGGAGCTGGTGACCTGCCAGAAGAGGCTCAGCGTTCAGCCATAGAGAGAACGGCTCAAAGCTCTGGTGGTGGTGGTGTGCTCGGCCTTACTGAAGCTCTGATAAGGAGAAAGCGCAATGGCTAGGACTCAAGCCCAGACACCAGCACCGAAGCGAGATCAAATTGAGGGTAGCTCCAAGAACCCCAAGGGAAGCGCAAGCGGTTCTCGAGGTGGGATCAAGATTGGAGAAGCGGCCATCAAGTCTCTTGAGAACATGAGAGACAAGCACAATGAGAAGTACAAGGTCAAGTCAAAGCGGGTTGACCTTGGCACGCTCAAAGCAGTCTTTAGGCGTGGCGCGGGTGCATTCTCCACGAGTCATCGCCCTGGGATGAATAGAACACAGTGGGCCCTCGCTCGTGTTAGAGCATTCTTGAAACTGGTGGGAACTGGTCAACGTAAAGAGTCGTACAATACAGACCTCGACCTATTACCTAAAGGCCACCCCCAGAGAACAGAGACTAAGAGTGAAGCGCTGGCAGTGCCTGACAAGTACAGCCACATAAACTTCACCCCACCTCAAGGGGCTCAAGACGCGGCCAAGCGTGCTCTTGAGGTGAGAGCAGACAAACCACCTTCTCAGCGTGGAATGACTCCGGTCGGCATAGCTCGAGCTCGTGACCTTGCCAACGGTCGAGCTATGAGCCCAGAGACCGTCAAGAGGATGCTGGCGTACTTCACCCGTCATGAGGTCGATAAACAAGGTTCCACGTGGAACAAACAGGGTAAGGGCTGGCAAGCGTGGCAAGGCTGGGGTGGTGATGCTGGCTTCGCTTGGGCTCGAAAGGTTGTGAGACAGATGAATGCAGCAGACAACAAAGGCCAAGCCTTAAGGGCTTATGGCGAGGCCATCCAGTTAAGCGCTCTACCTGATTATGAGGTTCCAGAGGGTTTAACCATTGGTAAGCCATTCAAAACTCTAGCGCTTGGTCAAGTCTCCAGTCGTATGAATGGCGAGAGTATCGGCCAAGCGATCGATGAAGATATGCTTGAGGAGATGGTCAGAGTTTATAAAGCTCGACGTCTAGCTGATCCGGTCATCATCGACTGGCAACACGCTACATCTCCATTCCAAGGTGGGAGTATCGCACCACCTGAAAGCGGCAATGCCCTTGGGATGATTGTTGACCTCGAGCTTAGAGAGGATGGCCTTTACGCTACGCCAGCCTACAATGAGAGAGGTCTAGATGTGGTCAAGAATGCCGGCGGTATTCTCTGGTCATCTCCTGAGTTCCTAGCTGGTGAGGTCTTCGACCGTGCTGGCGGTGAAAAAATCGGTGATGCTCAGCTATTGGCCATCACCTTAACCCCTCGGCCTGCTCAGAGCCATGACAGGATCGACCGAGTTACCCTAAACGAAAGGCTAGAAGAGATGGACAATATCGAGTCTATGTCTGTTGAGGAGCTCAAGGCTGCTCTTGCTGCTAAGCATGAGATGGTTCTAGAGCTCGAGCAAAAGATTAAAGATATGCAAGCAGAGAGTGAAGCCGCGCTTGCTACTGAGGACAAGCCAGAGGACGAAGAGAAGCCTCAAGCTATGACTCAAGATGAGGACGAAGAGAAGAAGAAAGCTCAGATGTCACTCAGTGAGGGTCATCAACTATTTAGAGAGCAGATCCGAAATCTTGAGGCTCAGACAATCAAGCTAGGTGAACAGCTCGCCGCTTCTGGTGCTCGTATCGAGATGTTAGAGGCCGAGAAGCGCGATATTGAGAAGCGTCAAGCAGTACGTGAGCTTCTGGAGAGCGGACGCATCACGCCAGCCGAGGAAACCGTTGTAGCTAAAGCTTTTGAGCTTCGTGAAGTTCAACCCGAGTTTTGGCAGATGTTCACCGAGCGCTCACCTGCTTCAAGTGTTCCACTCGGCCAGATCGGACACGGGGCCAGCGGTCAAGAGATCAACAAGGCGACCGTGCACGAGGCCATCAAGGCTCTCGCGACCGAAAAGAGCGTGACCTATAGCGAAGCGCTAACAATGTATCGAACCACTAACCCAGATAACTATGCTCAAGCGTTTGGAGGCTGATCATGGCTACTACTGATAATATTTTCTCATTCGTGGCTGCTGAAGCCATCACTGAATTTGCGGCGGTCTCTGTCAATGCTGATGGAAAGATCATCATTACTGACGCTTCTACTGATGACTCATGCGTTGGTATCGCTCAGCGCGCTTGCTCTGCTGGTGACTCTGTTGAGGTCGTCATCGATGGAGTAACTCGCGCTATTGCTGGAGATGCTATTGCTCCAGAGACCACCTCTCTTTTGATGGCAGAGCCTAACGGAAAGCTCATTCCGTTGGTATTGGGCAGCGGCAACTTCGCCATTGCTCGCATCCTTCCAAACATTAATCACCACTCACCAGCTGATGGAGACCAGATCAAGGTCGTATTCACTGGGCCTAACTACACTGGAGCTTAAGGAGTAAACCATGGCCAGTTCATATTCAAATCTTCATCCAGTAGATGAAATCCTATCCAGTCTAGTTGTCGAAGCCGTTCCAAGTGATGATCAGCTCATCGCTGATAAGTGTTTTGAGGCTATCAAGGTTCCCGAGCGTTCGGGCACTCTTCTTCTCGAGGAGACCCGAAACTTTATGGGCGCGGGTGCTGGGCTTGACCTCGAGAGAGCCCCAGGGGCTAGCCGTACCTCAATCGGCGGCTTCGATCGAAGCTCAACCACCTTCAAGGCTAAGATCTACAGCGCTCAAGACTCTATCGCAATGGAAGATATCTTTGACTCTCAATACCCTGGGAGTGAAGAGCAGCGCATTGCCAAGAAGGTTGCTCGAGTCATGAAGCTCGCGAAGGAGAAGCGCGCGGCTGATCTCCTCTTTGATGCTACGACTGCATTTGCTTCATACACTGATACGCCATCAACTAAGTTTGACGCGGCTGGCGCTGAGCCTCTCACTTACCTTCATGAGCTCAAGGATACCGTCTTCGCAAACGCGCACGGGATCAACCCTGACTCTTTGATCTTCGGCCGCGACGTGTTCAGAGCATTGGCGCGCAATCCTGAGATCAGAGGATACGCTGGTCAAAGCTCTGCTGGTTTCGCTTCAGGTAATCGCATCCTCAGCGATGAGGCAGTGCTTCAGGTACTCCGTGACGTGCTCGGCATCCCCAATATTCTCGTTGGGTCTGCTCGACGTGATACAGCAGTCCCAGGGGCTACATCATCAGAGAGCTACATCTGGAACGGTGAGACCATCTTCATGGGTATCCTTCGTGGTAGTGACGCAATCGTCCAGAAGAGCAACAACGTTAAGGCTATGCCAGTTGCAGCGCTCAATATGGAATATGGCTCAATGGTCGCGGGTCAGTATGACTCTAATGATCGTACTCGTCGCTATGTCTACGCTGAGGAAGTACACAGCTTTAAGCTCGTCGACGCTTCACTCGGCTATGTCGTCACCGACTGCTTGACCTGATAGCTTGTGAATGAGTACAGCCAACCCGTCATCCTTTCAGAAGATGATGCAGATCGAAGAGCGATCGATGATCTAACCAGACAAGCTAAAGCTCAGTCTGGGCCGATGGCTGTACTTACCAGAGCGCGAAGAGATCAACTCAAAGCTGAAGTTGCCGCAGAGCTTGATTTTGCTCGAGCTCTTCGGCGTGCTCGGCTTGAGCTGCTCGACACTCTAGAGGTGGCCCTTCAAGCCTCCTCACCTCTCACAGTCGCTCAAATGACTGATGAGCAGTTGCTAGATCTGATCCTACGTGGTGGGCTCGGTCTAGCCATCGATGATTTTATTGATCAACAGGATAGGATAAGAGAAGCCGCAGAGAGAGCGCTTACAGCTGTACAGCCTGATTTCGGCTTCTCTCCTATCGCATCACAGATCGACCAGATACAGGCCACATCTGCGGCGGGTGTCTTCGATGATGTGATACTACCAGATTTCAAAGCGGCTATCAGGTCGGCTATATCAGATGTATCTCTGGATGTACCGGTCGATGTAGCCATGAGCACCCTGAACGATAGATTAAATCGATCCGAGGGTAAGCAGCTCACAGAGGTTAAGACAAGGATCAGCCAGTATGGGAGATCAATTACGGCGGCGGCTGCTTCGGCTGCTGATCTGGATTTCTATCTTTATACTGGCCCTCAAGATGGGATCACTCGGCCTTTCTGTCAGGCCTTGGTGGGGTTAGTGGTGAGCTCAAAACAAATGGGCCGACTAAATAACGGTCAAGGCTTAAACGTGCTAACATCATGCGGCGGGTATAATTGCCGCCACTCATGGTCACCGGTCACCGAGGGCTTTGTTGAAGCGGCTGATCTACCCAAGGCTAAACAGGCCGATATATTCAAGGCTAACAGAGGAGCGAGACGAAGATGAAGAAAGCAGTTAAAAGTCAAGACTTGCGTTTCACTTGGGATCCTCCAAGACCATACAGTGGAACGCCAACGCTTACAGTCGGCTTTAGTTCAGTCTTCTCTGGCTCATTCACTCAGTCTCGATCTGATGTGACTGTAAGCGCTATAGCCAACGATAGACGGACTCTCACATTGACTGGAGATGCAGGGGCAACGCTTGAGAGAGATGAAGTCAGAGCTTTTTTGAGAACGGCTTCTGATACGTGGCTTTCGGTAAAGGTCTCTAGGCTCGGTGGAACTACAGCCATATTAGCTGAGCCACTGCCCAGAGAGATCAGCCTGAGCTCAAACGCTACTCTCAATCTTGCGTCGAGCTATGTAGATATTGACTCGGCTTACACTGCCACTAGTGGGGTTTATCCCTATACTATCTTGTATTCAGATGAGCTGGGAAGTGAGCACACTGAGACCGGATTAATCAAGGTCACGCCTAGGCCGTTCAATACTGGGCTTGATCATGATGAGCTCGTTGATACGTTCTCTTCTCTGGCTGATATGGTGCCGCGTCGACAAAGCGACTTCTTACCACAGATCAAAGCTAGCCTCGATGAGATCGCTCAACAGATCAGAGACCATGTCATTGGGGACAATGTGACCGAGGATGAGGTCTTTAACCAGCAGAGCTTTAAACAGGCCCATGCCTACTGTGCGGCGGCTAGAATATATGAGATGCATCTACAGCTTGACGCGGCGGCGGCCATGCGTGATCGATGCTCTCAGCTGATGGATCTCGCGCTAAGATCAATCACTCTAGATCTAGATGGCGATGGCGTGGTCGATGAGGGAGAGGAGAACCTACGCCGAAAAGGTGGAAGCGCTTCCGACTTTCGCGCGTCTTGGCGTGGATATGCTAAGAGCGAGAATGATGCCTTTTTTACTCCGGCGCGTGGTATGAGGCACTGATGGCTGCTCGAGTTCGCTTAAATTTTCCTCGGTCGCTATGGACTGCTCAAGATACGCTCAGGCTTGCATCCAATACGCTTGCATCAATCAAGCTCAGGACAAGCCAAGGCCTTGATGCCAATGGTCGACCGTTTGATGATTACAGCAGTCCACCAGATGGAAGCCCAATATATGTATCGAAGAAAGGTGCTCGACTTGCCCCAAAAGGCGGAAGGTTAACAAAAAGCGGCAAGAGCGTCTTTTATAAAGGTGGGTATAAGGAATACAAACATTCCAGCCGGCAACGTGGCAGTGGTACAGATAGCGCTGAAGTTGATCTAGTGCTATCTGGAAACATGATGAATAATCTTGTGGTCAAAGAGGCCACAGTAAGCCGCTTCGTCATTGGCCTTACTACTCACGCTCAATATGGTTATTATGTGAATGAAAAGAGAGAGTTTATCGGCCTATCACCTCGAGATGTTGAGGTCATGGTCAAGGCGGCTGAGAACGACATAAGAAAGAAGCTTAAGAGATGAGCCAAGGGATATTCGCGGCGCTGGATTACCTAGCCGAACAGATCGAAATGATCACGCCTAAAACTGATGTTCATCATGGGTTCGTTCAGGCCGTGGGCCCAAGTGGCCTGACTGCTCCACTTAACGCTATGGCTGGTAATAATCGCCTCTTTCAGCTGGCAATCGATCAGCTACCTATCGATGATGGCCAAGCTGGCCTTAGTGGTCGAAAGCGAGCAGTCATTAATCTACTGGTACGCTATGACCTGCCCAGAGATGAAGCCTTCACGACTCGGATCATGACCGAAGATACAAGTGATCTAATCAATACCCTTAAGGGGCCAAACTATGATCTGGTCAATACAGGTATTGTCAGCGTCATCACTCAACCACCTATCCTCGAGCCCATACTTGACCAGCAAGGCGAACCTCTCGCGCTTCGGCTCACCCTTCCCTTTGATCTCTTGTACTTGGAGGCTTAAAAATGGCTGTAACACACAGATCTCTCTCAATCGCGGTAGAATCCTCTTTTGGGTCTCTCAGCGCTTCAACTGGACTCCCTGATAACTCAGGTCTCACTTATGTATCAATTCCTTGTGAGCGTGACCCGATTATCATTGCTGGTGAGCCTGTGAGCTCAGAGCGCAATGATGCTCGAGATGGCTCTTACATGTTACCACCTGAGCCTGATACGGTTTGGAGTGGTGGAAGTCGTGTAAGGCGCAGGACTGGCCAAGTTGTTTGCATGGTCGATCTTACAACCATTGGAACAGCAGCAGACAATTACACAAGCAACTATCTTGGGTATCTGCTCGGCGCAGGCTTCAAGACCGTGATCCCCTCAGTCATCACTGATACAGTCACGGCAGTCGACGGGAACAACTACACCCCAGGGAGCGCGCCAGCAGAGGCCGACATTGGAACGCTGATCAGCTCCACAATCTCAGGCCGTGCTGAGTACTCAGCCATCACTGACAATGATGTGGCTGGAGATGTGACTATCTCACCCGCGCTAAGCTCTTCAAGCTATACAGCAGTAAGAGGCCTTCAAACGTGGTACGTCCCAAGCAGAACGGCCACCGGAGAGAGAGAGCATAGTGTATCTTTCCGAGTCGATGGGGTGAACTTCAGATCATACGCTTACGGGTGTGTACTCGAGACGCTCAACATTACCCTCGATAATGGGCGTCTTATGGGTGAGTTCACATTCCAAGCCGCGCTTATTCAGGATGATCACGGCTCAGCAGTTGGGCCCATCGAGCCCAGCTATAACACTGGCGCGCCAGCCTTCTTCCGTGGGTCTTATGTAGTGGTGAGCTCTACTTCTCCAACCTCACTTACAAACGCGACTACTGGCGATACTTTAGCGCGTACTGCTCTCGATGCTGAGGAGTTCAGTCTATCCGTGACTAACACTCTGACACCTATGGGTCACAGTAACTCTATTCTCGCCATGTCTGACATGGAGATATCAGATGTGGTGGTAGAGCTCAGCCTGACCTTGTCCACAGTCAATACCACAATCGCGAATGATTTCTTTAATCGTACTGTACGGCAGGTGTTGGTTGGCACTGGCCCACAAGGTGATGGTGAAGGTTGCGCTATTATGCTACCAGCGGCGATGCTGACCAATGATCCAAGCGTTTATGATGTTTCAGGTAATGATATCGTGCGTCAACAGCTCACGTATCAACAAAGCCGATTTGGTGGTGATGTGGTAGAGACTGGCGCGGCTAACTCTCCATTCAGGCTAGGCCTAGGGGTTTAATCATGGCTCTGCATTTCCTGACCTCCTCAGAGATGAGTATTGACGTTGTGGTTACTTGTGACTCAGCAGTAGAAGCGACCGAAGAGCAAAAAGCCGCGTATTTAGACAGTGGCAAGCTTGAGGACTTAGGCAGTCATGAAGGGGCTACTATGTTTAGACTCAAAGCGCTCTCACCAAGTGAGCGTGAGGAGTGTGAGGTCAGGGCAGGGGCTTACACTAGATCAGAGCTCGGCCGGCTTCTCTGGGTTCAGGCTCCAGTTGATCCAACTGAGCGTGCTAGATGGCATCACGCTTTAACTGAGGATGAGCGAGAAGCAATGGCCAGCTATCAAGGTTATCTCAACCGTGTTTATGTTGAGATGGTCAGAGCCTCACTTACTCACATCGATGGCGAGCCTTCGACCGTTGAGCAGGTGCAAGCGATAAGGCCAGATGACCATCGAGCGCTTGCTATGGGTGAGCTAGTGTTGCACGTCCAGAGAATAAGCCTTCTTGGTGACTCGGGAAAATAGCATTCACGGCTTCAGTGTGGCTCAGCCATAGTGGGGGCCGTGCTTGGAGCTGCGACCAATGCCGAGAAAACCCAGACCTGAGAAGGAAGCGCGGCAATTGTGGCGGCCCTTTTCAGCGTGGCCTTCCCGCGTCTCGAGTCGATGACCAAGGCGTTTATGTGATGGGTTACAGGATCGCGCCAGACTCGGGTGAAGCGTTTAGTGAGCTTGAGGTAAGGCGTTGTCCAGTTGCGCTAAGTAATCAGGTCGCGCCAATAGTGGTAGCATATAGACGACATCGAGCAGGGCTTTATCATATTGATAAGAGCTACCCTTCTCCCTCATGCGCATTGGTTGAGGCGATTGACATACTGCACTATAGTACAGAAGAAGCTCATTACAGAGCTCAAGAACAAGCGATGAAAGAAGCTCGCCATGGCACAAAATCAAGTTGAGATTGAAGTCGTCTTAGACTCAAAGAAGGCCGAGGCCGGATTAAATAAGATCGAGAAAGGCGCTGAGGGTGTAGGCGAGTCATTTAGCACCATGGGCAAAGTGGTCAGTAGTACAGGTGGCCAGCTCAATCAAAACCTTGGCAAAATCGGAGAGACAGCTGGCCAATCAGTCGCGGCCTTTGCTCAGCTTGGAGCAGCGGCTAAAGCGACCGGTGCAAGCTTCACCACACTACTGGGGCCGATTGGGCTTGCAGTCATGGCAGTCACTGAGCTCGTGCAGGCTTATAAGGAATATCAGCTTGAAGCTAGCGGCGTGAATATGAGAGTTGAAGCTTACAAAGCGGCGGCGGCTGAGCTCACCTCTATTCTTGAGCAGCTCGCTGACGCTCAAGTGAAACTGAATGAGGAACAGATAAAGTCATTTCGTATTCAAACAATGGCGGCTCAAAAGGATCTGGAAGAAGCCCAGTCTTTACGCGAAAAGTCAGCAGAGATTTACAAGCAGATTGAGCTCAATAAAGAGAGGATCAGACAGCAGCAGAAGCTTGTAGATCAGGCTAAAGAGGCTGCCGTTTTCGCTCCACTCAACGCTATGGCTGGTGGTGGTGGGCCTGCTGGTATACCTATGACGAGCCCAGCAGTTAGAACAGATGCTGCAACGGCAGCTCTTGGCCGTCTTCAACAGAGACAAGCTGAGCTGATCAAGCAACAAGCTGAAATGATGGATCAAGCCGACAGGTTAGCGGCCAGTGGAGCGGCTAAGCGTCAGAAGGTGCAGGCTCAGCTTGAAGAGACGCTCAAGCAATCTCCTGAGTTTGTGAAGAAGATCAGAGAGCAAGAGGCCAAGCTTGATGAAGATGCACGCATAGCGCAACTCGAGCGAACTAAAGACACGGTTGACGCTCAAGTAGAGATTGCTCGAATAGGAGCAGAGCGGCGAGTAAGAGAACTAAAGGCCATCGAGGATATCAGCGAGCAAGTCAGGTCAAGGTCAATCGCGGCAGAGAGAGCAAAGCTTGAGGCTCAGATTAGCTCTATTCAGAGAGAAGCCGCCAAGAAGAGAGCAGAAGAGCGCAAGGTAAGAGCAGATCAGAGAAAGGCAGACTTAGAACGCCAGCGACTAGCCGAGCTCGCCTTGGAAAGACAGAAGCAAGCAGAGCTTAGAACGCTTCGACAACTCGAGCTTCAACAGATGCAGGTTGACGGGGTCTCTGCTCTGGAGATTTTAAAGCTCAGGTATGAAGACGAGCTAGCGCTAGCCGGTGACAACATCAATAAAATGCTGATTGCTCAAGCGCGCTTCGATCTGGAGAAGACCAAGCTTGACCAGAAAGCAGAAGCTGAGCGCATCGCGAGCATTCAGAGGATAACCGAGATCCAGAAGAAGAATGAAGCCGAGCGACTCAAGGCGACTCAAGAGTCAACTAAGAAACAAATGGAGCTCGTCACCCAACTATCAGAACGCTATGGAACAGGATTAGCAGAAGCGGCTTATAGCGCGGCCATATTGGGTGAGTCATTTAGTGATGCTATAGGTCAGAGTTTGGTCGCTCTGGGGAAGCAGTTTGCAGTACAGGCCCTCGGCCAGACTGCGGAAGGTATTGCGGCTTTATTCCTCAATCCAGCCTTAGCGGCCAATAAGTTTGCAGCGGCTGGCGCTTATGCTACAGCGGCGGCGGCGGCTGGCGTCGCGGGTTCTGCTCTTGGTGGTGGTAGTGGTGGTGGCTCCACTGCAAGCGCGGCCTCAACCTCTCCTACTGGGATTGCTCAAACTACAACTACACCAGAAAGAGAGCGCGCTGAAACTCAGCAAACGGTATTCAATATCAACTTCTCTGGAGCGGTAATCTACGATACACAAAGAGCGGCCGAACAGGCCCTTGCGGATCGAATAACAAATCTACAGAATAGACAGAGACGTGGTGGCCCAAGGAGATTGCCCAATGCCTAGGAATAACCCAGCCCCACAATTTGCGCTTCTCACTTCATACGACATGAGAGCGTTTAGCGGCCTTGAGGTCTTCACGCGCTCAGGTGGCTCTAATGTAGACCTGCCTACATTCGCGAGCGGTGAAGGTGTATATGAGGACGCGCTATTCTTCTTGAATGGTCGATCATCTGGTATCTCGGTCTATGCAAGCGGCGACTTATCTACTACATCAGCCTCATTCGGTTCAGTCTGGGACGTGTCGATAAACTCGAGCGATAAGATCATAATCCAAGGGACTGAGAGCTTTACTATTCAATCCACCGGCTCAGATGATCCTCTTGGGTTCGGGTCTTCAGTGGTGAGCTCTGTATTAGTCGATGGCTGGTACATCGCCACGGCTCCGAACGATTGGGTTAGGGGTTTACTCGACCTGACAAACGTTGAATACACGATTGTTGGAACATCAACGTTTACGTTTCCAAGCTCACTTCTTCATCATCAAGATGTGACAGTCTGGCTCAGAGGTCGAGAAGTGGTTGATGATGATGACGTGTTTGGACTGTCTAGCCTCGAGGCGCTAGACATTGCAGCTCAGAGCTCTAGTGAAATCAGCTGGTCAATCAATGATGAAGGGTATACGGAATGTCATTACCTAACCTCACTTGGCGATATTACATGGACAAATACCACCATCAGAAACCAACTAGGCTTTACTGGAGATGAGACCCCATCGACAACAGGAAGCTATAGCCTACTCACTAGCACACATAAAAATGCTGGTGTGCTTCTTCCATCGAGGCCATATCAGCAACACCATCTCAGGGTAAACAATGTCAGCCAGCAGAGACGAAAGATTGGCGGCGGCTATACTAGCAACTTCATTGGCTCTTATGTCACTTCATCTCTTGATTTTGATCTGGATGCACTGCTTGACCAAGTAGACGATTATCGACACTTCACCGAGCGCTG
>Ga0208162_1000723_pt1 | contig 18238 bp, 17 predicted proteins | sample CB_VirMetaG_4_FD_184539 | JGI IMG/M metagenome (GOLD analysis project Ga0208162, IMG submission 184539) | Freshwater to marine saline gradient viral communities from Chesapeake Bay - CB_1508_1M Viral MetaG (SPAdes) (version 4) | ecosystem: Environmental > Aquatic > Marine > Coastal | place: USA... | reverse complement strand
AATAACAATGGAGATTATAATATAGGAATAGGAGATAGTGCTTTATATAGTAACATAGGAGATTCCAATACAGCAATTGGAGATAGTGCTTTATTTAGAAACTCAGGATCTGATAATCTAGGAATTGGATTGGCTTTATATAGAAACGAAGGAGATTACAATACAGGAATTGGAGCGTTTACTTTAGAAAATAACTTTGGAGATTCTAATCTAGGAATAGGAGATAGTGCTTTAGAAAATAACTTTGGAAATTCTAATGTAGGAATTGGAGATAGTGCTTTACGTGAAAACGAAGGAGATTCTAATATAGGAATTGGAGCTAGTGCTTTATATAGAAACTTTGGAGATTCTAATGTAGGAATTGGAGAGGATGCTTTACGTGAAAACGATGGAGATTACAACATAGGAATAGGATATGATGCTGGAAATAGCCCAGTTACTGGTTCTTATAATACACTTATAGGAGCAGAATCCCATATTAGTGCAAGTAATTTTATATCCCAATCAACAGCTATTGGAGCTTATGCTTATACACAACTTTCTAATACTATAATTTTAGGTAATGTTGACGATACTTCTTTAAAAGTAGGTATAGGTACAACAACACCATCCTATAAATTAGATGTAAGTGGAAGTGGTAACTTTACAGATGATATAACAGTAACTGGTTCTATAACTATAGATTCTCCAACAGCTAATGGAATTGGATTACAAATTGTTTCTGGTTCGGCCATTATAGATACAGGTTCTTTACCCACTTCTGACCCAGGAATATCAGGGCAATTATTTGTAACTAGATCAGATGCTAGAGGTACTAATTTTGATGGTAGATTAATGATGTTAATCTCAGAAGGACCTGCATTTACTCCTACCCCTACTGTAACTAGTAGTCTAGTTAACTCAGTAATCACAACAGGTACTCCAGAAACCGGTTCAAATCTATCTGTAATAGCTGTAAGAGATGATACTACAAAAGGTACAACATCCTTCTATTTCTCGTTAGATAATGAATTATATTGGATAGCTCAGGTAGAAAACCCATAATTTAAATATTTATTACCATGGCTAATTATTATTTTACAACAAGTTCGAATTCAAATACCCCTGAAAAACATTTATTTGCAAAAGTAAATGTTAGTAATAAATGGTATTATTATTCAATACCTTTATCTTCGGTAAAAGCCTCTTTTGTTATTTTATCTAATAGTGAAACCACCCCCTCTACTACAGGTGATAGTTCAAGATTATATATTGAAGATTTACAAAACCAATCTTCCCAAATAGTACCTACTACCTCTGATACTATTGAGATACATGGTTCTGTAATTACTCCAAGTCCTGATAATGCTTTAGGTATTTATAATGCATTTACAGGATCAGGAATATTTTAAATAAAGTATTATGGCAAAATCAGTTCAGTTCCCCGTAAAACAACCTAGAGACTTTGATACCTTAATTAGGTATGAAGGTAGGGATATTAATTATGTAGATACAGCAGGATATTCTGCCCGAAGAATAAACACAGACGGAGATAAAGCTGGTTCAACTAGTATATACCAAAACAGAGTAGATACAGTTAATATCCCAGTAGGAAGATGCTATTGGGTTGAATCAATTTCATATGGAGCTACTTTAGATGGTCAATTTCAAGTATTAGCTACTCCCTATAGCGATGGTGAAAATGATGTGTGGGGATTACAAGACCATGAAGTTTACAGAGCAGGAGGAAAATCAGGTGTACTTGTAATAAGAAAATGGTTCAGAGAACTTACTAGATTCCAATTTGCTTTTCAATCATTTAAAGCAGGGGGTGATACTCAATTTTTTGCCACTCTTAATGGTGTTGAATTCACTGGTAACGCTGGATTAAACTTTGGAGCCAATAAATCTATGTTAGTATGTGGTGCTTCAACCTCTTGGTATTTAATTGGAGATTGGAGAAATAATGTAGACAATTATAAAAACGTTCCTTCAGGATCTACCGAAGAATCGATAGAGGCAGTTACCTATATGCTTCCTAACCTAGATGGAGGAAGTGGAGATGCACCATTTTCAGGAGATGGGTTATGGGGTAACCAACTCATCTATGACTTTATGGAAAATGGTAAAGATTGGAGATGGGTTAATAAATCATTTGGAGGTGCTAATTTTATTAGAAACTGGTATGGGGCTATTCAAATTGGTTATTTAAATGGAGTATCCACAGATCTATTAATGGTTGATGCGGGTGTAAATGATGCTAATGGTGGAGAATGGACCGAAGAAAGAAGAACTCAATTTAAAGATAGATTAGCCAAATTCACAGAATGGAGAAATAGATGGAATCCAAGTGCTCCTGTTGTTTATCTCTCCCCAGTTTTAAATGATGATGGGTTTGGGATTAATCTTAATACGGGATCTGTTTATCTCCAATCTGGTGTTCAACCTTCAGATAATGGATATTTTATAGATCCTAGAACAGCTATTGAAACTGATGCTCCATCAGGCTCAAATTTTGATACAAGAAATACTTGGGATTCAGGTTCTAATGGAGAATATGTATCAGGATCTACTACATACTACATGACTCGTATTGAGATTGCAAGACAGCTAGTAAAAGAAGTAGCTACATCATCCTCTTACGGAGGAGGAACAGCTAATAATGTATATTATATTGATGGATTACAAAGTGATTGGGAATATAATACAATTTATAGAGAAGAACAACAAGATGGTTCTGGTAGTGTAGGATATAACCAACAATCAGGTTTAAGATTTGCTAAATATTATAGATTAGAAGATGTAGAAACAGGACAATCTGGTTCAATTTCACAACAAGCAAAAGATGATGGATATTTACCTTCGGGACAAGCTATTGTAGGAGAAATTCAATATTTTGCGAGTGCTTCACAAGAGACAGAAATTGATGGAAAAGTAGATATGTCTCCATATGTTTATACTGGAAGCTTAAATAATGTAGTAGCTCCTATTGAAAGAGATACAGAAGACTTACTATTTAAATATGTAAATACAGGCACCAATGAACAAATCTCAGGAGCTAGACTCCACAGATCTCCTATGGGTATGTATAATTTATTTCAAAATATAAAAACTAAATTAATAGAATATGGACTCTATGATAACCTTTAAAAAATAAAAAACAAATGGCTATACAAGCAACATCAACATTCGAATATAATTCTGGAGTATACACAAATCCTTACTTTAGAATTGTTTTACATTTACCACAGGATGGACAAGAAACTCCTGTAGATTGTTTTATGTATTCTACACAAGAGGCATATGCTTCTGGAAGTGGACAAATTGCATGTTTCCCTTTCTATGTTAGTAATGTGTCTGCCTCAGCAGATAATAACGGAGATAATGTAATTAATAAATACCTCTTGTATGTTACAGAACAAATTACAGGTTCATTAGAAACAATGTCTTCAGGATCAACATTCAATATTGTAGAGATACCAACTTCCTAATATTTATAACCAAAACGTGTAATGGCAAACATTCCGATTTGGGCAGGGTCAAGTAGTTTCTTCCCAGGAACAACACCCTTTGGATTCTACGATAACGACTATCAATTCCAGCAAGACGCTGATAAAGTAGCAAAGTTTTGTGCTTTGCGATTAGGATATCCTATTGAAAATGTAGAACTACAGGATACAAACTTCTATACTGCCTTTGAACAGGCAATAACAGTTTATGGAAACGAATTATTCGCCTATAAACAAAGAGAAGATTATTTATCCTTAGAAGGATCTGAAAATTCCTACGAAAAAACTACAACCAATTTATCCAATACTTTAGTAACCCCTAACTTAGGCCCCATTATCCAGCTTTCAGAGCAATATGCTACTGAAGCTGGAGTAGGTGGGGATGTAACATACCACAGTGGTTCAATTGCTGTAACTGCTTCGGTTCAAGATTATGACTTAAATACTTGGGCAACCTCACAAGGGATTTCTGGTAGTGATGTAGAAATTAAAAAAGTATTTTACGAACCAAAACCAGCATCATTTGAATTCTATGGTGGTTTAGGTTACACTGGAACAGCTATCGCAATGTTTGGGGAATCAGCTGGTTTAACAGCTTATGGTGGCAATCAATTCTTAATGATGCCTTTAAGTTTTGATTTACAAGCCATCCAACAACTTGAAATGTATAGAAATGTATTATTCTCAAACTATTCATTCCAGTTAATCAACAACAAGTTAAGGATATTCCCAATCCCAGATTCAGGTGAAACAGGAAATATTTGGTTCCAATATATTTTAAAATCAGATAGATTTACTAATAGTTTGGAAAGTGGAGATAATCTAGTTACAAATGTTTCTCAAATGCCTTACAGAAACGTTGAATATAAAGCAGTAAACTCTGTAGGTAGAAGTTGGATATTCGAATATACATTAGCATTAGCTAAAGAAATGTTAGGATATGTAAGAGGTAAATACTCTTCAATCCCAATCCCAGGAGACTCAGTAACATTAAACCAAAGTGATTTAATATCGGCCGCTAACACTGAAAAAGATGCTTTAATTACTCGTTTAAGAGAATATTTTGATACAACTTCACGTCAATCTCTATTAGAGAGACGTAACGCTGAATCAGATGCTCGCCAAAGTGAGTTAGATAAAGTACCAATGACAATCTTTGTAGGATAATGGCATTATTTGGAGAAGCAAGAGATATAAGCCTGTTTAGGCATATTAACCGTGAGTTGATGGGAAATATCATTTCCCAACAATGTGTATACTATAAGTATGATATTGAAGATACTAAAGTAAACATTTACGGGGAATCTGCTACAGAAAAATATTACCATCCACCCGTACTTTTAAATTGCTTGATTGAAAGATCAGACCAACAATTCCCTGAAAGTGAATTAGGTGTAAATTTCCAATGGAATATTACATTTAAATTCTTTAGAGATGATTTGCTAGATGCTGGTAAAGATTTTAATCAAAACTTCCAATCAGCTCAAAAATATGGTGCTAATTTAGTTCCTGAAGTTGGAGATATCATCTCGTGGGAAAATGGATATTATGAGGTAGATACTACAAATGCTAACCAATATTTTGTAGGTAAAAACCCAGATTACCCCAACACAGATGATAATGGAAATAACCCATTAGAAACTGGTTTAGAGAATTTTGGCTCGAGTATTTCTATTATTTGTTCCACTCACTATATACCCGCAGATAAAGCAGGTATTACTAAAGAAAGATTCTAATGCCAGACTATAGAAAATCTGTACCAAAGTCTCAAAAGGAAATCAGTAAAGATGTAACTAATCCATCTTTTACTCAATCCTCTGACCCTAACCAATTTACAGACCCTAAAAACCCAGATCAAACTGGAATTGATTTTAATAGGTCTGAAAAATTATCCCGTAAAGAAGATACATATAAAGACTTTACAGTTGGGTTAGAAGATATTGATACTGCTATTGTGTATTATTTTAATAACGTGATTAAACCTTTTGTGTATCAAAATGGACAAAGACTTCCTGTACCTATAGTATATGGTTCCCCTGAAAGATGGAAATCAGTACAAAAAGATGGGTATTATAGAGATAAAAAGGGTGCCATTATGATGCCTATTATAATGTTTAAAAGAGATTCTGTAACTAAAAACAGAAGCTTAACAAACAAAATAGATGCTAACTATCCTAACATATATGCTGCTTTTCAAAAAAGCTATAACGATAAAAATTTCTACTCTAATTTTAGCGTCTTAAATAATAGAAAACCTACAAAACAATTTATAGCTAATGTTGTTCCTGATTATGTTGATGTTAAATATAGCGTAATTATCCAAACTTATTATATTGAACAATTAAATAAAATAGTTGAAGCAATTGGATATGCTTCGGATTCATACTGGGGTGATCCTGAACGTTTTAAATTTAAATCAAAAATTGATTCATTCAATACAGTAAACGAAATAACTCAGGGAGAACTCCGTTCAGTAAAAAGTACATTCGATATAAATTTATTCGGATACATTGTACCTGATACAATACAAAAAGATTTAAGCGACATTAAAAAATACAACAGCAAATCGATGGTTTCATTCTCTACAGAAACTACTACAAAAAATATATAATTTAATTAGGAATTTAAATTCCTAATATTTATGTTTGGTTTTAACTTAAAATTTAATATTTATTATGGAACAAGTGTTTTTAACAGACGAAGAATATCAACAGATTTCTAATCTACAAACAAATCAAAGTAATCTATTTGCTACTTTAGGACAAGTAGAATACCAGTTGCAATTTTTGAATGCCCAAAAAACTGAACTTTTATCTCAACTTAAAGAGTTAGATGGTAAAAATGAAGAAATTGGTAAAGAATTACAAGACAAATATGGAAATGGTACTATAAATATGGAGACTAAAGAGTTTGTAAAAACTAGTTAATTTTCAAATTCTCTTCTAATATTTATGGTAAATAATACTTTTAAACAATGGCAGAAACATTAGTATCACCTGGTGTATTAGCAAGAGAAAATGACCAGTCTTTTATTACAGAACAGCCCGTACAAGCCGGTGCTGCTATCGTAGGTCCTACAGTTAAGGGTCCAATTGAGATCCCTACAATAGTAACCTCATATTCGGATTTCCAAAATAGATTTGGTACTACTTTTGAAAGTGGAAGTAACGAATATTCGTTCTTCACCTCAATTGCAGCTCAAAACTATTTTAATAACGGAGGTAACACATTATTAGTAACTCGTGTAGTAAGCGGATCAGCTGCTACTGATTGGGATTATGCAGAAGCTTCTGTTTTAGGAAATGATGATTCAACTACAGCATTTAAATTAGAATCTCTTTACAAAGGAGCTGAATTTACTAATTCAGGCTCGGTTACTACAATGAGTAATGGAGCTTTAGTTAGTGGTTCTAAAGATAATTTTAGATGGGAAGTTACAACTGCTAACACTTCTTCAGGTACTTTTTCTTTAATCATTAGAAGAGGAGATGATAATACTAATACAAAATCAGTATTAGAAACATTTACTAACTTATCATTAGACCCAAAACAAAGCAATTATATTGCTCGTGTAATTGGTGATCAAACCCTAAATTATAACTCTACAGAAAATTACATTGAATATTCAGGATCTTATCCTAATGCTTCAAGATATGTAAGAGTAAAAGATGTAAGTAATACTCCTGATTATTTAGATAATACTGGTACTGCTAAAAACGAATTTACAGGATCTATCCCAGCAGTAGGATCAGGCTCATATGGTGGTTCATTTGATGGAAGTAAAGGTACAAATATTCCTACTTCATCTATGAATATGTACCATAATATTAATTCTACAAATTCACAAGGATTAAAAGGTAGTGACTATAATAATATGTTAACGTTATTATCAAACCAAGATGAATATCGTTATAACTTACTATTACTCCCAGGATTAACTGATGCCGATCACTCTTCACAAATTACTACAGCAATTTCAAATGCCGAAAATAGAGGAGATAATATGGTAGTAGTTGACCCTGTAAACTATGCAAGTACATTAGCGCAAGCTACTAGTGAAGCAGGAGGTAGAGATACTTCATACGCTGCAATGTATTGGCCTTGGTTACAAACCTTAGATCCTGATACAGGAGATCAAGTTTGGGTACCTGCTTCAACATTGATGGGTGGAGTATTTGCTTTTAACGATAATGCTGGAGAGCCTTGGTTCGCACCTGCTGGTATTAACAGAGGTGGAATGGGTACTGTTGTTAGAGCTGAAAGAAAATTATCTCAAGCAAATAGAGATTTATTGTACGAAGGTAATGTAAATCCAATTGCAACCTTCCCTGGAACAGGAGTTGTAGTATACGGACAGAAAACATTACAGAAACAAGCTAGTGCATTAGATAGAGTAAATGTAAGAAGATTGTTAATTGAACTTAAATCTTACATTAGCCAAGTTTCTCAAACACTAGTATTTGAACAAAACACAGCTGCTACAAGAAATAACTTCTTATCGCAAGTAAATCCATACTTAGAAAGTGTACAACAACGTCAAGGTTTGTATGCATTTAGAGTAATAATGGATGATACCAATAATACTGCAGATGTGATTGATAGAAATCAATTAGTAGGTCAGATCTTTATCCAACCAACTAGAACCGCTGAATTCATTTACTTAGACTTTAACGTATTACCAACAGGAGCTACGTTCCCGTCATAAAAGTTAAAAGAGCAAATATTTATAATTAGAATAAAATAAATAGAAAATGGCAGTATTAGATCCAAACGAAATATTTTTCACATCCTTTGAACCCAAACAACAGAATAGGTTCCTCATGTATATGGATGGTGTCCCTACTTTCATGATTAAAGGAGTTGGAGGTGTGAGTGTATCTCAAAACGCAATTGAACTTAACCACATCAACGTTCAGCGTTTTGTAAAAGGCAAAACTACTTGGGGAACAATTGAATTTACTTTATTTGATCCTATCACTCCATCAGGTGCCCAAGCTGTAATGGAATGGGTTCGTTTACACCACGAATCAGTAACTGGTAGAGATGGTTACTCTGATTTCTATAAGAAAGATTTAACTTTCAACGTAATTGGACCTGTAGGTGATGTTGTTTCGGAATGGATTATTAAAGGTGCTTTAATTACCGAATCTAATTTCGGTTCATATAGTTGGGACAATGACGGTGCTATTGAAATCTCAATGACAGTTCAACCAGACTATTGTATCTTGAACTTCTAAAAGAAATCCACATATTTTTTCTAAAGAGAGCTTGGCTTCGGTTAAGCTCTTTTTTATATTGTGAATATTACAAGAGAAGTTCTTTGACATTTAAAAATTAAAAATTATGGAAATAACATCATTTATTCTAGGTGTAGGTACAGTTATTTTAGTATTAATGGCTGTGTTTACGTTTATGAATTATATAACACTCAAAACTTTAAAAAAAGCTTTTGAAATCGATCAAATAAATAATCAACAAGTTACTCAAGACTTGTATAGCGTTAATGAAAGAACCCGAGACACCCTCGAGGATAGAATTAATCAGGCTGAAGATGGCTTATATCGACACATTGACTCTCGTGTAGATAAACTCGCCAACCAAATTGAAAAATAAGTAAATAACCCGTCAAAGAACTTTCTTTTGTAATATTTATACACGCAATAAAGTTATTATAAAATAAAAGATATGGAATTTAAATTACCAACTGAAACTGTTGATCTACCTTCTAAAGGTTTACTTTATTCTGAAGATAACCCACTTTCTTCTGGTCAAGTAGAAATTAAATATATGACTGCTAAGGAAGAAGATATTCTTACCAATCAAAATTATATTGCTAACGGTACTGTATTAGATAAATTACTTAAATCCCTAATTGTCACAGATATTAATTATAGTGATCTTTTAATTGGGGATAAGAACGCAATTATGATTGCTGCTCGTATTTTAGGATATGGTGCTGAATATAAATTTACTTACAACGGTAAAGAAGAAGTAGTTAATCTTTCTGAAATTGAAAATAAACCAATTGATGAATCTCTTTATACTAAAGGATTAAATGAATTTAATTTCACCTTACCAACTTCAGGAAATGAAATTACTTTTAAACTTTTATCTCAAGGTGATGAAATTAAAATTAATCAAGAAATTGAAGGCCTTAAAAAAATTAACAAAGAAACCTCTTCAGATTTAACTACTAGATTAAAATATATGATCACTTCAGTTAATGGAGAAAAGGATAGAAAGGTAATTCGTGATTTTGTTGATAACGCTTTCCTTGCCAGAGATGCTCGATCATTTAGAGAATATGTTTCCCAAATCCAACCTGATGTAGATTTAACTTTTTTTCCCCTCGGTTCAGAAAGAGCAGTCTCTATTCCAATTGGGATTAACTTTTTTTGGCCTGACTTCGAAATCAGCTAACGAATATAGAGTTAAGTTTCTTACTCAAATTCACGAAATTTGTTTTTATGGACAAGGAGGCTATTCATGGAATGAAGTCTATGAAATGCCTCTTTGGCTCCGTAAGTTTGTTTATATTAAAATTAAAGAACATTATGATAAACAAGCTGAACAAGTTAAAAAATCAAAAGAAAAACCAAATACCCAAAATCTAATCAATTCAGATGGAACTATAAAAGTCCCTACAAAAAGCAGTTATAAGTAATATTTATTACATATAGATTAGATTATGGCTACACCCCAAGAAATACAAGATTTAGTACAAGAGTTAGAAGCTCTAAACAGTCAGCTTACAGGTGCCGCAGGTAATCTACAAGATGACTTTGATAGGTATATTAGAAATACTGAAGGTGCTGCTAAAAATGTAGCCAAATCTTACAAATCACAATTCACTTCAGCTTCCCGTGATTTAAATGCTGCTATTAAAGAAATTGATACTTTAGTAGCTAAAGCTAAAACCGGAGAAAATGTATCATCTAAATTAGCAAAAGCACGAGAAAAAGTAGAAGCCAAAGCCGCTAACTTCGCCAGAGTTGCTAATAATGCCCGTAAAGAAGGTATAGATCTTAGTGAAGAGCAAATAGAGGCTATAAAAGAGGTAGCAGGGGGAATTGAAGATGGTCTAGATAACTTAGATGATTTCAATACAGGTCTACAAAAAGGTAAATCCTTACTTACTATTTTAAAAGATAGTGCTGGGAGGTTTGCTAATGAAATAGATAAATCCGGAACCCTATCTAAACTCTTAAAAGGTAATCTTAAAGATACAGTTACTTTATCTAGATTAGCTGATGCTTCTTTCTTTGCCATAGTAAAAGGAACCCTATCAGCCAGTGATAATATAAATGACCTTCAAAAAGGTTTAGGAATTAGTTATTCGACTTCAAGACAATTACAAATGTCTTTAGGAGAAGCAGCAATTAATTCTGAAAAGTTATTTTTAACTTCAAAAGATTTAAATAAAGCCTTCCTGGAACTCACCCAATCCACAGGTTTAATTGCTGACTTTGGGGGTGAAACCTTAGTTACTTATTCTACTTTAACAAAACAATTAGGGTTGTCTAATGAAGAAGCGGGTAAATTATCTCTATTATCTAGAATTCAAGATGAAAACACCGAAGATATCTTAGATAATACAGTTCGTACCGTTGGTAGTTTAGTTAAACAAAACGGTGTAGCAATTAACGTTAAGGGTGTATTAAAAGATGTAGCTAATGTTAGTGATGCTATTGCTGTTTCCTTAGGCAAAAACCCAGAATTAATAGCTGAGGCTGCTACTGAAGCTCGTTTATTTGGTTCTAATTTAGAACAAGTAGATAAAATAGCAAGTAGTTTATTAGATTTTGAATCTTCAATCGCTAATGAATTAGAAGCTGAATTATTAACTGGAAAACAACTCAATTTAGAAAAAGCTAGATTATTAGCTATAAATAATGATTTAGCAGGATTATCTCAAGAATTAGCTAATAATGAGGGTATTATAGAAGCCTTCTCTACAGGTAACCGAATCCAACAGGAAGCTGCTGCTTCTGCTCTAGGTATGTCTCGTGATGAATTAGCTAAAATTGCTCTACAGCAAGATTATATTAATATGTCTGCTGAAGAATTTAAAGATTCTTATGGTGATGTAACCTATCAATCCCTACAAGCCCAATCAGCTAACGAAAAATTCGCTGCTACTATTGAAAAAGTACAAGGAATTGTAACTGATATAGGAACTATTTTAGCACCTATTGTAGATGGTTTTGCTTCTATTGTAGGATACTTAGCTAAATCTAAATTTTTTGCCAATGCTTTAATGGGGGTGTTATCAACATTAGCTATTAAATCTTTAGTCAATGCCGTAGCCACCATATTCTCAGCATCATTCACATTTGGGGGTCCTTTGGGTATAGCATTAGCCTCAGCAGGGGTAGCTGGATTATTCGCCGCAACTTCAGCTGCTAGACAACAGGTTGAAGATGGTATAGCCCCTCCAGGAAACGGTCCCTTTACTATTACAGATTCATTTGGTGCTACAGCCATAACAGCTAAAGGTGATGGTGTAGCAGTTTCACCTAATATAAATAGAGGATCAAGTGATAATGGTGAACAAAAACGTACTAATATGCTATTAGAAAAACTTTTAACTAAAGATACTAACATTAGTATGGATGGAAGAAGATTAAATGATTCAATGCAATCATCTACAGTTGCATATAATATAGGAGTTTAATATTTTTAATATTTATAACAAAACAAAATTATGGGACTTTTAAACAAATTATTTAACAACGGTTCAACATTATCTGAATTTGATGGTGCAACACCCCCACAAATGGATGGGTCAAAGGAACAATCAAAATTACATAATGAATATTCACTTAATGGTAATCCTAATGTTGTAGATAAACCATCACCTTCAGGTTTAGACCTAAATGGAAAAACCCCTAAAAAATACGCTAATCCAGAAAGTGGTTTTCAAACTGCAAATCAAACTAGAACAGTCTAAAATTAAATGCCATTAGTTGATTTAAAAACTGACCTAACTTCTCTCAAGTTCGGGAAAGGTAGAACTGGAGATAGACCTGGAGGAGGTTTCAGCAAAGAACCATTTATCAAAGATGGTTATGGTGCTGGTGCCTTTTCTAAAAGTGAACCTTTAGACAAGATAATTGCTGAACGTTCTACTGAAGATCTATCTAGTACCGGTAACGATATGTTTATTCGTGGGGGTGCTAAAGTTATACCTTCAACTGCAAGAGATTTAAAAAGATTAGGAACGTATTTTACAACAACTGAAGGATTATTATTTATAGCTCAACAAAATTTATTATCTCTCTCTGGGGTTAGAATATATGGTGGTTATCCTTATCTAGTAAATATAGCTAATAAACCTCGCCTTACTAATGATGGTGTATACACCCCCTTATCTACATTAGCAGCAGCTACAGGAGTAGCTATAGGAGGCCACCCAAATAAACAAGGTATAGATCCTACAGGTTTAAATGATTTTGCATCTCGTCCTCAATACCTTAATCTAGTTAAAGGTGGAATTACCAATACAGGAGAACCTGAAGGGATAGGTGCAACTACTAAAAATAGATTATTTAATCTATATACTAATAAAGTAGCAAATACTACAATATCACAAGCTTCTGGAAATCAAAATGAAAGTCCTTTAAGTAGATTAGCATCATTTGGTCAATCTATTCGTCAAGGAGTTAATAGATTTATTTCGGGTCCTGAAGATGGCTTTTTATATTCATACTCAGGTGGACCACAAATTGGTACGGATGGTTTAGGAAAAACATTTATTAAAATAGGAGGAGATTCCCCTACTAGACAATATGGGGGGGCAATACTTAAAGGTAACAACATAGAAACCTCCCCTCTTAGTACTTCAGCTTTAAAATTCTCTACTTTATCTCAAACTCAAATAGCAACTAGAGTTGCTATTAAAGATGGAAGTACTGGAGCTAATAATATTAGTGATTTTAGAAAATATTTAACAGTAAAACCAAAATCTTTTATTTCTAATTCTCCTAGCTATTCAACTAAAAATATTGAACAAAGAGTTAATTTAGGAGATCCAGGTGCCCGTAATCAAGATCGAAGCGATTATGCTAGAGGAAACCCAGATAACTATAAAGGTTTAGACCAAATTAACTCTCTTTACTTATATAAAAGTGAAAATGTTACTACTGATAAACGTAAAAATGATTTAGTTAAATTTAGAATCGCAGTAATTGATAACGATAATCCATCTCTAAAAACCTTTATTCATTTTAGAGCATTTATAAATAGTTTTAGTGATACTATGAATGCTACTTGGAATAGCTTTAAGTATACAGGTAGGGGAGAAGATTTTTATACTTATCAAGGATTTAACAATAGTATAAGTATGGGATTTACTGTAGCAGTTCAATCTGTTCAAGAATTATCTGTAGTTTACCAAAAATTAAATTATTTAAAATCTAGCTTAGCCCCTAATTACTCAGATGAAGGTTATATGAGAGGTAATATTCACCAATTAACATTTGGAGGATATTTTTATGAAGTACCTGGTATTATAGAGTCTTTAAGTTATGAAGTACCTGATGGAACACCTTATGAAATTGCTATTCCTTCCGATGATACAGAATTGAATAATACTGAAGGAGGTATTACATTTAGAAATCCTGGTGTACGGGAATTACCTTTAGTAATTAATGTTCAAATGGGCTTTAAACCAATCTATAATTTCTTACCAGAAACTGTAGATAGTGAAACTATAAACCCAAATAGTTTTGAACCTACTGATAGTAGATTTATATCTTTAGCCCGTGACGGAGGTAATAGTTTATATGAAGAATTTGGAAACACCCCCAGAAATGTATTTTATCCAAATGATCAACTTGAACAACTTGCTAACCTTAAACCAAAACCCACACCTTCAATAAGTCGACCCATATCTAGACCACAATTAAGAAGTTCAACAACCCCGCAAATTAATCTTAGAACCCCTTCTCAAATTAGTCTAGAACAACAAGAAAATAAGTTTTAATAATGAGCCGATATACTAACATACCAAAAACTAGAACCGACGAAGGTACACGTTTGTATAGAACGGTTAAATACCCGGATATCCCCCGCAGTAATAACGACATATATGTTGTCACTACTGAAGGAGATAGGTATGATGTTTTAGCTTTCCAATACTACAAAGATAAATCTTTGTGGTGGGTTGTTTCCTCGGCAAATGCTGAATATGCTCAAGGTTCTTTATATCCTCCTGTTGGGGTACAATTACGTATTCCTGGAAATTTAGATCGAATTTTAAGTGCTTTCAATGCTTTAAATAGATAATTTAGTTATGAGTAATATAGTAGGAGAAGATCATTTAGATTATGTAAAAAATCAAATAACTGCTAGACAAGAAATTTTAGGAAAAACCACTAGAGGACCTGAAGATATTGTTTGGCAAAATAATCGTAACGCTTGGATTAGACTCATTTCATCAGTTAATATAGCAGATGAAGATGTACTTATATATGATGGAGAAAAAGATGATGTAGTTCCAAATAATGGAGCTGAATTTAGAAACGAATATTTAGGTTTAGAAGGATATGGGGGGAATCAATTATCTAAAGAGTTAATACTTCAAGGGGGGACTTTAAATGATAATCAACTTAGATTTGGGGTTGCAAGTAATAATTCTAATCTCCCTAATAATAACTTTAATTACGGATTTGGAGGAAATGAATTTGGTTTAAAACCCATACCAGGTATTATAAGTTTTTCTTCAAAAACCTATAATAAAGGCTCCCTAAGAAAAGCCCAACTCCAAATTACAGCCCATAATAGAACCCAATTCCAATATTTAGACTCAGTATATTTAAGATTAGGATATACTATGTTGCTAGAATGGGGTAATACAAAATTTCCTATCAAAGAAAATGATGGTAGTATTAGATATACTACCCAAGCAGATATATCTTCTTTATCACTAAAAGATGAATTTTTAGATTCTTATGATTTAGGTTCTTCTCATTTCTATACAAAGATTGAAGAATTAAGAGAACAATCTCAAGGTAATTATGATGGATTTTTAGGAAGAGTAGAAAATTTTTCATGGGAATTTACTAAAGAAGGCACATATCAAATTACTTTAGATTTAATTTCTATTGGTAGTGTAGTTGAAAGTTTAAAAATTAATACTAATATAGACTCTATAAAATACCCTAACCCCTCAGACCAATCAAAAGATGAACCCAATGATACGGATGTTGAGAGACCCACAGCATTAGAAGTTTTTATAGATTTAGCTACTACAATAGAAAGAAACTCCTCAGAGAACCCAACTAAAATTTCTTTCACCGAAGAAGAAGCTGATACTCTTGATATACCTGAAAATTTTGGCCAAGAACAAAGTAGAGTACTAAGTGATCAAAACCAAACTGAAGGTTTTAGAGATGTTCCTTTTGCCGTAAACGTAGCCTATGGAAATAAGGTTAGTGAAAAATTTCAATATTTAAGGTTAAAAACTTTGTTAGATTTTATGAATACTAAACTTCTATTGTATGATAGAAATAGTAAACCTTCATTCATAACAATAGACACTTCTTTAGATACATTTTGTTATAGTAATAAATTTAGCTTCTCAGGAGATCCTTCTAAAATGATTAATAGATTAGAGGTATCAGTAGATGATAAAGATATTAAAGTATTTCCTCAAATTGCGGAATTTCATGATACTTCTATAACTTATGGAGAAGGTCGAGATCTTGATGCTACTTTCCACCCAGTAGGTAGAGTAATGAATCTTTATTTTGAAAAAAAATTTTTAAAAGATATAGTAAAAAATAAAACTGATAAAGATGGTAATTTAACTTTATATAGTTTCTTAAAAGAGATAACAGACTCTGTTAATTCTTTATTAGGTAATGTTAATAAATTAAATGTAAGACGTGTAGACAAAGAATTTAAAGAAAAAGACTCTAAAATTATAATTAAAGAAGTTTTAGAAATTTATGATGAAGTTCCTTTTAAAAAAATAGATACAAATCCTATTTTTAATCTTTATGGTTTTAACCCTAACGAATCTAAAACTATAGAAACCACAGATAAAGATGGAAATCCTGCACAAAACACTATAACATACAACGGAGGTAGTTTTATAACAGATTTTAATTTACAAACTAAAATTACTAAAGAATTATCTACCCAAATCGCAATAGGTGCTCAAGCTACAGGCAGGGCTATTGGGGAGGATGCTACCGTCTTTAGTAAATGGAATATAGGTTTAGTAGATAGGGTTATACCAAGTAAATTAGATGTAGATAAATTTAAACAAAGTATTGCTACTACTAGAACTGATTTTAGAAAACTTCAAGTCGTTTATAAAAAATTCTTATTTGAATTAAGCAATTCTGAAAAAGTAACTCTTGGAGGAAAAGGATCAACTACCCCTACTTTCATCCTCCTCCCAGATATAAATCTGAGCACTACAGGTGAAGAAAAACCTACTTTTATTAAATTTGAAACTATTCAAAAACAATTTTTTAAAAAAGTATTAGCTTATGATGCCGAACGAAAAAACATAACTACTCCTTTTATAGGATTTATCCCTATTAATTTATCTTTAACTATGGATGGGTTATCAGGTATTCGTATTTTTGATAAACTTACAGTAAATAGTAAATTTCTTCCTAAAAACTATACGGATACTCTAAATTTTATTATTACTTCTTTAGATCATAAATTTGAACAAAATAAATGGGTTACTCAAATAGAAACTTTATCAATTCCTAAATTATTTGATAAAACTCCTGAAGTAATCACTTCAAATATTTTAACATCAAATATAGGGGATTTAAGGCAAGAAGAAAAACGTCAAATAGAAGGTAGTAAAGATTTAGAGTCATATTTTGTCTTAAACAATAGAAGGTTAACTACATTAAATAACCCTGAACTTCTAAACCAGGGAGGATCACTTGGCTTTGGTTATTTTGCTTTAGATTATGAAAGTGAATCTTTAAAATTTACAACCTACACCCCAGAAAAAGTAACAGATCTAGAGATAGAGGTTCTCCAATACTATAACCCTTTAGTTAGAAATAATTTTAAACAATTTTTAAATGGTTTACTTGAAATTCAACCCACAGGATATGAATTTAGAATTAATTCTGTAGTAAGAAGTTTTGCAGATGCTATAAGAATTTATAAAGGAAAAGGAAATAATTCTACTAGTCTTGGCTCAATGCATCTTTGGGGTACTGCTATAGATATTTCTATTTATGAAGCTGGGGCTATTAATCAAGAAGGTAGTAAAGGGGCAAAATATCTTTTATATGGAAATGGAAAGCCATTTACCCAAAAATGGAGAGATTTAGGTATAGAAGATTTAGCTTACGATCAAGGTCTAAGATGGGGAGGTACTTTTAAAGATTCTAAAAGTAAAAATATTTGGGATAATGTTCATATTGACGCCCGAAAAATTATTTTAGATGAAGGTTGGACTAGAAGTAAAGCTAGAGAAGCTGTAATAAAAACCTTCCCTGCTCTAGAACCATATATTACCCCTTCTTTCAGATTTAGGAATTTTAAAGACATTGATGAAGAATTAAGAGTAGCTTTAGATTCTTTTACTTTAGAGGGGAATAACTGGGAAATAGATAAAAATGGGGGAGTAAAAATAAATGTTGAAGAAATCAATTTTGATGGGACTGGAATCCCAAAAACAGGTGATTATTATAAAAAACTCCTCCAAGAAGGAACCCCTTCAGAATAAAAAATAATGTATTACCCTAAATCACATATAACCACCAACT
>Ga0208162_1000720_pt1 | contig 18279 bp, 18 predicted proteins | sample CB_VirMetaG_4_FD_184539 | JGI IMG/M metagenome (GOLD analysis project Ga0208162, IMG submission 184539) | Freshwater to marine saline gradient viral communities from Chesapeake Bay - CB_1508_1M Viral MetaG (SPAdes) (version 4) | ecosystem: Environmental > Aquatic > Marine > Coastal | place: USA... | reverse complement strand
CTAAATCAAGTTCAGCTTGATTTGTATAAGCAATATTACTAAAAGCACTATCTGCTCTTAGATTTTTATAAGCTCTATCATAATTACTTGATGTATCTGGAGTGCCACTAACAGTAAATCTAAATCTAACACCTTTGGCATCAGTATCAGTAGCAACATTTATAACTTGTACCATATACACATCATAAGAAGTATCCCATTTATCATCTCCTAAAGTAACACTTGCTACTGCTGATGTAACTATTTCTTCATCTAATTTTATTAAGCTACCTGCCATTATTTAACTCCATATACAACTACTTCTAATTGTTCATAATCACTATTTGATAAAAACATTTGAAAACCTGTTATTGATTGTGCAACTGTATGAACACCTATTCCATGGGGTGCAAATATCCCTTGTGCCTCTAAAAACCCTGCTGAATTATCTTTAAAAAAAGTATAACTACTACTATCAAAGGGATTATACATTGTTATTTCAATTCCAGTACCTGCAAAATTGCTAGCAGATTGTTGTGAAATATATTGAAAATAAGTTTGATTGGTGCTTCTTTGTTCACTTATAGAATTATAACTTCTTAGTACTTGTGTAGCCCAATCATAATTAGAGGTGCTATCAATACTGTCATCACTTTTAATTAATCTCATTCTTAGAGTAGCTAATCCAGATAAATCAATCTTTGACATTAATATTTTATACACATCATAATCTGCACTAAAACAATTTGTAACTTGTAAATTATTTGCAGTAGAAGTTAATGTTTCTTTTTTTATAAATTCTAAACTTCCTGCCATAATCTAACTTTCTGCAATTCCATATAGGGATACATCAGCAGTTTCAATAATATTTGCTACACTAGTTTGTATTCTCAAAGCATTTATTGTTTCAGCAGCAGTATAAACTGCACTACCTAAACCAAAAGCAAAAGTTGCATTAATTCCATAACCTGTGTGATATGTGAAAAAACTATATTTTGTACTATCCCCTAAGTTATACATATAGCAGTATAAATTTCCAGTTTCCCCTGTTCCTGTACTAACTGTGTTTGTTAATCTTATGCTTGGAGCTGATGTTGATTTTTCTTCAGCAAAACTTGCATTAGTTTGTGTTCTTTGAATAGCATATTGGTAATTACTTGTTTCAAAAGTTGTTCCATTATCATTAGATACAGTTAATAAAGTTGTGCCATTAGCACTTTTTCCTAAGTTGTTTATAGTCATAAAATGAACATTGTAAATATCTTGTTGTATATCATCAAAAATAATATATTCTACTGTGCTACTAACAGTTTGAGTTTCAATTAATTCTAATTTACCTGGGTCAACTACTCCACCTAGTAAGCCAAACTTAGCTTGTCCAATAGGCATATTAACTCCAGGCTTGTTGAGGTACTAAATAATAATTCGTTCCATCAAAGAGGACTGTGACTATATCAATAACGCCAGAACCTGTGGACATTGTCCAACCACCACCACCTGCTGTCTTAGCAGCAACTGTGTTGATAGTAGAAACAACTGTTCTATCTGTACTGTCTTGTGTAAATCTTACTGTAATAACTGTAGCTCTACCTGCTGGTAGGTTACTGATTGTCCAAGTAGTTACATCTTCTGATAAAGCTACTGTAAAGAAACCACCAACACTAGCATCTAAGGTTAATGTACCAGAGCTAGAAGTAACAGCAGTAACATCTTCTGATACTGTGTTGCCTAGTTGTATAGTGCCACTTGCAGTTTTCTCTTGTATGTTATCTACTTTAAGTATTGAACTCATAATCTATCCTTTAGGGTATGCATCTTTAACTGCTTGTCGTTGTGCTTGTAAATCTGTAAGAGTATCGCCACCATCTAATAATGCGTGTATGCAATCTTGTAATGATGGATATTCTGCTTGTCTATTTCTAATCCAACCATTAGCTTCTTCATCTAATTGTCTAGCTAATTCATTTTCTGCCCAAGAATTAAGAGTTGCTTCTACTTCTTCAACAGTTAAATCTACTTGTTCTCCATCAACTACTCTATGAGTTGGTGCTTCAAAACTTGCTTTAATTTCTTCTAATGATTGTGCCATTTACTTTTTCACCCCATAAATATATATGCTTCCACTTGTGATGTTACCAGAACTCATATAAATTCTTGCACCTGTAGCTGCTGTTGTACTATCTAAATATTGTCCTCTATGCCTACTTCTAATATTTCCAGCACTTGTATTATGAACGAAATTAGCTGAAATATAAGTACCATTATTTGTTCCATCACTAGGAAAAAATTCAACAGTTCCATTATGTGCTCTACCTGCTGAATTTTGTAGCTGGTCACCTATCTGTGCAAAGTTTGCAGTGCTGAAATTACTATCAAATCCACTAGATGCAGAGTTTCCTGTTGATTGCCAAGCCATACCATAATATGTTCCATTCAAATCACTACCACTTCCACCACCTTGTCTAAAGGTCATATACAGTTGAGCACCATTAGTTGCAGATATAATATTTTCTGCAATTATGTGATAATAAGAATAAGTAGAAGTATCAACAAAGTTATCAAATAATAATTCAGAACTGTTACTTGCAGTAGCACTAGCTAATTTAACTAAACCACCTAAATTTGAAGCATTAGTTGTAGCAAGTGTTGCTGTTTCATTAGGAATAGTAATTGTCTTGTCTGAACCTAGTGAACCACCATTAGTAAGTACTGTATAGTTACCTGCTCCATCATCTATTTTTATTTGTCCTGGCATTTATGCTCCTGGCTTAGGGTTGTTGTCTTTTACTTCTTTTAATGCTGTAAAAAATGCACCTGTGTTATCTAGTGTACCATTATTTATATCGTGCCATAGCTTATCAAATTGTTCTGCAAGAGCAGGGTAACCACTTCTTCTATTTTGTTCCCATTGTAATTCTGCAATCTTTTGATTGACTTCTTCTTCACTAGGCATAACAGCAGTATCATCATTTAGTTTTAAATTACTATAAACTTCTCCAGCAGAATTGTCTATCCATCCATACCATTGATGTATGCCTTTATTAAAGTGCCTCAAAGCTATTTTTAATGTAACCTGTTCCATTTATAAATCCCTTAATTTAGTAAATTGAAAATTAGTATTAGCTAAACCTCCACAATCTAATGTAGTGCTACCACCATAACTTGATAATTCAAAATTCACTTTATCATTTGCTGTATCAGTAACTTTAAAAACCCTATCAGCAGTTTGGAACAATTCAGTACTTGAAACACCTTGTGTAGTAATTTGGATTAATGTTGATGAAGTAGAAAAATTATCATCTGAAAAATTGCATATAGTAAAAGTTGTATCTGCTGCACCAAATTCAATCTGAGCTTCCATTCTAATTAGCCAATAACCTGTGCTAGGAAAAGTAAAAACTCCAGAACTTTCTGACATATCTCCACCACTAAAAGTATCACTTCCTGATGTACTTTTTACCCAATTTGATGATATTACACCATTAGTTCCTGTAATATCTGCTGAAATATACCACCTATTGTGAGCTTCAAACATACCATCTACTAAACCATCTTTTATTAATACACCATCAATAGTTACACCATTTGCAGATGTATATTCATTGATTGTGTTTACTTGTATTTCACTCATAGTATTACCATTGTACCAGCATTTGTCACAGTACCTGTTATTGTAATAGGTCCTGCTAATACTGCACCCTCTGTTAAACCTATAGTGTAATTTGATGTTTGTTCTTGACTATGAACATAAGCACCACCTGCTGATGTTAAAGCTAGTGTTGTACTCATAGTAGCTCTTTCTACACCTGCTGTATCAAATCTTATTATGTCCTCATCAACGCCACCTTCATCTACTTGTATCTTTGTATCATTATCTGCATCTGTAATTTCATCTGATGCTGGTAATGCAACAGTGGCATCTATTGCTCCATCTCCTGCATCATCATAAGTAAAGCTAATTCCTGTGTGAGAACCATTAGTAACAATCATCTCTCCAACAATATCTTGTACTTCTTCTGTACTTGTTGAAGCTGTGTTGTTGATTGTTAATGTACCAGCAGCATCATCATAAGTTAAAGATATACCAGAACCTGCAGTAAGTAATCCATCTACATAATCTTCTACTTGCTCTTGTGTAAGTTGTGTGTTTGTATCTGTAGAGGATACTGTTAAAGTTCCTGCAGCATCATCATAGTTTACTGTAACATTTGTACCTGCAACTATTAATGAGCCTACTATATCTTCTACTTGTTCTTGTGTTAAAACTGTGTCTGTATCTGTACCATCAATAGTCAATGTTCCAGCAGCATCATCATAGGTAAGTGTGATGTTAGTACCAGCAGTCAATAGACTATCTACCTGGTCATCCACTCTCTCTGTTGTAAAGTATAAGTTAGTGCTACCTTCTGTTAAGTCATCTGTATCTTTACCACTAAACGCAGTATCAAATCTAGCTGTTGTGTAATAGAGGTTAGTTCCCTCTGATAAATCTGTTGTAGATTTACCTGTAAATGCTGTATCAAATCTTGCAGTAGTGTAATAAAGATTAGTTCCCTCTGATAAATCTGTTGTAGATTTACCTGTAAATGCTGTATCAAATCTTGCAGTAGTGTAATAAAGATTAGTTCCCTCTGCTAAATCAGAAGTTGTGTTATTAGATAAGTCATCTTCAACACCTGTAATTGTAAGTGTTCCAGCAGCATCATCATAAGTTAATGTAATGTTTGAACCTGCTGTTAGCAAAGATGCTACTTGGTCATCAACTCTCTCTGTTGTGAAATAGAGATTAGAACCTTCTGCTAAATCATCTGTACTGTTGTTACTTAAATCATCTTCTGTTGCAGCTACTGTTAAAGTTCCTGCTGTGTCATCATAGGTAAGAGTTACATTAGAACCTGCTGTGAGTAATGTATTTACTTGGTCATCTACTCTTTCAGCAGTGAAGTATAAGTTTGTGCTTCCTTCTGTAACATCATCAGTAGTACCAGTAAGTTCTGATAAGTCATCTTTACTAGCTACTTGACTATCCACATACGCTTTAATAGATTGTTGTGTAGCTAAGTGTGTATCGCTATCAGATACTAAATCATCTTCATCTTTTACCACACCAGTAGTAGTGTTTAAACTGCTACCATCTGTATTTATAATCTTGTCTACTCTGTCATGTATATCATCAAAGTGTTGAGCTTGTGCAGCTTGTCTAATCTTTGCACCAGCACTGTGTGTTCTAAGTCCTCCACCACCTGTATCAATATTTCTTTGTACAGTTAATGTTGTTCCAGATATATTAGTTACCTTTACATATTCTCTCTGGCTATCACTGTCTGGGTCTAAAACTAAATACATTATTACAGCTCCAGAGATAGCTGTATTTGTGCTATCTGTAGGTGCTGCGTCTACTGAAATTGTTATGCCACTTGCGTCTGCAGTCAATGCAGTTGTAATAGTACTTTCATATCCATTACTTAATTTACTTTCTTGTGCTGTCATATTATCCTAATCTTACTACTCCTAATGTTCCAATTCCTGCTGTATTTGTAAATTGTGATACAACATCTTCTGCTCTTACACCTCTTATTCTAACAGTACAATATTGGGTTACAGAACCTATATTAGCATCATTTATCACAGGATAAGCAACACTTTCAACAACTCCTCTAATAGTTTCTTGAGGGTCAAACAACTGTAAGGTAACGCTGTCACCTTCTTTTTGTTTTAGTTCTTGATACACTGCTTCTCCAAGGTTTCTAACCCTTAATCTTTTTCTGTTAGGTCGTTCTAATTGGTCAGATATATTTACAGGTATATCTACTACCACTAGCTGTGGTCTAGGCAATGCCCTAGCAGATACACTTCTAAATACTGGTGTTCCTGTCTTATCATCAGTAGCTTGTAAAACTATTTTCATATTAAGATATCTAGCGTTTCTGTTAATCTGTACTTCTTCTCCACCAAATCCCTGGGTACTGTCATTAGCTAACTCCCATCTGGTATCATTCTCATCATTAATAGTTTCTGGTCTAGTAGAAATAAAACATTGTATTCTCCTGGTATCAACTATCTCGTTATGTTCAATAGTTGTTCCTACCCACTGTTTAACTTCTGATGTAAAGAAATCTATATTAGGTGTAACTATGTAACCAGTATCTTCATACAAGTTTGTTTCTTTAGTTATACCACCATTAGCACCATCAACAGTAGCGATAATCTTACCACCAGTTTGTCTAATGCCACTAACAATACCTTGTCCTGTTAATTTTTTATCTCTAGCTAGTGATGCAGTTGGTAAGTAATACCTCCACAAATAAACTTCACTAGAACTTTCTTGTACACCACAGAAAATACTATCTCTTGTAGCAAACATAGCGTGTGGTGCTGTTAGTACACCATCATCCCATTCTTTTATCAGTTGTCTATCATTGAGTACATATAGATTGTCTGCAACAGTAAGATTACTTCTATATAATCTTCCAATGTTTGTTCCATATTCTTGTGTACCATAAAAAATTATTCCTTCTAAAGCATTAATACTGTGTACTTCTTCGTCACCTATTCTTGATTGACCTAATACCTGTAAAGTTCCACTCACATCTTTTAAAGAATAAATATTACCATCAGTACTACACGCAAGTATTACTGCACCTGCATCAGTCATATCTGTAAATTCATGTGTAGGTTCTGTAGTTATTATTGCATCAGCTATTTGAAAATCACCACTAAAGTTGTGTAGGAAAGCTGCACTCTCCCATAAGTATTCTGCTTCTGTGTTTTTACCTGTAACTAAAAGTCTACCTTTTTTAAACCATATACCAGTAAAGTATCCTGTAAATACAGAACCTAAACTTTCATCAGTCCAGGTATCAGTAGTTAAGTTATAAGAAATAAGTTGTTTGTTTGTTCCACTATCACCAGTCACAACAAATAAATTATTACCAAAAGCTGCAATACCATGTATAGCATAAGATACATTAGTAGAAGTCATAGGTGACCAGTTCTCACCTTCATCTGTAGATTTATAAACTGTTGTTCCATCTGTCACATAAAGATAACCATTAGTTGTTTGTGCAAGATAATTTTTTGTACCAGTAAAAGTTACACCTTTATCAGCCATTGTGTGAAGCAAAGTTACTTCATACGATAATTCTGTATCTGCATTAAAAACATCTACGCCTCTACTATCAAAAAATCTAGTTGTATCTTTTTCTACATTAGTTCTTTTATGTGCGTAATCTAACCCTTGTCCTCCAGAAAAATCGTTACGAGAAAATATCTGTCCTATGTTAGTTGTTATATCTTCTGGATTTTGTCTTAAATCTATTTGTTGATTAGGAAAATCTGCAGTCCTAATAGTCAATGGTCTATCTGTTGATACAGCAGTTCTAAATAATAAATTATCTAATCTAAACCCATAACCTTTTCTTTGTGGGTTTGTTACATCTGCAGTAGTTGGTACTCTAGGCACTAGGATATACCACGCTGTTTAAACTAACTGGCTCTGGATATCGTGCTCGTAAGTCCTTTCTTGCTTGTTGTATAAGGACTTGTTGATACTGTAACAAAGAGTTTCTTATGTTAGTAGAAGAACCTACTTGATATACATTAGCTTGTATTGCATCACTTATATATTCTGTAGTTGCAGATGGTATGTCTTTACCAGCAATCATCTGTGCTGCTACACCTGCCATAATTATTGGTTCGTACTCTGTCTCTAGTCCAATGTCTGCTAATGTAGCAGTTTCATCAGATACTTCTCCAAACTTTTTCTTAAAAGTACAATGCACATTTACACCACTACTTATACCAGAAAATTGTACTACTTTACCAGTTGCTGTTACGCTTGTTGGAACATCAATAAGTTCTATTGACACACCTCTAAACTGTACAGAAGTTTCATCACCAGAAATAGATGTGTACTGTGACACTGCTTTCAGTGGTGCAACAATTCTGTTGTCATCACTACCAGTTAATGCTACATATCCTGTAGCAGATGATATTGTCTGTGTCTCTACTGCAAATAATGTAGGATATAAATTTTCTATTTGGTCTTTTACTGCATTAAAAACATTAACTCTTATAAAAGGTGGATTTATTTTAATTAAATCACCCTCTGCGTGTGTAGTGGCTGTTGTTCCTCTAGCACTTCTTTTAACAGTTAAGGTTTCATCTGCTGTATTTAATGCTACAACCAACATAAGCTCTTGATTTATTTCTATGAATGCTCCTGCACCCATTGCATCTTCTTCTTCTGTGGTTAAGTAATCAGCTTCATACGCTACAGTAGCTGTAGTTGTATCTGTTATAGCTGTCCTTAATGTAGAAAATGACTGTATGTCATCATTAGGTTCTAGGTATTCTCGATAAACTCTATCTACTAAATCTTTTATAGTTGTGCTCATGATTATATAAATTCTAGCAGAACTTAGAGCAGCGTGGTGGCACTGCTCTTAAGTCCTAATATTATATTTTAGCTTACGCCATTGATAACTGCATGATACTCGGCAGGTCCTTTATCAAGACCAATTTCCATGTATACACGCTTTGAGATTGCTGCTGCATCATCATTGTCTGTATCCTCTACGAATACTGCACCTTTACCTGGGATGTTTAAGAATGCTACATCTAGGTATGCAAGGTCAAGGATGAACGCTTGGTCAGCAGGAACAAATTCGTTCACTACTAATCCCATGTTTCCAAATGGTGTGATGATGGTGTCAATGTTGATACCAGCGATATTTCTATCTCTTGGTAACACTGCCATCTTCTGGTTCCCTTGTGCAACAAGTCCTTGGTTTAAGTCAAGAACTGAACCTGGTCTTGCGAACAAGACTGTGTTTTGCATTGGAGCTCCAGCATCATACATAAGTTTTAATGTTTCAGAAACTGCTGTGTAATCTAATGATTGTGCTGTTCCTGTTCCATCATTATTTGTATCATGTGCGAAAGCTGATGAACCATTTCCAGTAGCTACCCATTCTGCGATACCTCGCATCTCTCTTGGGTTGCCATCTGTTCCATCATTGAAAGTAGCATTAAAGAATTCGTACTCAACTTCTCTTGCGATTTTGCTAAGTAGTTCTTCAATTTGAAATGCCATTTCATCATTGATAGGGTTTGAACCTTCAAATGCTGCTGTTCCAGTTTCCATAGCTTGTGAGTTCAAATAGCCTGTTGAACCTAGAGCAGAGTATGTTAATTTAACACCCTGGTTCCAGATTTGTACACAGTCTATTGCAGAACTTCTGCTTCTACCAAAGTAAGCAGGTGTTCCACCTTCGGCAACTGCTGTATAAGAGTTGACTGTAGGTGTGTCTACTTTTTGGGTTTGGAAAACTGGAGAGTTTAGAAGTTTACCACCTGTTAAACCACCCACCATGGATAGTAAAGGGGTCCTTCTAGCACCAACTTTAAAGAGTTCACCTGTAAAGTTATTAATCTCTGCTACAGAGATTGGGTCTGGTGAGCCTATAGCTGCCATTATTTTCTCCTAATAATCTTATGCCTAGGAGCTTTTCTCCTAGACTACTTGTCTTTGAGCTCGTCTAGAGCTGCCATTTTAGACGCAATACTGTCTCTAGTTCTGCCAGTTTGCTGTGCTTGGGCTATCTGTTCTTGTACAGAAGGAGCTGCGTTAATGGTTTGTGCTGATTGCTGTAAAGCATCCAGTCTATTTTGACCTTCGTTAACTGTATTACGAATACTGTCTTGTTGTCCACTAACAACTTCTTCTCCGAACTCCTCAGTGATAAATGTTTTTAAAGCATTAATCTCTAAGTCGCCTTCGTACATCAAATCTGCAGCTTTACCAACGCCTTTAGTTCTGTCTAATCCGACTTGTTTAAACAAACTATCTCTTTCTTGGACTTGGTACTTTACCAGTTCCTCTTTGAGAGTTTTGTTTTCTTCTCGAATTGCTTTCCAATTCTTGTCTTCTCCAACTGAACTATCAGTATCGTTAATTTCTTCTGACATTTGCTGTCTCCTATCTATAAATAATATTTTTACAAGAGCTATCTATGTAATGCTCTGATAACAACTACTTATTTTTTATTTTTCGTGTCTTGTTAGTAGGCATCAAGACAGTGTTCGTATATCTCCAGGTCAAGTTTAACCCCCAGACCTAGGTATAGGGTCGTATTTAGTATACCACAATATGTAGTGGTGCAAGTTATTGTTCAGTTAAACCTGTAACAGAACCTTCTCTAGTTCTTACTGCACCTACTTGTGCAGAGCTTAATGATTGTTGTTGTGCAACAAGTTTACCTATTCGTTCTTGTTGTTGTGCTATACCAAGCTGTGTAGCCTCTACTATATCTTGTGCTGTAACACCTCGTTGTTGTGCTGCTCCTAATTCTACAAGTCCAGGTGCAACTTGGAAACCTACTCTAGCTTGTTGTGCTGTAAGTCCAGCTTGTCTTAATTCTTCTGCACCTTCGATACTTATATCTGTACCAGCAAGTAATGCTTCTGCACCTATCTGTGCTCTAACTATATTTTGTGATACTATCTCTCCTGCATTTATAGCACCAGATGCAAGTCCTGCACTAATATTAGGGTCAATAGCACTAGCAATAATCTCTGCATCAGTTAATGTTTTACCAAAGTTTCTTTGATAGAACTCTTTAACTTGTGGTATTGCTGTAACTACTTGTGAATACAAAGCATTTATTCTATTACCAAACTCTTGGTTACTAACAACATTAGTAACTAATGTCTCTATTCTTTCATTAGTAAGTATTAGTTCAGCATTTAATCCAATGCTTTCTATCTTTCTTTTATAAGCATCTACTAAGTTTAAGTACTCTTGTTCTGTGTATTTAACAGATACACCATCTGGGTTTACATTACCAGGGAAGTAATTTTTATACTGTTGTGACTGTCTCATAATAAGAACAGCCTCATTAGCATCTTGATTTGTGTCTATAAAAGCCTGTACATAAATATCAAGCAACTCATCTGGAAACTCTTGTCCAAACTTTAGCTTTACATCTGTTAATAATTTTTGTTTTGCTGTTGCTGTTAATGCCATTATGTTGCCATTCCTCTAACTACTGGTGCTGCAATACCTTCTACGATACCATCAGTAACCTTATCAAACATAGTTTGATTATCATTGTTTAAACCGTACTCTGTAAGAATAGTATTTATTTTCTCTTGGTCATTAGCTTTTAATATATTCAACCACTCTGCTGATGTCTCATCCATTCTCTCTCCTAGATACTGGTAAGAATAGTTACGCCAAGGTGAAGCTATATCTTCGTATGTTAAGTTCTCCTCGTACAAATCAGTAGTAAATAATGCTTTCCTAATGTTCTTAAGTTTATCTTCTATCATAGCTATACCTACTGCTTCGCTCTCTGCGTTCCTAAGTATTCCTGCATACTCATCTAAGTTAGCATTCTCAAACTCTGCAAAGTTAGGTCCTAACCATTTCTGTGCTAAAGATTTTACTTGTGCATATCCAGCTTGTGTAGTTTCTACTGGTAACTCTTGTGTTCCTTCTAACCAAGTTATTAATTGATTGTCTCTTTCAATACCTGCTAGTGGGTCACCTAAACCTTGTGCCTGTCTAGCCCATGTTAGTTCTGTCCAGTTACCTGTTGTAAGCTGTGTTGCAAAAAACTCTACCAAACTATCTCCATCTGCATTAACAACTTCATCAGCATTTGATACACCGTTTTGTCTAAGTATCTCTGCTGCTCTAATTCTGTTGTTATCTAAAAATGCTTTAGCATCTGCTGGTAAATTATCTATGTCTTGACCTTGTGAAGTAAGTAACCAATCTCTTTGTTCTTGTGTATGTGTTTGCCACCACTCTGTTCCTTGCCATTCATAGTCAGCTATAGTTCTGTCTTCTACAATACCTTCTAGCCACAATGAATACAGCTCATCTGTTTCCATCCAAGGCTGTACTTTCTTTACCTTAGCAAAGTTATCTACCATAGTGTCAAATGGATTAGACAATCCTAATTTTATGTCACCATCAATTTCGTTGTATCCACCTAGCCATAATGAGTTATTCCAATCTTCTTCATCTTCACTAATGTTCCTAATACCTGGCATACCTGTAGTAAAGAAACCAGATAACTCGTCATCACTAGCTTTATACCTAACAAACATATTTGTTCCTGGTATTCCAAATGTTAAATACTTTTGTCCAGTTGCATCTTGCCATATCTGTGAACCCATACGACCTAAGTCTGTAGTTGTTTCACCACCAGTAACAACTGGAGGTTCAGTAACACCACCAGTACTAGCTCCATCTGTTACTTGTCCAAGTATATCTTGTAAAGATTTATTAGATGAGAAGTCATCTTGACCTACACCTGCAAATTCTGGTAGTTCCCATCCCCAAGAAAACCCTTCTGGTTTACCTGCTTCTGTTGATGTAGCCCATGAACCATTATCATATCTACCCCAGTACAATTTATCTGTTGTACCAGTAGCTGTAGGTGCAGTTGTTCCTGCATTATCTGTAGTATCATCACCTCTTGATGCGTAAAAATCTGACAATGCTTTATTAGCATCTTGTATTGTTGCGTAGTACTTAGGATTACCAGTCATAAATTCTGCAAACTCTGCACTGGTACCTTTAAAAGCACTTTCGTTTCCATACATATCGAAGATTGTGTATGTATTGTCTATATCTTTTTTATCAATCTCTTTAGGCAAATTTAAATCAGTAGACCCTGGTGGTATAAAACTTGGAGTAAATGTTGCATCACTAGGTATAGATATATTCTCAATAATAGTATCGATAGATGGCTTCATTGCTTCCTGGTCTTCTTTAGGTAGCATAGATATAAGTTCATCTTTAGCTTTTTGTTTAGCTTCTTGTTGTTCTGCTAGTTTAAACAGCTTAGCATCAGAAGGTAAAGATTTAGCTGCTTCTGCTTTATCTCTATCAGATACTAACTTATCGTACTGTGTTCTGTTTATTTGTCCTTCAATTAATTGTTTTAGTAAATCATAATATTTTGCCATTAGCTATCTGTTCCTGCATATAAGTCTTGTGCTATTCTACCATATACATCTTCAAATAAAGAGTTATGTATCTCTTTGGTAAACTTATAACCAATAGAGTATTTGTCTGATACACTATCTTCTGTAAATCCTTTCCAGAAATCTTTACCATAACTACTGAAATCTGGCTTTTTATAATCTATATCTTTACCTTCAATACTTTTACCACCAGAAAAAGAGAAACCACCATACTCATTTTGTCCTACTCCTGCTGCTTTATTAGCTTCTGCTAAACCTTTTGTTACATCTGCAGCTAATAACGCTAATTCATAAGCTGTATATGCTGCAAGAGCTGGTGCTGATATAGCAGCTAGTCCTAGTCTTGGTAATAATTTTCTAATTCCTGTTTCAATAATAACATCCCCAGGTGCGAGTGCAGTCATAGCTCCACCAAAACTAAACTTACCTGCTTTCTTTGCAAAGTCCATAGCTGTTGATGATATAGCTTTACCAATCTTAGGGTCTTTTAATACATTTTCTACATCTGGTAACTTAGATTTATCCACATACTCTGCAATATCTTCTGGTGTTTCTGCAATAAGTTTTTTTATTTCTGGTTTAGTTCCAGCTTGTTCTGGTAAGTTACCAACAAAATCTATAACATCTTCTATCATATCTATTTTTTTTGGTGTTACTTCTATAATTAATGTGTCTGGTGCTGTATTGTTTACACCAGATTTGACAATACCTAAAATACCCATATTCTCAAACTTAGAAGTATTAAAGTTATAGAACTTAACATCCACATTCTTATTTGCATTTGTGTAATTTAAAAAATCTTTTAGTGGTCTAATATGAAATATATCACCAGCAGGTGGTTGTATTTCAAACACAGAAAAAGCATTGTCTATAGTAGGCTTTAACATATTTGTCATTTCCTGTATAGTCTGTTGTACCTCTGGTACTAAACCTGGTGTTGCTTTTCTTAGTTCAAACATTTTTTCTACAAACTCTGGTGACACAGCACCTGTTGCTCTTAATGCGTTGTCCGATAATACAAACCCAATGTCGTTATAACCTTTTGCTAAAGGTTCACCAGGACTTTGTAACCATTGGTGTAAATAACTTTTAGCATCCAGTGATGAACCAACATCCATTGTGTTTAATAAATTTTTACCAACATCCGTGTCTAATGCTTCTATTAAATCTTCGGCATAAGGTACTTCATTTCCAGCAGATATAGATTGTACTGTTGTCGAGAAATCTCTAAACGCTTGTTCAAGACCTTCCGTTATATTATGTAAACTTGATGTATCTAAATCTGGATTATATGCACCTGTTACATTACCATTTATGTAATTTATTAAATTATTTCTAAACGCTTCAACATATCTGTTAGTAGTATTTTTTATACCATACCAAGCATTGTCTGATAGTAAATCTACTGTATCTGAAAAAGAACCAGCAATATCTTTTCTCCCTACTGGGCTATATTCTATTTCGTCTAATAGTTTTTCTATATATGGACCATGCACTGGGTCTTGCAAAGCAGAATGTAGTTGTAATGTTTGTCTATTAGATTGACTTTCACCAACAAATTGTCTTGAAAGTTCTATAGGTACTCTCAATGTGTCGTTAACTGCAGATGGAAATATCATTGCAGCATTTGCACCTTTGCCTTGGTATTTAGTAAAAAACCCTGTTGTCATATCTACACCATCTGTTCTTGTATACACACTTTCTATATCATCTAAAAATTCTTTAGACAATTCAGCTTCATCTATACCATATTCTGCTATCAGTTGTGGTATTACATCTAAATCTTCTTGGTCTAATACCTTTTTGAATGTAACAGTATTACCAATGTATTCAGATAAATGTAATGCAAATTGTTTTAAATATACAGGTAAATCATTAAACTCCTCTAACTGATATGCTTTGTGGTCTACAAATATTTCGTCAGCAAACTCTGCAACTTTCATTAATTTATCTACAAATTTTTCTTCTGTTAAACTACCTATTGCTGATACTTCATCTAAGTTATGGTATGACTTAATAGATAAATCTGGATAAGACAAGTGGTTATCTAAGATGTCAATAATAAAATCAAATCTATTCTCTGGTGTACCTATGTTTTGTAACTCTGCTTTTGGTATAGCAGTATATAGATTTGGATGTATTTCATCTGAACCAATTAATACATTGGCTATATTTTGTCTAACTAATTTTGCGTTTATATCTATTGAGGCTAACGCTTCGTTTATGTTGTCTATGTATTGTTGGTATGCTCCATCACTCATTTTCTTCATCAGACTTCATACTATTTATTTGTACAAGTAACGCATCAGTTGCAGCATCACTAACTATCTTCATAACTTCTGGATTTTTTAAATCTAATTCCATCATGTTTTCACGAACCCATTCACCATAATATAAACCATCTTTATCTAGTTTTGTTTTATCAAATTTAGTCAGAGCCATAAAAACCTCTTAACACATCTAATACTGTTTTCTGGTCATCAGATAACTGTGCATAATCTGTATTGACATTAACATCATTGCTAATCTTTGGTAAATTTTTTCTACCTCTTTGTTCATTTACAGATGCCTCTAGTAATTGTATTACTTGTGCTCTGGTTTTACTTTTGAAATTATCCACAGTAGGTTGTCCAAACATATTTGTTATACCTTGACTTCTAGATGTTGTATCTATTGAAGTATCTTTAGGCATAGTAGTTGTAGTAGTAGGAGGTACTGTAGTAGTACTAGATGTAGTGGTACTAGATGTAGTAGGTGTAGTATCAGCAAAGTCTATATTGTTATAATTTTTTATATAACCTATAGCTTCTGTAATCTCTGCATCTAAAGCATCTTTAAATATTAATTCTTGGTCTGCTGCCAAGTTTTTCATGTTTGGCTTTATGTATTCTTTATAAGTTGTCCAAGCATCAAAGGGGTCTGGTCCATAAGACTTAGGGTTTTTTCTTCTGTAATCCATTATGTGTACTGCAAACTTAGTTGCATAGTCTATGTCATACTTAACTTTATTTGTAAACTCATCTAATGATAAAACTTCGCCTTGTTCTGCATAAAAGTTCTTAACCATATTGTCTGGTTCTTGTCCTTTAAAATACTGTGGTGGGTTTATTTGCCACAAACCTTTATCATTAGGGTCTGTATCTCCATCTATACCGTGTTTAAACTTGCTTTCTAGATATGCAATAGCAAGTAATATACCAGCATCATCACCAGATACTTGCTCATCAAACAACATTTGTTTTACTTCTTCAACTGTAAACTGTTGCACTGCTTCTTCCATTATCTTTGTACACCCCTTCTAGATAGATTAGTTAATCCAGCTATTGTTGCTGCACCTCTAGCTCTTGTAGCTTCTGTTTCTTCTGCAACTCTTGCAGCTTCTTCTCTTGGTGCAAATACTTCTTCTTCGATACCAGCTAAGTCTTCTGCAAACTGTTCTGCGTCTGGTTCTTCTGCAGGTGTTGCTGGTATTAATCTACCACCAACTGGTGTAGATGGGTCAAATGCTAACCTACCTTCTGTACCAGCAGATAGTCCTTGTATCTCTTGATTAAACAAACCAATACGATTGTTTATCTTACTGGTAATGTAATCTTTTTCTTCTTGACTAAGTGGTGCACCTTTTCTCGCCTTTGACTTTGCTAGTAACTCATCAACAATATCATCCATCTGGTCACTTTCAATAACTGGTGCTTTAGTCTTTGCAGATTTTCTTACAGACATATCTGTTCTAAGTACACCTAGGCTTTGCACCCAGTCTAACTTACCACCATTGTTCATAGAAAACTCCATAAGTCTCCTAATACCTTTAGTAAATTCCTCATCTACCATAGAACCTTGTGTCTTTGTTAAGTCAATAAGACCAACACTAGCTAACTGATTTTTTAAAATAATTCTTAATCCTGGTGCTATATCTCTAGCTACTTCACCAGCCATATATGGATAGTAAATAAAGTTATAACCTTTAGCTTTTAAATATTCTTGTGCATCTATTGTTGTTTGTTTAGTTACATACTCTCCTGTAGTGCTATCAAACCTAGTTATTTCTTCATCATATTTACTTTGAAATCCATCACCTAAAGGTTTGTTAGTATCTACACCATCAGATAGTAAATCTAATACCCACTGTGCTGTAGGTGTAGCGTCACCTAAACCTGGTTGTATAGGTAATCTTGGTGCATCTTTTACACCACCAATACCTCTTGGTATTGTGTATCCTTTAGTTTCGTTTTCACTCATCTGATAAATCTCCTAGACCAAATCTTGTTACTTCATTATAAAACACATCTTGGAAGACTGGTAGGAACTCTGGAGTTTCTTGTGCTAAGTTTGCTCCGTACTTATACAGTCCATCTCTAATAAGTTGTGCTTCTTCTGATGTTTGTGTTCTTAACCATACTACTGCATTTTCTTTCAGTGGTATGTTTTTCCCAATCTGTATACCTTTAATTATTTCATTTCTGTAATTTAGATAATCACTTACTTCTGGATATAAACCTCCTAATGCTTCAACTCTTGGGTCTGTAATAGCTTGTTCAAGTATTGGTATTACTAAATCCCAATCAAAAGTATCTGGTATTTCTTTGCCTGGCAATAATGTAGCTACCTGTGCTGGGTCTACTTGGTAAGCTAAAGGAAACATTTTTCTTAATGTGAGCTCTAGTTCTGCTTTCTCTATTTTCTGTTCGTTTGCTGTGTATCTTTCTTTATCCCACTTACCTTGGTATCTCTCTAGCATAGCTCTTTCTACAAGTGATGCTGCAAAAGTAGCCGCTCTCCAATATAACTCCTCTTTGTTAAGTGGTGTTATATTACCTAGACCTTTTTGTATTCCATAAGATGTGTAATCTACTTCACCTGTTCCCAGTTTGTCAAAGAAATATAAAATAGATGAACCATAATCACCGTAGAGTTCTGGATTTTCCATTAAGAAATCGTACTCTGGTTTTGTTCTAGCCATAGGTCCACTCTCTGATATGCTCTTACCTTTAAGTTGTAACTGTGCAGATGTAAATGATGTCTCCATATCATAGATATCTAATCCAAGTAACCTTACAACATCTAAAGTTGCTTCATAGTCTGCTTGTTTACTACCCATAGTAAGAGCATATTGCTCTCTTAGGTCTTGATAAAAACCATGTATAACTGACAACTCAACAAAGCTATTCCACACAACACCAGATGGTTCCTGTGAAGTACCATACCATTCATTAAAAGTATCGTCTTCTGTATTTATACGATATAACACATTTAGTTTTGGAACTAATGGGTTGATGTTTCTATCCCAGGCTTTTAACTGGT